>Ga0209098_1003494_pt1 | contig 12929 bp, 10 predicted proteins | sample AD_JPNHW1_MetaG_FD_184429 | JGI IMG/M metagenome (GOLD analysis project Ga0209098, IMG submission 184429) | Active sludge microbial communities of municipal wastewater-treating anaerobic digesters from Japan - AD_JPNHW1_MetaG (SPAdes) (version 2) | ecosystem: Engineered > Bioreactor > Anaerobic... | reverse complement strand
TACGGACGTGAAGGACACCTATGGCGTAAGCGCGCTGGATGTTGCCAAGGCGATGATCGATCACGGCATTCATCCGCCTACGATGTACTTCCCGATGATCGTGCACGAGGCGCTGATGTTTGAGCCTACGGAGACCGAATCCCGCGAAACGCTGGACAAAGCCGCCGACGTGATGGCTGATATTCTGGCCCAGGTGAAGCGCGAACCCGAAGCGCTGCACACAGCGCCGCACTGCGCCGTGATTGGCAGGCCGGACGAAGTGAAAGCAGCCCGCACGCCGGTACTGCGCTGGAACCACGAAGCATAACCCCCCATCGTTTTTGAAGCGGCGCGTACCCCGCGCCGCTTTCAATATCATGTACGGGCTACGGTTCGCCCAAAGGCGGGCCCGATCCCGATTTATCGGCGGTGAATAACGGATGATCAGACGCACAGCCTACCTGATTGCCAGAGGAACAGACCCCTACCGCAACCTTGCCATCGAGAAGCACCTGATGGACACGCTACCCGAGGAGACGGCCATCCTGTACCTGTGGCAAAACGCCCATACCATCGTAGTGGGGCGCAACCAGAACCCGCGGTACGAATGCCGTGTGGACGATTTTCTGGCTTCCGGCGGAAAAATCGCCAGGCGGCTCAGCGGCGGGGGCGCGGTATACCACGATTTAGGCAACCTGAACTTTACGTTCATCCTGCCCAAGTCGGAGTTTGACGTACCCCGGCAATTGTCCGTCATTCGCCTCGCCCTGTCCGCCTATCGGCTGGATGCGTACCAGAGCGGTCGCAATGATCTGCTCATCGGCGGCCGCAAGTTCAGCGGCAACGCATTCTACAAGTCCGGGCACAACGCCTACCACCACGGCACGCTGCTAATGGACAGCGCCATGGACGTGATGGGTAAATACCTGACAGCCGACCAGAGCAAGCTGCAAACGCATGGCGTACAAAGCGTAGCCTCCCGTGTGATCAACCTGAAAAGCCTCGCGCCGGACCTGACGCTGGACAGTCTGGAATGCGAACTGTATAACGCGATGGCTACGGTGTATCGCTGCCAGCCCGCCGTACTGGACGAAGTGATGCTGGACCAGCCTACGCTTTCCATGCTCACGGCGCAATTCTCCGACCCGGAATGGATTTATCCCAAAGAGGTCGATTATACCTTTACCGTATCGGAACGCTTTCCCTGGGGTGGCGTAACGGTGAAACTTCTGGTGGAGGACGGGGTGATTAAAACCGCGCGCCTGTTTACCGACGCGATGGAAGCCGGTCTGTTTACAATGCTTGAGCAAACGCTGACCGGTTGCCCCTACCTGATCTCCGCCATCAACGGCCGCATCCGCCAGAAGCTGGAGATGATGCGCGACCCGCAGCTTTTACAGATGACCAACGACTTATCGGTGCTCATTTGCGGCCACATCCGGGAGTTGGACCGTTCCACGCCCCACGACGCTGTTGATGCAGAACAAAAAAAGTAACCGGGGCACGTTTCTTTTACCTGATTCATATTCCTCTCGACCCCCGCGAAAGGAGTTCTCCATGTTTGATCTGATCGTTATCGGCGGCGGCCCGGGCGGGTACGCCGCCGCGGAATTTGCGGCTAAAAAAGGGATGAACGTCGCGCTGGTGGAGCGGGACCGTCTGGGCGGCACCTGCCTGCACCGTGGCTGTATCCCCACAAAAACTTATCTGCACACAGCGGAAGTTGTAAGAGAAGCCGCTTCCCTCTTTCCTGCCAATCCGCTCCCAATCGACCGGGCAGAAATGCTCCGGCATAAAAACGATATCGTAGACACCCTGACGGACGGTGTGGCAGCGCTGCTCAAGGCGGCGAAAGTGAGCGTTTATGTTGGATCCGCCACACTTGCCAGCACATCCGCGCCTTTTCAGGTTACGGTAGCCGGCAACGATGGGAGCGTTGAATCCTTGGAGGCACAGCACGTACTGCTTGCTGCCGGGAGCGTCCCCGCGCGCCTGCCTGTGCCCGGTTGCGACAATCCCGCCGTTTGGACCAGCGACGATTTGCTCGGCGAGCGCGGAACCGAGCCATTCCAAAGTCTGCTGATGATCGGCGGCGGCGTGATCGGTGTGGAAATGGCCAGCATCTACGCTGGTCTTGGCGTGTCCGTTACCATTCTTGAAGCCGAAGCCCGCTGCCTGCCCATGATGGATACCGAGCTGGGCCGCAGCGCTGAGATGCTGCTAAAAAGCAGGGGCGTTACCGTGCTGACCGGCGCGCGCCTCCAAAAAATTACCCCAACCAATACAGGCTTTACCGCCGCCTATGAAAAGAACGGCATTACCGACGAAGTGACCGCTGAACGCGTGCTGTTGGCAACCGGCCGTGTTCCGGCTACCTCCGGATTGCTTGCCGACGGGGTGTCTCTTGCGATGAACCGGCGTTTTATCGCCGTCAATACGCAGTACGAGACCAGCGTTCCCGGTATATATGCCATCGGCGACGTAAACGGCCAGAACCAGCTTGCCCACGCTGCGCACGCGCAGGGTGTTACCGCCGTCAGTGCCATGCTGGGGATCGCCTCCCCCATTGATCCCACACTGGTTCCATCCTGTGTGTACACCGCGCCGGAAATCGCCTCCGTAGGCCTTACCCAGGACGAAGCGAAGGCACAGAACCGCGATGTAGCCATCGGGAAAGCGCTTACTACGCAAAATGCGCGTACCCTGATCGAAGGATTGGGGCGCGGTTTTATCAAACTGCTGTTTGACAGGCAGACCCATGTGTTGCTTGGCGCACAGCTTTTCTGCGGCCGCGCCACAGACATCGCTGGCGAATTGGCGCTCGCTTTACAAAACGGGTTGACCGCCGAAGCAATGATGCGCACACTGCGCGCGCACCCCACCTTTGAAGAAGCCGTAACCGACGCCATCTCAGCAGTAAAGTTTTAAGGGATTCCGTGCATAAAAACAGATTCCAAAAGGTTTCGCAACCCTTTGGAATCTGTTTTTACGCCCATCGGGCGCATTGGTTTCGCGCCTGTGGGCGCGGGCGGGAGGGCCATGCCTACGGGCATGGGCAGGGGCTTTCCGCTCGCACGGGGCGCTAGGAGCGCCCCGTTGGGGAAAGAATTTGCGATCCCCTCCCCAACCTTCCCCGGGATTACGGCAGGGGTCGCTCTCGGAGTACGGGATAGTCGTCCGCTGCTACCTTCGGCAGCGCGACCGACAAGCCCGTCCATCCATCGAGCGACCCCTGCCGCGCCCCGCCTGCTGGTATTCAGGCGATGGGTAAAAATTACGGACAGACATAGCTGTAAAACCAAGGGAACTGATAAGCAAGTTAGTATTCCGATAAATCTTTCAGGGATAAGAGGTGGACATAACGTATCTCTGTCTCTCGTTTCCCCGTTTTTCCGCATGTACATTATTGGGTGTTGGTGAAAGACTCTCCTCATCGTTTCCCGTCATTTCTTCTGCAAGTACATTGATATTAAGGGAGTAAAAGGTTCACTTTTCACGTTTCCTCGTTTTCTCCGCATGCACGTTGCTTAAGGGGGCGAAAGACTCCCTCGAAGGATGGACTGGATCGTCGGTCGCGCTACTGAAGGTAGCAGCGGACGACATTCCAGTACTCCCAGAGGGAGTCTTTCGCCCTTACCCTATCGCATGCCCCGAAGAATTCCAAAGGGCGAGCGGAAAGCCCTTTGGTGTGTCCGCAGACACATCCTCCCGCTCGCACCTACAGGTGCGATATAAAAAAGTGAAGGAAGAACTTTCGTTCTCCCTCCAATATCAGGCGTTTCACCGCCTATTTCCCTTACTTGGCGTATTCCGTGGACCGGGTTTCGCGGATCACGTTGACGCGGATCTGGCCGGGATATTCCAGTTCTTTTTCGATGCGCTTGGCAATATCCTTGGCGAGGATCTTGGTGCCGTCGTCGGTGATGTCTTCCGGCTTCACCATGATGCGCACTTCGCGGCCGCTCTGGATAGCGTAGCACTTTTCCACGCCCGGGAAGGAATTGGCGATTTCTTCCAGCTTCTCCAGACGCTTGATGTAGTTCTCCAGACTCTCGCGACGAGCACCCGGGCGTGCGGCGCTGATGGCGTCGGCGGCCTGCACCAGCACAGCCTCGATGGTCTGGGGTTCCACATCGTTGTGATGCGCCAGAATCGCGTGGATCACATCCGGGCTTTCGTGATACTTGCGCGCCAGTTCCGCACCCAGCGTTACGTGTGTGCCTTCGGCTTCGTGGTCAACGGCTTTGCCGATATCGTGCAGCAGACCGGCGCGCTTGGCCAGCGCCACGTCCGCGCCCAGCTCGGCGGCCATCATGCCGGCCAGATGGCTGACTTCGATGGAGTGCTTCAGCACGTTCTGGCCGTAGCTGGTACGGTACTTCAGGCGGCCCAGCAACTTAACAAGTTCGTGGTGGATGCCGTGCTGGTGGGTTTCAAACACTGCCTGATCCCCGGCTTCACGGATCTGGTTGTCAACTTCCTTTTTGGCTTTCTCCACCATTTCCTCGATGCGGGCGGGGTGGATACGACCGTCTACAATCAGCTTCTCTACCGCGATGCGGGCGATTTCACGGCGCACCGGATCAAAAGCGCTTACGATAACAGCTTCGGGGGTATCGTCTATAATCAGGTCCACGCCGGTCGCGGTTTCCAGCGCCCGGATGTTACGGCCTTCGCGGCCGATAATGCGGCCCTTCATATCGTCATTGGGCAGGGTAATGACCGATACGGTCGTTTCAGCCACGTGGTCGGCGGCGCAACGCTGAATCGCGAGCGCGATGATGTTGCGGGCTTTCTTTTCGCCCTCCTCGCGGGCTTTGGCTTCGATGTCGCGCACGGTAGCGGCGGCGTCGTGGTACGCTTCTTTCTGGATGCGGCTCACCAGCGTCTGGCAGGCTTCATCCTGCGTCATCCCGGCGATGCGTTCCAATTCCTGATCCTGCTTGTGGCGGCTTTCTTCCAGCGCGTCCTCGCCCTTCTGGATGTCTTCGGCACGATTGTTCAACTGATTTTCGCGGGTTTCCAGTGAATCCTGCTTTTTGTCCAGCTGTTCTTCCCGCTGGATGATGCGGCGCTCGCTGCGCTGCACTTCGGCGCGACGCTCGCGGCATTCGCGGTCCAGCTCGGTCTTGAGGCGAAGCACCTCTTCCTTGGCTTCCAGGATGGTTTCCTTTTTCTTTTCGTCGGCCTTGCGCATGGCGTCGTCCAAAAGGTTCTTGGCGTACTCTTCCGTACGTCCGATCTTCTTTTCCGATGCCTGCTTACGGTAAACGTATCCGCCTGCGATGCCTGCCCCTGCGGCGAGCAGCGCGATCAGGATGGCGATGATGGGGTTCATTCGGTTTCGCTCCCTCTGTGTAAAAATTCCGCTCGATTGCCTAATATCTCGTAAACGGAACGGCTCGGGTTTCCGTACATATGGAAAAAGCCCCCGGGCAACGCCCGCGCGGCTGCTGATGATATGGATATTCTCAGGCACGGCATTCTGCCTTTTGCTCCGACGTACGCGGTTGCACGCACATACGGCTGCGCGTATTGACCGCGCGCGACCGCATAGCGTCATCGACGCTCAAAACATATACCTCAAGGGGGCGACCTCGCCGCCTCTACGTAAACCCGCTGCCAGACGATCCGGCACGCGCCCGGACAAAGGCCCGAATGCGCCGCGGGGAAGCCGATCCATGGAAATCTATTCCAATAACAGCTGGGGCGCCTTTCTGCGGGAAAGACTGACCCCAATCAGCCGACACGAATATTGTATACGCTCGCTCTATTTTTGTCAAGGGAACGACAAAACAAGGCAATAATGGAAGCTTTCGCGAGTAAAATGCGTGTTTTTCCGCCCGTAAGGGATTTGCATCTTTCTCTTGCCGTTATGTTTTCATTCTGCGTTTTTTTCACATGCCGAATCGCCCGTGGTTTCCGCGCTGTTCTCCTGCCGGTAAAGTTCGCTGTCCTCGGGCTCCTCGTTACGGTTCAGGTGCCCCTTTCCGCGATTGAACCGGCGCAGCACGGGAATGGCAAAAATCAATCCCATGGCAATATACACAAACATCATGGTCACGCGGTTGAGCAGCGAGGAAGCCACCCCTTCGGAGAACATCGCGCCCAGCGCCAGCGTAGCCGCGCCCATCACGCTTTCCCGCAGGCCCACGTTGCCGGGCACGATGGCCACCACGCTCGCCAGCCAGGACACACTGGAGTAAAACAGCGCCTCGTACAGGTTAATCGGCAACCCTGCCGCCTGAAAGCAGACCATATTGATAAACAGACGCACAAGATTGCCCGCGATCATGCACAGCAGAAGCCGCCAGAGCAACCCTCCGTTGCGGATCAAAGCGTTGAACCCCTCAATCACGTCCGCAACCAGTTTGTACTTCTCCAGTTTAACCCGCAGACGGCTTTCCGTACGAAGCGACAGCCACAGAAACACCGCCAGCACCACGATCCCCGCAATGGTCAGCACCCACAGCAAGCCGGGCCATTGCCCGTCGATCAGCCCCATGCAAAGCAGCGCAATTAAGATTTGAAACAGAGAAAATGCTACACCAAATACCGCGTTTCCGGCGGTGATGGCAACACTTTTTGTGTAAGCCAGGCCTTTTACGCGCTTGTAATACGTCGCGGAGAACACAAGGTCGGCGCGCATCGGCAGTACATAGGCGATGGAATCGCTCACGCAGACTACGCCCATCCAGTCCGTCAGGCTCAGCTTCAGGTTAAATGTTTTTAAAATCAGCAGATGGTACAGGCAATTGATCACACAGCTGGCCAGCCCCAGCCCCAACAGCGTCGCCACGGTTTGGGGAGAAAGCTGCAGGAGCCTGCTCATCTCGTTCCAGTGCGTGTACACGTACCATGCCAGCAGCCCCAGAAAAATCAGGAACAGCGCGGTGGATACGATATTTTTCCACTTGGGATGGCTCCGTTTACGCAAATCAGTCATGGGCGCTCCTTCATCCGTTCGGATCAAACGGAAAACAGGAGCGCACGGCGCGCTCCCTCCGAACTTTTCCCATTATATAGGCTGGAAGGAGCGGCTGTCAATACGGATGAAACCACACGACGCGCCAGCCACGAAGACGGGTATTCCTCACGTTCCGCCACTTCCATCCCTCCACATTTCAACGCCTGAACGGTTTGCTTTTCCGCGGTTTTCGGGTATAATAGGGCAAAGATTGAAGAATCGGAGGCCGCCTCCATGTCGATCGACACCGTCACAGCCTATTTATCGGAATTTCATCTGGACAGCCGGGTGATGACTTTTCTGGAAAGCAGCGCCACCGTGGAACTGGCTGCCGTTGCGGTCGGGTGCCAGCCCGCGCAGATCGCTAAAACCCTCTCCTTTCGCGCGGAAGGCGGCGCCATGCTCATCGTGGCCGCAGGCGATGCGAAAATCGACAACGCAAAGTACAAGGCGCAATTCCACCAGAAAGCGGCCATGTTATCCCACGACGAGGTAGAAAGCCTGCTCGGACTCAAAGTGGGCGGTGTGTGCCCCTTCGCGGTCAACGTGCCGGTGTATCTGGATGTCTCTTTACAACGTTTTGATATTGTGTATCCCGCTGCCGGGAATGACCACAGCGCCGTGAAGCTGACCCCCGCGGAGCTGGAAACCGCCAGCCGCGCCGTCGGCTGGATCGACGTCTGCAAAGGCTGGAACGAGGTGCAGGCATGAGTGAGAACGCTCCCATTGTACGATTTGAACACATTTCCATGCAGTTCCCCGGCGTGCTCGCCAACGACAACGTTACGCTGGAAATTCGCAAGGGGGAAGTATTTGCGCTGGTAGGGGAAAACGGCGCAGGCAAAAGCACGCTGATGAACCTGCTGTACGGTCTGCAAAAGCCGACGCTGGGGCGTATCGAAATCAAGGGCAAGCCCACCTCCCCGCACCACGACCCCACGCGCGCCATGGCGATGGGCGTGGGGATGGTGCACCAACATTTCAAGCTGGTGCCCGGGTTCACTGTGGCGCAAAACATTGCGTTAGGGATGGAACCAAAAAAGCATAAACTCTTTTACGATCAAAAGCGTATCAATGCCGAAGTAACAGAGCTGTGCGAGCGTTTCGGCCTGCCGCTGAATCCGCAGGACACGGTGGGCGAACTGAGCGTCGGGCTGCAACAGCGCGTGGAAATCCTGAAGGCGCTGCATCGCGGCGCGGACGTGCTGGTGCTGGACGAACCGACCGCCGTGCTGACCCCACAGGAAACCGAGGAGCTTTTTCAGGTGATTCGCCGGATCGTGGCAGAAAAAGAAATGACCGTAATCCTGATTACCCACAAACTGGGCGAAGTCATGCGCCTGAGCGACCGCGTGGGCGTGATGCGCCGCGGTAAGTTGCTGGACGTTCTGAACACGTCGGAAACCGACGAACGGAAGCTCGCCGCCCTGATGGTCGGCCGCGAAGTGCTTTTCAGCGAGTTGCGAGAAGGCGCGCCCGGTACCCGCGAAGTGCTTTCGGTCGACCGCCTTTCCGCGCTGGACGACCGGGGGCTGCCCGCCGTGAAGGGCATCTCGCTGACCGTTCACGAGGGGGAAATCGTTGGCGTCTGCGGGGTGGAAGGCAACGGCCAGACGGAGCTTACGGAGTGTATCATGGGGATGCGCCCGCAAACCGGAGGCACCGTTACCCTGAACGGGCGAAACATCAGCCGTCTGGATCCCCGGCAAATCCGTGCTATGGGCGTAAGCTGGATCCCGGAGGATCGGCTGCGCACGGGGTTAAGCGCGCAGGCCACCGTAACGGAAAATCTGCTGGTGGGCAAACAGCGCCTGCCGGAGTTCAGCCGGTTCAGCCTCCATTATCGCAAGGGAAACGCCCGCCGGTACGGCGAAAAACTCGCTTCCGAGTTTGACATCCGTTCTGGCGGTTTGGAACTGCCCGTCGGCTCCTTAAGCGGCGGCAACATGCAAAAAACGATTCTGGCGCGGGAGTTCAGCTTCGATTCTCCAGTGCTTGTCATCAGCCAGCCCACGCGCGGCGTGGACATCGGCGCGATTGAGTTTATCCACGAAAAAATCATGGAGAAACGTAACGCGGGCTGCGCCATCCTGCTGGTCAGCGCCGATCTGGACGAGCTTTTCCGCCTTTCCGACCAATTGGTTACCATTTATGAAGGGCAGATCACCGGCCGTTTTCCCAACGGGGAGATTGACCGGGAAGAAATCGGTTACTATATGACCGGCGGTCGGTAAAAGGAGGCGGGGCAGACATGAGCACCGGTTTTCTTCAAAGTGTACGCACGCTTTTTGCCCTGAAGCCCAAGCAAAAGCTGACCGCACAGTATCTGTTATCCCTGTTCGCCGCCGTTGCGCTGGCGTTTCTGGTGGGCGCGGGCATTATGCTGCTGTGCGGGTATGATCCCATCACGTGTTACGCGGCTCTTTTCAAGGGTGCGCTGGGCAAGCCGCGCGCGCTGGGTAACACCCTCGCAAAGACCGTTACCCTTTGCCTGACGGGCCTTGCGATGAGTCTGGCGGCCAAAGCCGGCATCTTTAACGTGGGCGGAGAAGGCCAGCTGTATCTGGGAGGTTTGGCCGCGGCGGTAGTTGGCGCGCGTATGAACGGTTCGCCCGCGTGGCTGATCGTCGCCTGTTCCCTGCTGGCTGCCATGGCGGCGGGCGGCGCTTACGCGTGGATTCCCGGCGCGCTTAAGGTAAAGCTGAAGGTAAACGAGGTTGTTACCACCATCCTGCTCAACTCCGCGGCGATCTATTTTTGCAGTTACATGGCCAACGGGCCGCTGAAAACCGCCGAGCGCGGCATCGAGAGCGGCACGGACAGCATCGCGTCCTATGCGGCGTTTACCCCGCTGATCCGGTTGAGCAACCTGACCACCGGCGTATTTTACGCGGCGGTGATCACCCTGCTGGTATGGTATCTGATGACCCGTTCCACCGTAGGCTTTGAAATGAAAATAACCGGCACCAACGAACGCTTTGCCCGGTACGGCGGCATCCGCGCGGATCGGCTGGCACTTTGGGGAATGACGCTTTCCGGCATGATCTGCGGTGTGGTCGGCCTTTTGGAGGTTTTCGGCCTGCATCATCGGTTTATGACCACCATCAGCAGCGAATTTTACTTTGACGGTATGCTCGTCGCCATGATCATGCGCTATCAGCCCTTCGGCGTGATCCTGATGAGCTTCTTTTTCGCCATCCTCAACATCGGCGGTTCCGCCATGGAGCTTTCGGCGGGCATCAGCAGCGAAGTGATGCTGATTGTGCAAAGCGTCATCATCTTCTTTATGGCGGCGGAAGGCGGCATCAGTGAAAAACTGCGTGCGGGCGCAGCCGCCCGCAGAATCCGCCGTGATGCGCGCCGGGCCGGAAAGGGGGCGGCGGTATGAGTGAGATTTTCAATATTCTGCTGGTGCAAAACACGCTGCGCACCGCCACACCCGTGGTGCTGTGCGCGTTGGGTTGCCTGATGAGCGATCAGGTGGGCATCATGAACATCGGCGTGGACGGCATGATGCTGATGGGCGCGTTTTTCGCGGTGCTGGGCAGCTACCTGTTTGGCAGCTGGCTTGCGGGCATCCTGTTCACGATGATACTGGGCATGCTGCTGGGGTATTTCTACTATGTATTCTCCGTTAAGTTTAAAAGCGACGAGTTTATTATCGGCGTGGCGCTTAATATTCTGGCGGGCGGGCTGACGGTATTTCTGCTGCGCACGCTGTTCGGCGTCAAGGGTTCGTTCAGCAGCCCGCGCATCGTTCCGCTGCCCACCCTTCACATTCCCTGGCTGGAAAGTATCCCGGTGTTAGGCCCCATCTTAAGCGGCAACACATTGCTGGTATATGTAAGCTGGCTATTGGTGTTTCTTTGCTGGGTGCTTTTGTATAAAACCCCGTTGGGCTTTCATCTGCGAGCATCCGGCCAGGCTCCCGAAGCCCTGCGCGCTTCCGGCGTAAACCCGGACCGGATGAAACGCATCGCCTCGGTGCTGTGCGGAGTGCTGGCCGCGCTGTCCGGCGCGCACCTGAGTTTGGGGTATCTGACCATGTTTTCCGAAAACATGAGCGCCTCACGCGGGTATGTAGCCGTGGCCTGCGTGATCTTCGGGGGCAGCAATCCGCCCCGCGTGTTTCTGGCGGCGCTGCTGTTCGGCTTTATCGACGCGCTGGGGATGCGGCTGCAAAAGTACATCCCTTCGGACATCACCAGCATGGCTCCCTATGTGGTGACTGTGGTGATGATGGTAGCCGTGGTGCTGTTAAAACGCCGCAAACCTTCCGGAATCAAACCCGCTGCGCAATAAACGCATATGTTTAGCAGCTTACGGGCTGCTGTCACAGATTGCTCAAAAAGGCTCAGATGCAGGAAAGCAAGGGTGGCAAGGGGGGTGAGCTTACTCGTTTGTAAGCGAATCCCCCTTGCCATCCTGTAGCTGACAACGCAGATGGGCCTTTTTAAGCAATCTGAAGCGGTAGATCCGCTTCCTTTTTTCAGTTGGGATACGCTTGCACCAGCTCCGCTTGCAAAATGGCGGCAGACAAGGTACAATACCATCGTCGTAATCGGTAAAAACCGAATCATTTCTGTATTATATGCTCTTATCTGTTAAGGAGGAACTTATGAATTCTTATGTCTTCATGACCGATTCGGACTCCGACCTGCCATTCCGATATGTGGACGAGTATGACCTGCAAATGGTCTACATGCCTTACATTGTGGACGGCGTGGAGTACTTCGATGACCTGGGACGTAGCGGCAAACAGGCTGAGTACTTCCAAAAAATGCGCGAAGGCATGTCGCCCGTTACCTCGCTGCTTCCCACACCCGCCTATCTGGAATACTTCGAACCCATCCTCGCAGAAGGGCGGGACATCCTGTTTATCGCTTTTTCCAGCCACATGTCCTCCACAATCAACAACATCTTCGCCGCCCGCGACGAACTGCTGAAAAAGTACCCGGATCGCACCATTCTGGTGGTGGATACGCTTAGCATCTCCGCCCCGATGTCGCTGCTTTTGCACCACGCCTACCAAATGTATACCGAAGGCAAGTCCATGCAGGAGATTGCCGACTGGGTGCTGGCCAACCGTATGCGCGCGCACGCATGGCTGACGGTGGATGATCTGAAGTATTTAAAACGTGGCGGGCGTATCAGCGCCATCGCCGCCACCATGGGCACAATGCTGGACCTGAAACCCATCATTATCATCAACCGCGAGGGCAGTATGGCCGCAGTGGATAAAGTACGCGGCCGCAAGGCGGCGTTGCGTTATCTGGCGGATAAAACCGCAGAAAATATCGAGAATCCCGCCGAACAAAGCATTGTGATCATCCACGCCGATGCCAAGGAAGACGCTGATCGGCTGGAGGGGCTGCTCAGGGAACGGATTCCCACCCTGAAGAATGTGGAGCAATACTTCGTAGGGCCAGTCATCGGCGCGCACTGCGGGCCGGGCACCGTTGCCTGCTGCTTTATGGGCAAGGAGCGTGCCGTCTGACCCGGCGCACCAACAGGCAATTCACCCGCCGGAACCTGCTTCCCCGCGACATGACGTCCGCGGAGAACGACCCCGGCGGTTTTCTTTGCACTGCCTGCGGTTCCTCCCCCGCGCTTGAAATGCCTTCCGGGTTTGTGTATAATGGGGAATGGTCTACTAATTCAACGCATAGCGTTTCCCGAGGGGGGATCGACCGATGAACTGTGGCAAGGACAAAATGCTGATAACAGGCGGCAAGCCTTTGATGGGTGAAATTACGGTTAGCGGCGGAAAAAACACAGCCGTAGCGGTGATTCCAGCCACGCTGTTAAGCGACGAGCCCAGCACCATCGAGAATCTGCCTGATATTGAAGATGTGCACGCGCTGATTGAGATTTTACAGCTTCTGGGCGCGAAAACGGAATACGTGCCCGACCAGTACCTGAAAGTTTATCCCAAAGACGCAAACGGCCATCGGGTGCCCTACCAGTACACCAATCGGCTGCG
>Ga0209098_1003491_pt1 | contig 12933 bp, 14 predicted proteins | sample AD_JPNHW1_MetaG_FD_184429 | JGI IMG/M metagenome (GOLD analysis project Ga0209098, IMG submission 184429) | Active sludge microbial communities of municipal wastewater-treating anaerobic digesters from Japan - AD_JPNHW1_MetaG (SPAdes) (version 2) | ecosystem: Engineered > Bioreactor > Anaerobic... | reverse complement strand
ATGAACCGGCACGTCGCGGAAGGATCTGCCGCGATATGGGAGTTTCTCAGTAAACTCGTCGACGAAAGCGTCGCGAAGGGCTACCTCGCCGAATAAGCGGGGAAGGGCGCGCGTGGAGGCGGTATGGAAGACACGCCGTTTTATCGGCAATGGTTTCGGGGCATCAACGAGTTTCTCGAAACGGCAGAGCCCGAGGCGCTCGCTGCGTTCATCGAGCGAAGCGCGGCTTCGTGCTCGGCTTCGTACTCGCGCGGGGTATACGAGCGAGCCTTCGCGGGTAGCCCCGATCTCGCGAGCGCGCTCGATAAGCTCAAGCGCGAGTTCGCCGACTTCGATTATACCCTCGAGGGGAACAGGATCGAGATCCGCTACGCGCGCTGCGGCTGCGACTTGGTCAACGACGGCTTCATAACCTCGCCCAAGCTCTGCGCGTGCTCGGTCGCAAGTTGCCGGAAGAACTTCGAAGCAGCGCTCGGCCCGGGAAGCGTTTCGGTCGAGCTCAGGGAAAGCGTCCTCCGGGGCGACGGTCGGTGCGCGCTCGTCGTGACGATCCTTGATCGCGTCGCGCGCGTGACGGGCGCTTGACGCCTTTCGCGTCTTCGTGCTAGCTTTGCCCCCTTCATCAAAAAAAAGGAGCGTGGCATGACCGATTGCAATGACATTGAGCGCGTGATCTCGACTGATAAGTCTTGGTACAAGAAAATTTGGACCCTGGACATCAAGAACATGAGTTGGGTCGAGGACACGGCGCGGCAGGTCGATTTCATCTGGGAAGTCCTTGCGTTGACGGGACGCGAGCGCGTTCTCGATCTCGCGTGCGGGTTCGGGCGCCATTCCCTCGAGTTGGCCCGAAGGGGCTGCGAGGTCGTCGGCGTAGACATCACGCAAGACTACGTCGATGACGCGAACGCAAGCGCCAAGCGCGAAAACCTAAACGCCCGCTTTGTCGCGGGAGACATCAGGGACTGCGCCTATCGCGATGAGTTTGACGTCGCGCTCAGCCTCGCCGACGGGGCGATCGGCTATCTGGAGAACGACGGCGAGAACGAAAAGATTTTTCGCGTGGCGGCCGCCGCGCTCAAGGCCAAGGGAAAGCACCTCGTCGACATTTGCAACGGAGGGTACGCGCGAAAGCACTTCCCAAAGAGGCACTGGGTCGCCGGGAATAAAACGATTTCGCTCGCCGACTTCGATTGGGACGACAGTCGCTCGCTCATGTATTACGGCGGGCTTGATCTCGAATACGGAAAGGAGCTCGCAAGGCCGCTTTCCGTTCAATGTGACCCGATAAGGCTGTATAATATCGACGAGCTGCGGGGTATCTATCGTTCGCTCGGGATGGAAGTCGCCGGGTATTACGGTGACTATAAAACGTCGGTTCTGGGATCCGACGACGTTTTTCAAATTGAGGTCATCGCGCAAAAGAACTGAGCGGGTGCGCGAGCGGAATATGCGCGCCCTGGCGGCTTCGCCTAAGCCTCGACGGCGCGGTTTCGCTTACGGAGCATCTTTCGCTTCGCGGGGTCGAGCAGTTTCTTTCTCGGCGGCTTGTCGCTGAGGAGGAACATCGCGAGGAGCGAGGTGACGAGGCAGACGCCGAGTATCACGAGCACCGCGGCGTGTCCCTTCCACTCGGACATCGGGACGTCCACGTTCATGCCGAAGAAGCTCGTGACCATCGTCGGGATCATGAGTACGAGGTTGATGACGGTGAGGCGCTTCATGACGATCGAGAGGTTGTTCGAGATGACCGACGCGAAGGCGTCCATCATCCCTGAAAGGATGTTGCTGTAGATGTCCGACATCTCGATGGCCTGCCGGTTGTCGATCGCGACGTCCTCGAGCCAATCGCGGTCCTCCGCGTCGAGTTGGATCAGGCGGGTCTTCATCAGCTTCTCGAAAAGGAGCTGGTTGCTCTTGAGGCTCGTCGTGAAGTAGGTGAGCGACTTCTCGAGCTTGAGAAGGTCGATGAGCTCGTTGTTCCTGACCGATTTCTGGAGCTCGATCTCGATCGAGTTCGACCGCCGGTTGATCTCCTTGAGGTAGCGGAGGAAGATAAGGTCCGCCCTCGCGAGGATGCGGACGACGAACGCGGGAAGGTCGCCGAGCGTGAGCCCTCGGACGCGGTTGTTCGTCAGGTCGTTCAGGAGCTCGCAGTCGGCCCAGCAGATCGTGAGGACCATGTTCGGGAAGAGGATGATGCCGAGCGGGATGGTGAAGTAGCTGACCTCGTTCGTCGCGATGAATATCGGGAGCCTGACGATGATGAGGGTGTACGCGTCCTCGCGCTCGATGCGCGAAAGCTCGTCCGGGTCGAGGATATCCATGATGGTCTCGGTGTCGATCCCGTATTCGCTTTCGAGGACGCGGATGTCCTCGCGGGTTACGTTCCGCGCGTCGACCCAGATGGGCTGGTCGTCGCGCTTCCCTTCCGTCATTTTCCGGTTTTCCTGTTTCCAAATCGTGATCATGGGTCACGTCTCCTCATTGCGCCGCGTCGCATAAACAAAGGATGCGCGCCTCGCGGGAGAACCGGCTAATTCTGATCGGTCGTCGGAATCTTAGGGATTGGTCCGGGGAGGCGTCGGTATGTCATCGTGATATTCGTTTCTACGACTACCAGGGTCTGTATCCATGGGATACTGCCTCCTCGCTTAAGGGATTATACCGATAGAGTAACACAGCGAATGCGGATAATCAAGTGCGACTCACTCATGGAAATGAAAAAGGACGAGGCTTATGTCGTCGCGTTGGGGCACGTCCCTCTTGAACGCGAAGAACGACTCGAGGATCCTGACTTTCGCGCGGACGGGGTCGTCGCCGGAGCGGATAGCCTCGGCCACGCAACGGCCCATCTCGCTTAACGGGTAGGCGACGCGGTCGCCGTTTTCCTGCTCGACGAATCCGTCGGAGATCAGCATGAGCACCGTTCCCGGGGCTATCCTGACGGTCTTGGTGATCGGGTCGGCGATCTCCGATAGGCCGACGGGGCAATTGTCCGCCTCTTCGGCGATCTTCTGGGCCTTTCCGCCCTCTACCGCGTAAAACCACGAGTGGCCCATGTCGCAGTACTCGAGCTCTCCCGTCGCCTCCGTAAAGCGCGCGAAGAATCCGGTGAGGTACTTCTCGAGCTTGAAGGCGTCGAGGATGAGCCGGTTGAGCCTCGCGACGAGCGAGCCGAGCGGGCTCGAGAAGTCGGCGTTGAACATGAATCCCGCGAGGACCGCGGTTATGATCGCCGCGGATATCCCCTTGCCCGATATGTCGCAAAGGCAGAAAAACCACCTTCCGGGGGCGAACTCCCGCACGTGGTAGTAATCCCCGCCGACGCCCTGCGCCATCACGGACGAGCAGGTGATGGAAACCTTTTTGCCCCGAAAACCGAGATAGGGGGGGACGACCCGCCCCTGAATGGTCGTCGCGACGCCGAGCTCCCGCTGCCGGTCGGCGAGGGCGTAGTGGAGGAGGTCTTGCGACGAGACGTGCCCCGCGAACGCGCCCGTTGGCCCCATGATCGCGTAGTGGGTGATTCCCTCGCGCTCGAGGTCGCCGCGGACCCGCTCCGTTATCTCGAGGATGTACTCGTCGCCGCGGAAGGACGCGACGGGGCGCATGATGTCCCGGGCACACTGGCGCTGCAAGAGGTCCCTGCCGAAGGGCTTCCCCAAAATCTCGACGAGGTCGTCCGGGACGATGATCCCGAGTACCCGGAGCCCCGCATCGACGACCGCGACGGCGCCGCGATACGGTTCCTTAAGCTCGGAAAGGAGCGCGTGCACCGGGGTATTAGCGTCGACGTAGAGAAAGCTCGTCGCGAGGGCCGCTATCCGGTCTCCCCGCGTTTCCGCGCGCGCGGCTTCCTTGAGCGTCATTCGTCGCCGTCCGCGTCCATGAGCCCGCGGGGAAAGACCTTGCCGACGGCGACCGCGTTCCGCCCCGAGGAGTACACGACCCCGCGGTTCCAGTACTCAAGCGCGGCGAAGAGCGCGTTCCCGCCGTCGTACGCGTCGCTTCGGTCGGTCCTCCAGGAAACGTAGCTCATGAGCCCGGTGTAGTCGCCCCTGTCGAGAAACTCGCGCCTCTTGCGGTTGAAGAGGTTCCATTTCTCGAGGTCGCGGAACCCGGGTCCCTCGTCCTCGACGATGAGCCGCGCCTCCGCGTCGGTGAACCGATACCAGACCTTGATTTCCTTCGAGGCGTCGCAGCCGTTGCCGTGCTTGACCGCGTTCTTGATGATCTCGCTCACCTGCTGCTCGAGGAGCAGCCGCTCGTCGGTCTTCGGGCGCGAGCGCTGGATGAGAAGCAGGGTGTAGTAGCGTATCTGGAGGTAATCGCTCGAGAAGACCGCGTAGTCCATGTCGTTTCGCGAAAAGAGCTCGTGGGTGTCATCGATGAGTAATTCGTCGTTGCCTGCCATCATTCCTTCCTTGTCGGTTTCTCTAATGCGCGACAGCGCGTTGGCGCGCCTTGCCGAGCGCGGCGTCGAGCGTCGGCTCGATCGGCAGGATGCAGCTCATGTGGCTGAGCCGCATGAGCTTTTCCGCCATGCCCCTGATGTTGCAGATGAAGAACGGGATTTCCTTCGCGCGGGAATCCGCGAGTATCTGGACGAATACCCCGACGCCGCTTGAGTCGAGATACTCGGTCCTCGCCATGTCCACGATAAATGGCGCGGGCGCCCGGTTCGCCGCGTGATCGCGCCACGTTCCGTGAAGCGTCGGCGCGCTATACATGTCGACGTCGCCGATCACCGCGCAAACGAACGCCTCGCCGTCCTTTCTGACTTGGGTTTGCATCGTTCCCTCCTTACAGTATCTTCAGAATCTGGACCGTTCGGTCATCGGCGTTCGCGCCCGCGACCGACGCGGCGGAAACCGCCTCGAGGACCTTCGCCGCCAGGTCTTCCGCGGCGAGGAAATAGTGCTTCCTGAGCGTCTCCGCGACCGTCTCGCTCCCGACGAGGCCGCCGTCGATCCGTCGCGCGTCGCAAAGCCCGTCCGTGCAGAGGCACACGATGTCGCCGGTTTTCGGCATGAGCGCGTAGGAGCGGATCTCGATGTCCTTTCGGACGCCCGCCGCCGCGCCGAACGAAAAGGTCTGGGTCGCCATCGCGTCGTGGGAAAAGTGAATCGCGGTCGCGTTTCCCGCACCGGCGACCTCGGCCCGCCCGCTCTTTCGAGAATAGCGGATGCCCGCGATCGAGACGTAGCATTCGCTCGCGCGCTTTGCCATGTCCGCGTTGAGGCGCTCGATGATGTCGCGCATCCCGAGCGAGGTTTGCGCGAGGATAGAGAGCCAGGTGTCGAGATAGACGAGGCCGAGGTGCCGCTCGGCGTCCGCCGCGGTGACGTCGCACGCGCACGCGATGATCCCGTCGTCGGGGACGTGCCACATCTCGCCGAAGTCGCTGCCCGTCCGCGCGCTGTAGTCGGTGAGCTGGAAGAAGCCGGGAAAGGGCTGGCGCTTTCTCCCGAGCGATCCTTGCGCGCGGAGGAGGAGCCCGTGTTCCGCATCCTCCGCGAGGGCCGCAGCCTTTCGGTTCCGCGCGCGGATGTCCTTGAACGCCGCGCTGAAATAGGACGAAAGCGCTTTTCCCGCGTTTTTTTCCTCGCGGGAGAATTTCCGTCCCTTTCGCGCGACGATCGCGACAAGATGCGTTTCCTTCTTGCCCGCGATCGGAAGCGCGATCCATGACCGGTAGTCGGCCGAGACGAGCCTTCCGTCGTTTCGGTCGCTCCACGCGAAATCCCTGTTCTCGAAAAGGCTCGCGATCGACCCGTCATCCGCCGGGACGACGCGCTCCGCGCTCCCGTACCGGGCTATCGCCTCATTCTTCGAGTCCGCGGCGCGGCAGATCACGGCGACGGCATCGTCGTCCGCCCAGTACTGCGCCGACCGCGCGATCGCTTCCGCGAAGTTTTCCGCGCCGACCGATACGATCCCCTCCATCTCTTTCCGGAAGTGGATTGCCGTCTTGAGGGCGCGTTCCGCCGCTTGCTGTGCTTTCATATGCTTGGGATGGTAGGGGCTTCGCGTTCGCCCTGCGTGAGAAACCGATGAAAAAAGCGTTAAATCGGGAAGGGGTGAATCAGGAAGGCACGCGGCCGAGCGCGAGAGAGAGCGCGAGGCCCGAAAGGAGCGGTACGAAGGCGGAGGCGATCGCGTCGGCGGCCGGAATGCCGGGGAAGACGAGGATGAGCGAGCCGAGTGTGAAGCCGAGCACGAGCGCGGCCATGACGCCGGGAAAGAGGCGGTAGAGCGCGCCGATGCCGCGCGAAAGAAGCGCGATCGCGGCGAGCGCGCCTACGCCCATCTCGGCGAGGATGAGGATTGAAAGCCGGCTCGCCGCGTCGAGCATCGGCCCGTAAAGGCCGAGGTACACGAGGATGACCGAGGCGCTCACCCCGGGGAGGAGCGACCCCGCGCCGACGATGGCGCCCGCGAGGACCCAGACGCCCGGAACGCGCGCGAGACTGCCACTTCCGCTCGCGGCCTCGCTTCCCGCGCCCGCGAGCGCCGCGCCGCTTCCATGGCCCATGACGGCGAACGCTACCATGAGTCCAGCGGTTACGAGGAACGCGATCGCCTCTTTGAGCCCGGCCCCGCTTTTTCGCGCGTCGCGCCAAATGGAGGGGAGCGTCCCCGCGATGAAGCCCCAGAAGAGGAAGATGACCGCGCGCGCGTGCGCGCTGAAGATTTTATCGAGGAGAAGGGTCGTGACGACGAAGCCCGCCGCGATGCCGAGGGCAAGCCCCCAGTGCCGGGCAAAGAACGCGCGCGCGTTCCGCAGCGGGTGCGCGACGAGTTCGGTGATCGCCTGGTAATAGCCGAAGACGACGGCGAGGGAGGCGCCCGAGATGCCGGGGAGGATTCCCCCCGAGCCGATGAAGAGTCCCTGGATGAGCTCGAGGAGCTGCCGCGTCATCCCTTGGCCTTGAGCCTGACCGCGAGGACGCGCACGCCCTCGACGATCGCCTCGTGTTCCTCGCCCGAGATGCGTTGGGCGAGCGTTTCCGGCGTATCCCCGGGCATGACCGGAACCTTGCGCTGGAGGAGGATGGAGCCCGTGTCGCATCCCGAGTCGACGAGGTGGATCGTGCATCCTGACTCCGCGTCTCCCGAGGCGAGTACCGCCTCGTGCACGTGATGGCCCCACATGCCGACGCCGCCGAACTTCGGCAGGAGAGCGGGATGGAGGTTCACGATGCGCCCCGAGTACTCCTCGATGACCGGGCCCGACATGATCGTGAGGAATCCCGCGAGGACGAGCGCGTCGGCGCGGGATGCGCGGGCGAGCTCGAGCACGCGGTCGGAAACGGCGCGCCGCGCCTCGGGCCGGGGAACGCCCTTCGGGGGAAGCGCGATCGCCGTCTCGATGCCGTGCTTGCGCGCGCGCTCGAGGGCGAAGCACTCGCGGTCCGCGATCACGATCGCGATTTCGTACGCGCCGGGCAGCGACCCCTTCGGGCCGGCTTCCCGCGCGTCGGCTTCAGCCGCGTCTATGAGGGCTTGGAGGTTCGTCCCCCCGCCCGATACGAGTACCGCGATGCGCATGGGCTCTTCTCCTTCTTCCTTGGGCGTTATCGTGTATAGGATCCATTTGTCGGATTTCGATCCAGTCCTGGCGCGGTAGAGGCACATCACCTCGCCCGATTCCGTCTCGACCGTGTAGAAGTGCTTGTCGATGTATCGGTCGCTCGAGCCGTTGCGGCAACCGCGGAGCGTTTTTCGCTCGCCGAGTATCGCCTTGACCCGATAGTCCGCGCCGTGCCACGAGAAAGCCATCGGCACGCCGGGCGAGCCCGAGGCCATGGCTTCCGCGTTGAACGAGCCCGGGGCCGGGGTCACGGGCTCGCTGACGAGGCGCTCGGCGGGAAGGTCCCGCCCTTGCGTCCGATCAGACGAAGGAGACATCTTCGGTCCCGACGCCGACGTGGCCGATCTCGTAGGCGGGGAAACCTTCCTTGTTCAGGAACGCGATCGCTTCCTTCGCGTCCGATTTCGCGACGGCGAGGATGAAGCCGATACCCATGTTGAATGTATGGTACATGCGATCGGGGTTGGCGCCCCGGCGCACGAGCTCGTCGAAGATCGGGAGTACGGGCCAGCTTCCCTTCTGGATGACGGACACGAGGCGCGCGCCTTTGGCGTCGCCGTGCACGCCGCCGGTCGGGTACATGCGCGGGACGTTCTCGTAGAAGCCGCCGCCGGTAATATGCACCATGCCGTGTATGGCGATCCTCTCGAGGAGGGCGAGCACGGGCTTGACGTAGATCTTGGTCGGCGTCAGGAGCGTCTCGCCGATGGGCTTGCCGTTGAAGTCGTCGTTCACGTTCGTCACGAGTTTTCTGACGAGGCTGAAGCCGTTCGAGTGCACGCCCGAGGAGGCGAGGCCGATGAGCGCGTCGCCCTCGCGAATCGCCGATCCGTCGATGATCTTCGATTTCTCGACGACGCCGACGGAGAATCCCGCGATGTCGTACTTGCCCGCGTCGTAGAAGCCGGGCATCTCGGCGGTCTCGCCGCCCATGAGCGCGGATGCCGCCTGGAGGCATCCGTCCGCGACGCCCTTGACCATCGCGCCCGCGACGTCAGCGTCGAGCTTTCCGCACGCGAGGTAGTCGAGGAAGAACAGGGGCCGCGCGCCGTGGCAGAGCACGTCGTTCACGCACATCGCCACGCAGTCGATGCCGACCGTGTCGTATTTCTTCATTTGAAAGGCGATGTCGAGCTTGGTGCCGACGCCGTCGGTTCCGGAAACGATGACCGGTTCCTTGTAGCCCGAGGGCATCTCGAAGAGTCCCGCGAAGCTCCCGAGCCCATTGAGCACGCCGGGGATCATCGTTCGCTTCGCGCTCGCCTTGTAGTTGTCGACGGCGCGATACCCTTCTTCTACGTCAACGCCGGATTGCCGGTAATCGATCATCGTATTCTCCTAACAAAAGTCGTTTTACAAAACTGGCAAACGATTTATCGTTTGCCTAATTCTCCAATCATCGGCATCGGGTATTCGCCGAGGAAGCACCCTTGGCAAAAGCCGCAGTTCGTCGTGCCGTTGTCGTGCGCGCCCTCGCGCCGCTTCGCGCCACGTGAGCCCGACTCTCGGTCGCCGTCCGCGGCTCCCATTCCCTCGCAGGACTGGAGCGCCTCGATCATGCCGTCCATGGAGATGAAGGCGAGCGAGTCGGCGCCGATCGCCTGGCGAATCTCCTCGATGTCGTAGTTCGCCGAGATGAGGTCCGCGCGCGCGGGCGTGTCGATCCCGAAGTAGCAGGGGAACTTGACCGGCGGGCTCGAGATGCGGAAATGCACCTCCTTCGCGCCGGCCTTCCTGAGTATCTGGATGAGGCGCCTGCTCGTGGTCCCGCGGACGATCGAGTCGTCGATGATGACCACGCGCTTCCCCTCGATGTCGCTCTTGACCGCGTTGAGCTTGACGAACACCATCGCCTCGCGCTCTTCCTGGCTCGGCGCGATGAATGTGCGCCCGATGTACTTGTTCTTCACGATGCCCATCGCGTAGGGGATGCCCGAGGCGCGCGAGTAGCCGAGCGCGGCGCCAAGGCCCGAGTCCGGGACCCCGATGACGATGTCCGCGGAGACGCCAGACTCGCGCGCGAGCGCCTCGCCCATTTTCTTCCTGGCCTCGAGGACCGGGATACCGTCCATGTTGGAGTCGGGGCGGGCGAAGTACACGTACTCGAACACGCAGACCTTTTTCGAGGTCTTCTCGCCGAAGTTGAACGAGAGCACCCCGTCGTCGTTGATGATGACGATCTCTCCCGGCTCGATGTCGCGGACGAAGTCGCCGCCGATCGCGTCGATCGCGCACGACTCGCTCGCGAGCACCCAGCCGTTCTGCACCTTGCCGAGGCACAGCGGCCTGATGCCGTTCGGGTCGCGCGCGCCGATGAGTGTCTTCTCGGTCATCACGCACAGCGCGAACGAGCCCTTGATGAGCTGGATCGTGTCGGTGAGCGCGCGCTCGAGCCCCTTCTTGTAGTTCTTCGCGATGAGCTTGATGATGACCTCGGAGTCGCTCGTCGAGGTGAAGGTCGAGCCCGTCTCCTCGAGAAACTCCTTCATCGGCTCCGTGTTCACGAGGCTGCCGTTGTGCGCGACCGCTATCGTGCCGAGCTTCGAGCGCGAGACGAACGGCTGAACGTTCTCGATCGTCGCCTTCCCGCAGGTGGAGTAGAGCACGTGCCCGATCGCGAGGTAGCCCTTGAGCGAGTCGAGGGCCTCCTTGCTGTAGACGTCGGACACGAGCCCCATCGCGCGGAAGTGCTCGATCTTCTCGCCGTCGCCGACGGCGAGCCCGGTCGAGTCCTGGCCGCGGTGCTGGAGCGATTGAAGCCCGTAGTACGCGAGTCGTGAGGCGGTGTTGTCGTGGCTCGAGAGGTAAATCCCGATTACGCCGCAGTGGTCCTTCAGTTTTTCGCTGCCGTCGATCGCGATCGATGTGTCCATTGGTTCCCCGTTTGTTTCGTTACTTGGAAATGCGGTTGAATATCTCGACGTACGCCTCTTTGACGTTGCCGAGATCCCGTCGGAACCGGTCCTTGTCGAGCTTTTCGTTCGTCTTCGCGTCCCAGAAGCGGCAGGTGTCCGGGGAGATCTCGTCGGCGAGGATGATCTTGCCGTCGGCGGTCTTTCCGAACTCGAGCTTGAAGTCGATGAGCTTGATGCCGCGGTCCCAGAAGAACGCGGTGAGGATCGTGTTGATCTTGTCCGTCATCGCGTAGATGGTCTTGAGTTCCTTCCACGTGGCGGCGCCGATCGCGACGGCGTGGTAGTCGTTGACGAGCGGGTCGCCGAGCGAGTCGTCCTTATAGGAAATCTCGAACACGGTGGTCTTGAGCGCGCTGCCCTCGGCGACGCCGAGCCGCTTGGAGAAGCTTCCCGCGGCGACGTTGCGGGTGATGACCTCGAGCGGGACGATGCTTACCTTCTTGCAGAGCATCTCGCGCTCCGAGAGCTTCGCGATGAAGTGCGTCTTCACCCCTTTCCTCTCGAGGAGCTCGAAGAGCCCGGTGGTGATGCTGTTGTTCAGCACGCCCTTGGACTCGATCTGTCCCTTCTTCTCGCCGTTGAACGCGGTCGCGTCGTCTTTATAGTCGATGATGACGAGATCTGGATAGTTCGTGGCGAAAACCTTTTTCGCCTTCCCTTCGTAGAGCTGCTCGCCCTTCACGAGATTCTTCACGATGTCGCTTGCCTTTTTGCCCATGGTAATTCTCTCCCCGCTAAATTTATCCTAACACGCGCGGATCGAGACCCGCGCGCGCTTCGTCCTTGAGTTGCTTCCTGAATGCCTGGAGTTTCGCCTTCAGCTCGGGATACTTGATCGCGAGTATCTCGACCGCGAGGTAGCCCGCGTTCGCCGCGTTGTCGAGCCCGACGGTCGCGACCGGTATTTGCTTTGGCATTTGTACGATAGAAAGGAGCGAGTCGAGCCCGCCGACCTTGCCGCCGTCGAGCGGTACGCCGATGACCGGGAGCACGGTCATCGAAGCGATGACTCCGGGAAGGTGCGCGGCGAGTCCCGCCCCCGCGATGATGACCTCGCTGCCGCCTTTCTCGGCCTCGGCGACGGTTTGCGCGAGAAGCTCGCCCGAGCGATGCGCGGAGATTATATATGAAGAATATTCAACCCCGAACTCCTTGAGCACGGCGGCGGCTTTCTTCATGGTATCTGTGTCTGATTTTGATCCGAAAAAGATGGTAGCTTTCATGTCTGACTATATCACAGGCGTTTCCGATTTTTCAAGTGCGGGTAAACCGGTTTCAGGGGCGATAAAGGCATTTCTTCCGCGTTTTGTTTCCTTCTCGCCGGGATCGTTGTTAGTTTATATATATGACCGACATGACTGAAACAACCAACGCTCAGCTTCCTATTGATGCCGCGCGGATCGAGGTACCCGACTGGAATACCGCCAGTCGCCTCGTGTTCCCGTTTCTCGAGCCCGCCCCCTGCGCGGCGGGGATAGCGGCCGAGGTCGCGGCGCGCAATTCGTTCGATCCCCTTTCGGGCATGCTCACCAACTGCATCAAGATGAGCCTGGCCCTTTTCTATCGGGGCTCCGTCATCCCGCTATCCGAGTCGCTCATCCGCGAATGGTCGATCAACGTCGCCACCGTGCGCCTGGCCATGGAATCCAATATGGCGCTCGTCGCGCGTACCTGCCGCTTCGAGCGGCACCGGCGTGACTCGCTCGTGTACTACAGCCTTCACACCGCGGCCGCCCCGTTCAATTCCGTCCTGCCGTTCTACGCGCCCTTTCAGGAAACCGCCTCCGCGCTTTTGGGATCGCCGTTTTACTTTACGGTTCCCGAGCGCCGCACGGCGATCCTTCTCGGAAAGGACGCGGTGAGCCGCTACCCGAGCGAGCTTCGCGACGACGTCTTCCTGACCTACGAGACCTCCTCGTCGTCCCTTTCGACCGAGCTCATCGAGGTTTCCGAGTTCGGCGTCTTGCCGATTTACCGATAGCCGCGGGAAGCGCGTCCCGCGTTGTGCGCCCTGCCATCCGCGCGCCCTCCGCGTCACGCCGTCGGCATCCGATGCGACCGCCTGAACGCGCCAGGCGTGAGTCCCGCTTTCTTCGCGAAAAAACGATAGAAGTACCCATCATTCTCGAAACCGGTCTCTTGGGCGATGGCCCTGATCGGCATATCGGTCGCGGCAAGGAGCTCGCGTGCGCGCTCGAGCCTGACGGACGCGAGATAGTCCGCGGGCGTCTCGCCGAAGGCCCGCGCGAAGCTTTTGTGGAAGTATGCCTCGGAAAGCCGCGCCCCGCGCGCCATGTCGGCGACGGTGATTTTTCGATAATAGTTTTCGTCGATCCGTATCCGCGCGGCCTCGAGCCGTTCGAGTAAACCGGGCGCGATGCCGGGCGCCGCGTTTACGGCATGGCCGCCTCCGACCGCCTC
>Ga0209098_1003490_pt1 | contig 12933 bp, 6 predicted proteins | sample AD_JPNHW1_MetaG_FD_184429 | JGI IMG/M metagenome (GOLD analysis project Ga0209098, IMG submission 184429) | Active sludge microbial communities of municipal wastewater-treating anaerobic digesters from Japan - AD_JPNHW1_MetaG (SPAdes) (version 2) | ecosystem: Engineered > Bioreactor > Anaerobic >... | reverse complement strand
ACCACCGACGACAACCCGGAAGCCTGCGCGATCTCGGCTCGGGGGATGCCTGCCATCGCGTACGACATCAGCGGCGTGTACACGATGCCCAGTCCTACACCGCGCAGGCACAGCGAAAGGAAGATCGCCGGCGATTCCGTCTGGAGCGAGAGGCTGCTGTTCAGCCAGTAGCCCGTCGCGAGGAGGAGAAGACCCGCGACGGCGGGGATCTTGGGACTCAGCTTGTCGCCGACGACACCGGCCAGGGGCGAGAACACGGATTGGAACAGGCCCACGGGAAGCATGACCATGCCCGCCTGCAGCGCGGTGTAGCCCAGCGAGTTCTGCAGGTAGAGCGGGAACATGAAGCCGCTGCCCGTGAGGCCCAATCCCACCACGAAGAGGGCGATGCACGAGAGCGTGAAGTTGACGCGCCGGAACAGCCGCAGGTTCACGAGCGGCTGCTTCACGTGCGTCTCGGTGGCGAGGAAAATGGCCAACGAGAGCGCCGCGGCCGCGTAGCACCCCAGCTCGAAGTCGGAGGTCCAGCCTCCCACGTTCCACTGGGCGTTGCCGCTGGAGAACGCCACGACCGTGAAGGCGAGGAACGTCGACATGGAGACGAAGCCGAGAAAGTCGAAGGAAAGCTTCGATGCGTGCTGGTAGTCGCGCTGCACCAGCAGCGTGAACAGGATGCAGAACACGCCGACGGGAACGTTGACGAAAAACGTCGCGTGCCAACCGAAGTTGTCGATGATGTATCCGCCGAAGGTGGGTCCCAGGGACATCGAGGCGGCGGCGGCGATCATCCAGAATCCCAGGGCCATGCCGCGCTGGCTGGGAGGGAATTCGCGCGTGACCACCGACATCCCCACCGGCGAGAGGAGCCCCGCCCCTAGGCCCTGGAGGGTGCGGAAGACGATGAGGCTCTTGCCGTTCCACGCGAAGCCGGAGGCCAGCGAGAAGAACGTGAAGACACTCATCGCCAGCACGTAGGTGCCTCGGTATCCCAGCCGATTCGACAACCAGGCCGAGGTGGGCAGCATGATGGCGAACGCGACCATGTAGGCGGTCGCGATCCACTGCGCCGTGTCCAGCGACAGGCCCGTCGAGGCCATGATGTCGGGGAGCGCCACGCTGACGAGCGTGCCCGCCAGCGACGAGATGAACGTGCCGACCATGATGTTGAGCAGAACCCACCACCTGTACGAGTTGTGCTCGTGGTGCAGCGACGGCACCATGGCGATGATCGCCTGCTTCATGGATCAGCGCGCCTGGATCTTGACGGAAACCGACAAACCAAGCAGGAGTGGTCTCTGCCCGGGCGCGGGACGCAGGGCGATGCGCACGGGGACGCGCTGGGTGATCTTGGTGAAGTTGCCCGAGGCGTTGCTCGGAGGGATGATGGAGAACTGCGCCGCCGTGCTGGAACCGATCCATTCCACGACCCCTTCGTAGCGGGCGTCGGGGTAGGCGTCGACCGATATCTGGACGGGAGCCCCCACGCGGATGCGGCGCAGCTTCGTCTCCTCGAAGTAGGCGCTCACCCAGGGCTTCCGCGCTGCGAAGACCGTGTAGATCGCCTGGCCCGGCGAAACGACGTCTCCCGGCTGGACCCAGTGCTTGGCGACGATACCGGAGTCGGTGGCCAGGACGGCCGTGTTGGCCAGCTGGTTGCGGATGATGGCGAGATCTGCCTGCGCCGAGGCGATCTGGGACTGCGACAACTGCTGCTGGGCTTGCGCCTGCTCGAAGGCGCGCAGGGCGTGGTCGTACTGCTCGCGGGAGACGAGCCCTTTCGCGAACTGCACCTTAGCGCGTTCGAAGTCGTCGCGGGTGCGCGCTGTCTGCGTCGCGGCGATGTCCGCGCTGCGGGTCTGGACCGTGATCATCGCCTGCGCCTTCCGCTCCTGCAGCGCGACGTCCTTGCCGTCCAGGAGCACCAGCGTGTCTCCGGCGCGGATGGTGTCCGCGTCCTGGACGCGAAGCTCGGCGACGCGTCCCAGGAACTTCGAGCTGATCGTGATGCGGTCTCCGTCGACCTGGGCGTCGTCGGTCGAGACGTAACGCATGGCGTTGACGGCCCAGAAGTAAGCGCCCCCGACGATTGCCGCCGTCGCGATCAGGATCGGGATCACCACCCGCTTGCGCTTGTAGGCAGGAACGTCTTCGATGTGCTGGTCGCCCTCGGAGTCCTGGTTCTGATCGTCTGTGCTCGTGTTCGTGCTCATGCCGTCTCCGATGCTCGAAAGAGGTTCAACGCTTCGCCAGGCCGTGCACGAGGATGTCCAGCATGGGCTCGATCTCGCGAGTCAAGGTTTCCATGGGAACGCCTGCGTGGCGGTGGCGCAGGCGCAGTCCGTGCAAGATGCCCACCACCAGTTCGGCCGTACTTCCGGTGTCCGCCACATGGAATCCATCGTCCGACTCGAGAATTCTCTTCACGAAGGCGCATTCCTTCGCCTTGAAGTCGGAGAGAAAGCCCGGCAATGTGCTGCCGAATTCGGTGACCAGGCCAGAGCCGATGCCCGCGAGCGTGATGTACTTGTGGAACAGCTTGTGGCGCAGCTTCGCGTAGACCTTCAGGCGTTCGATTCCCGTCATGTTCCGCTCCAGGAGAGCCGACAGGTCGTCCCAGAACGCATTCATGATCTTGGCGAACACCTCCCGGAAAAGCGCGCCCTTGTCCTCGAAGTAGTAGTAGAGCGACGCCTTGCTGATTCCCAGTTCGGTCGCCACGTCCTCCATGGTCACCTTGGAGTAGCCGTGCATCGCGAAATGCTTCTCGGCCACGTCGACGATGTGCTGGACTTTGCTTTCTCTGGGTGATGACAATCTGACTGTTTCGGTAAAAAAGTCAGGGTCAATGTACGGCATCGTGGGCGGCTTGTCAAACAGCGCTGGTTGGTAGCACGGGTAATCTCGGGCCCAAGATCCTCACGCCGACACGACCGGGCCTCCGTTCACGGCGGTGGCTTCCCTCACGAATACCGGATAAAAAAAGAGGCGGGACCGCCAGGGTCCCGCCTCAAGATCCATCGATCAAGGAGAAGGTATACGGATCACTTCTTCTCGTAGACCCAGCCGAACTTCCAGAGGAGGTTCCGGAAGTCGCTCTTGCCTTCCTTGTCCTTGAACTTGACCACGGCGCGCATGAGATAGACGCCCGAAGACACGAACTTCCCGTTCTCGGCGGTCCAGTTCCAGCGGATCTCGACGTCGCGCTCGACATCTTCTTCACCCGCAGGCCAGAGGCTTCCCTTCAGCATGGACAGATCGATCTGACGCACGGCGGTGCCCATGTTGTCGTAGACGAACAAGGTTCCCTCCAGCGGGCGATTGAGCTTGATGCGCACGCCCGCGGTCTTCTCGACCGGATTCACTCCGGGCGTGCCATCCACGATCTGTCCATTCTCCACCTTCATCCCGTCGCCGATGCGCACGTAGTTGTCCTTGGTCGGGCTGACCTTCTTGTCGGAAGGCAGAACCAGGATCTCGATTCCGGGAGTACCAGCGGGAGGCTCGGTCCAGCCAGGATTGTCGCCACGACCGTTGATCACGATCGGGCGGCGTTGCTCGATCACGAATTCAACCGGCCGCAACCCGAATTCGATGGGAACCCAACGAGACTTCTCGCCGACGAGATTGCCCTTGGCATCCTTGACCACCGGCTTTCCGTCGTTCCAGGAGAGTCGCACGGAATCCCCGCGACCGAAGCTGTCCTGCCACGCGGTATCCAGGTAGAACTGGATGGAGGTGCTGGTCTTCTGGTACCACCCGTAGACGTTGTTCAGCTCCATCCCCTTCGCGGGACGACCGACCCGAACCAAAGGCGTCTTGAGGTCGGTAGGCACGCCTCCCGTCCAAGGCTCGGAAAGTTCCACGGTGAGAGTGTCCCGAGCGATGGCACGGATGCTGTAGCGGAAGGTCGCCTTGATTGCGGACGGCGGAACGCTATCCAGCACTGGAATCGCACGACTCGCCGACAGCGTGGAGACCGCTCCCACGCAAGATTCGCAGGAGGTGACTCCCAAGGCGAATGGGTTATCCAGCGGTTGCTTCCAGACTCCTGTGGAATTGGAAGTCAAGACCACATCCCTGGTTTCGGAGCCCCAATTCACACTGACCTTCTTGATCGCCTGGAAGGCGGCCGAAGGAACCGGCCGGGAAAGATAGACGCCCACTTCGGTTCCACGCCCCTGTCCATTGGGATCGAAGACAGCTGCGGTCATGGGCGGAATCCCCCAGACCACCGGCGCGAATGGACTGGCCTTGCCTACCGTGGTGCCACCCATGTCGGAAAGGTTGCCCGCGAGAGTTCCCGAAGCGATCCGTACCGAGTCCCATGCGTCGGAAGCGACATTGGCATCCTTCAGATACAGGGTTGCAACCAGACCATCAGGGGAAAGCACCGGTAGGGGGCTGTGCGTCACGGCACCCGTTTGCCCCTTCCCACCCCATTCCACCCAGGAGGGATTGGAGGAAATGGACTTCACCGGCTCGCTGAAGTTCACGGTCAGAGTATCTGCATCGCCCGCCGCTCCGAACGCGTAGGAACCAGACACGACGATGGGAGCCACGCGATCCAGCAAGACCCACGTTGCCACATCGGCACCGTTGTCCAGGAACTGGATGGTGCAACCCGAGGGGCAGGAAGTGGAGCCCTTGGGGAAACCGGCATCGGGAGCGCGGATACCGAATTGGTCATTCTGGATCCGAACGATCGGCCAGGTCTGCGGAGCGGATCCAGGCCAGGTCACCACTACGTGGGTGGCCACCAGGGCGCCACGCAGCTCCACGGAAATGGAGTCTGCTTGGCCGTCACCATTGGAATCGAACATCGAGCCACGACCGGAAGGCGTGACCTTCAGCGGCACCCAACGGGAGGAATCCCCCACCGCGACATGTCCATCGGTGATGGACTTGTCGAACCGCGCCCAAGCCACATCGCTGGCGATGGAGCCTTGGGGCACCACGACGCGAAGCACCTTCCCGGAGATGTCGGGGTTGGCCGACATGATCTTGACGGGAGTGGCGGATGGGTCGGAGGCGAGCATTGCCAGTGCGGCTCCAACCTTGGAAATCGGCTCGGATCCGACGATTTCAAGGGTGTCGGCGGAACCAGCAACGAATCCGAAGATCAGCTTGGCGGACATCGCCACCGGAGCGATGGAATCCTCGACCACTGCGCGATAGGAATCGACATCGGTTCCCACCGTGATCCATCCCATGTCGGTGGGCAGACCAGCCGTACCCAGGAGAGCGGGTCCGATCGGACCACGCCACGACATCTGATCCGCACTGCGGGTCAGGCTGGCCGCATTGAGCACGGCACCGTTCCAGGTCAGGCCGAATCCGGATGGCACCGGCGCACCCGAAGCGGAACGTGTCAAGCGGTATTCGACATCGTCCGCCTGCCCATCACCGTTGGCATCGCGCAAGATCACGCGGATCTTCTGGGGGCCATAGACCAGGGGCACGAAGGGAGAAACCGCTCCCGGAACCACCCAGCCCGCATCGCGCGCCCAGCCGCGAAGACGGAGAGAATCGCCATCGGCCGTGCCAGGCGCCACCATCAGGACAATCTGCGTGGTGGCCTGTCCTTGCGCGTTGGTGGTCGCGACCAGACGTCCGGCAAGATCGGCACTGCCCGCATCCTTGAGACCGAACCACCCCTCGCCGGGAAGGTTTCCTTCCGTGACCGGCTCGGAGGTGGTCACCACCAGGGAGTCCATTCCAATCCCGTAGCGATACGCGGCCTTGACGGCAACTGCCGCGACCGAGTCATCCACGACCGCACGCCAAGTGAGGACATCGGTTCCCACCTGGATCCAACCGGTGCTGCCCACAGGAGTCGAAGTGACCCCCTTGGCGAATGGACCTATGGGACCCGACCAGGACTTGCCGTCGGCGGATTTCGTCAGGGTGGGCACAGACTTTTCCTCGGCGCCCCACTGGACGGTGAAGCCATCCGGAACGGGCCCACCGGAAGCGCCACGAGTCAGACGGAAGACCACGCTGTCGGCGGCGCCATCGCCATTGGCATCGAACATGGCCACTGCGATGGGCTGGGAACCGAAGATCACCTTCACGAAGGGGCTGACTGCGCCAGGAACGCTCCCGAAGCGGTCCTTGGCCAATCCCCTCAAGCGGATGGAATCACCCGTGAAGACTCCCGGAACCACGATGAGCTTGATGGTGTCGCCGATCGGCTGACCCGCGCCGGCAATCAACGTTCCCAAGGTGCCCGCATCCCCGGCGGGCTTCTGGGCAAGCCATCCTTCTCCTGGAATAGCGCCTTGGAAGAGCGCTTCGGTGGCCTTGACCACCAGAGTGTCGAAGTCCTTGCCATAGAGGTACTTGGCCGAAATGGCCGCAGCCGGAACCGAGTCGTTCAGCGGGAACCGGCGAACATCGGCACCCGAAAACACGGTGAGCTTGCAGCCCTTGCAGTAAGTGGCGTTCTGGAGGATCCCCGCCGGCAAACGCAATCCCACTCCGATTCCACCTGGGGTGGCAATGGTGACGATGGTGTCCACGTCCCCGTAGGTCTTCCACTGGACCTTGGCGGAATCGACGTTGGAAAGGCTTCCCTTGGCGGCGATGACCACCGAGTCGGGTGCCCCGTCGCCGTTGGCGTCGAGCATCCAGGAGGTGGCCACGGGATCGACCTTGATCTTGATCCACACCGAGTTGAGGCCAGGGGCGTTGCCGACCGCATCGGAGAGCAATCCGCCCAACCGCAACGAGTCGCTGGCCTGGATCGGGTTGTTGGCCGGATCGAAGGTGATCACGAACAGCGAACCGTTGCCCAGCATGCCGGGAACCGCCGACACCAAGCGTGGGACCAACCGGTTCCCGACGATGACCGTTCCCGCCAGGGCCGGATTGGCCGCGACCGACAGAGCCTTCAACGGCTCGGTGGCGATCACATACAGGGAATCCCGTCCCGTACCGGTCGTATCGTAGACCATCCAGGCACTGTCGGCGACGGGAGCGATCCCGTCGGCCAACTTGATGGGATTGTTCAAAGGAATCAAGAGTCCACTTGGATAGGTCAGCACCGTGCCCAGCGAATCGGGCCGGATCGCAGGAAGCTGAGTCCGGATTCCCCACGACTTGGATTCGACGGAGATCGTCTGGGCGGTATCGCCTTCCGAGCGGATCATCGTTGCCACGGCGATGATGGAATCACGTTTCCCCTGGGAATCGAACCAGACCACATGGGAAGAAGGATTGTCGGCGACCTTGAACAGGGGTGTGGGAGCCACCAGACGGATGGAGTCGGCGATGCCATCGCCGTTTCCATCCAGGACGGTTCCCTTGACCACCACGGCGCCGAATCGCTTGGTGAAAGAGATGGTGTACAGGGAGTCACCCAGTCTGGACTCCACTCGGATCGTGTACTTGCCCGGCCACATCAGACCGGGATCGGCGATGAGCTTGTTGGTGTCCAGCTTGATCACACCACCCTGGTAGGTGAGGTTTCCGCCGTACAGGGAGGTATCCGAGGAATAGTTGTCCGACAACCCGGAGCCCGGAGGCCCAACCACAACCATGCGTCCGTTGGTGGTCACCCAGGTTTCCGCCTGGGGCTTCATCAGGTCGGCGCAAGTGGGAACGAAGTTGTTGGTCTCGTTGCCCTGGATGGTGACGATCATTCCGGTTCCCACCGGAGTCGCCAAAGCCTTGTACTTCCAGGTGGGCTGGAGGTCCATGGTGGTGCGGATCAGGATCGAAGACCCGCTCAACTGCCGCTCGCAGTAGAAGATGTCGAAGGGATAGATGTTCCCCTCGCGCAGGCGCAGCTTGTCCAGGTTCACGTAGGTGGATTCAGGAGCATGGCTGCCTCCCAGGTCCACCGCAAGCTTGTTGTTGATGAACACCCAAACGTCGTCGTCACCGCGGAATTCGAACTTCAGACCCGGAGTGTATTCGAAGGCCGCATGTCCGTGCATGCAGAACAGGAAGTTGTGCTGCTTGCCATCCGTGGCGGTCATGGGGGAATACCCTCGTCGATCGGAAATCGTATCCAAGGGGAAGAATCCGGTGTCGGCGAACTTGTAGTATCCGCTGTCCTTGGCTCCGTTCTTGACCAAGGGAAGCTCCACGCAACCGTGCCCGATGGCGACTCCAGGTACCGCCGCCTTCAACGCGGTGGTGTCGAACCAGTTCGATGGCGTCGACTTCTTCCAGAGCGACTGGGCCAAAGGCAAAGCGGTAGCAGGTCCCTTGTTGTTGATGCCACCCGACTGCCACTCGCCGGAATCCTTCCCAGTGTACACGGGAAGCCCATTGGCTCCCAAGGACGTCTGCACCATTCCCTTCACCAAGCCGGAACTGGCATCGCCCTTCGTTTCCGTGGGACCACCCACCTGGAAAGGAGGATTCCCGCCGGTCTCGCCGCGTCCCTTGAAGTCGAAGGCTTCCATCACCAGCTTCAGGGTGTCGGTCGAACAATCCTTGGCGGTGGTGCTCGCGACCGCCACGGCAGGAATGCGGGCGTTGGTGGCGTTCTTGGTCTGGATCCAGGTTTCGTTCTTCGCGCTGATGGCCGTCGCGGGAATGTCGATCCAGTTGGCGCGTTTGCGGAATTGGACACCCAGCGAGCCGTAGGAGGAATCCTCGAAGGAATGGCCGATCAGGACCCGCTTGGGAGCCGTGTACAGAGGATAGGAGAACCATCCACAGTACTGGGTGGGGCGCAGGACGTGAAGATTGTTGTCTTCTTCCCACATCAACCGGGGGCTACCTGGTTGCCATGGATTCTGGACATAGAGAGTATAGGCCGGCTTGGGAAGGGCACCCTTGCCCCACAGGATCCCACCGCCCGCTTCCGAGGGAACGAAATACCAGTTGGCTCCGCCGGGAGTCAGGACGAAAGGCTTGACCACCACCTGGTCCACACCGGCCGAATCGAAGGTGTTGGGGCTGCCAACGCCCTTCTTGAAGCGGATGGTTCCCACGGGAGTGCCCTGGGGAGCAAGGAACCGAAGATCGGCGGTGAGCCAATCGGGATTGGTGGCATTGGGATACAGCGGAATGTCCTGGCCGTTGAATTCCACAACCGGCAATTCCGCTCCCGGCCAAGGATTGCGGATGTTCACGATCCCGAATCGGGTGCTGAAGGGGTTGAAGCCAGTGCACTGCATATCGACTTCCTTGGGGCTCTGGCCAGGAGGCATCGCGGGCGTGCCCCAACGAATCCAGACGGTGTCGCCGGGAATCGATTCCAGGCACTTGTCCAGGGCGCCAGGTTGCTGCACCGCCTTGGTCCCCACCGTGAGGGTCTTGCGAACATTCAGAAGTTCGGTTTCGCTGTTCCCGGCCGCTTGGTAGAGCTTGGGGCCGCGGTAGGTCGCGGCAGCCGGAAACACGAAGAATTTGGGGGTGGAGTCCGGAAGCACAACCGGGGTCTGCACACCGGTGCTCACGTTCTGGTAGGTGAAGGTGGTCTGGGTGTCGGGGAACCAGATGGTGTCTCCCGCAGCGGCTTTGTAGGTGGAATCGTTCTGGTACCATCCACGACTGTAGAGAGTATTGAACCGTACCCGCCCCATCACGTAATCGTCGGGATCGAAATCGGAAAGGGAATACCACCAGCCGAAACGCTCCGTGTCGTATGCGTTGGTCTTGACCGGACTGGGAGGCGCGCTTCCATTCACCATCTTCACCTCGGAGCCCGGCTGGACAACCCGCAAGTTGATCACGGTATCCATCTGGTTGCGCTGCCCGAAGTAGTCGACCATGATCATCAAGGTCTTGGCAGCCTGAATCGGCGCGGTCGAGCACAGGAACAAGACGCCGAACAAAGGCAGGAGGCGAAGCGGCGAGTTGTGGTGAGCAAAACGAGACATGGACTGGACCCTTCGATCGAGGTACCGATGAACGTCGGTATAATACGCACGGTTGCCGGGCATCACAGTGCGATTGTGCGAACTGGACCGAGATTTGCGAAAAGGGGCGGGTTGTGGAGGATGATTCCGTACTCCGCAAGAGAACGTAAGCAATTGTCACGCCACAAGGAATGCCACCTAAACACACGCTTCTGTATATCGGCGTTGCCAAACCGCTCTCATCGACCTTAGCTTGAAGCTTCCAACGGGGGAGGCTCTTTCTCTTCCCCTGTCCCGCGACGCGACCCCCATCCGTCGCCCGCACCACGTCCCTGGATTCCTCCGCCCATGGCAACTTCCTCTTCCAGTCGTTCCTCCTTCCTCTTTCCGAAGCACCCGCACCAACAGAACGCATCCCTTGTGGTTCTCGTTCTTTTGAGCCTTCCCATCGCCACCTCCGCGTTCAAGGGAGATTTCCTCATCGAAGGGGGGCCTTTGGTGAGTGGAAGAAGCATCCCGCAGCTGAATCAACCCGGAATCGGCGTGTCGGCGGGCGTGCTGTCCTCCTTGACAGAACACGCCGATCTCGGGATCACCGGCAGTTACGAACACCAGAATGGGGAGATGGGAGGATTGGATCTGGCCACCATCGGAATCCAAAGCTGGTTTGGAGGCATCCGAAGCAAAGTTCGCCCCCAGTTGGGGACACAGTTGGGACTGGCCCTGACCGACGAGCTCAGTGCAAGTCTCCACCTGGGCGCTCAGGCGCGCGCCATCTTCGACCTCCCCTACCTGGCCCGCCTGTACCTTGGAGCCGCCTTCGGCGGCAATATCGGCGAACGAAGCAGCACATACAGACGCGGGGAATTCGGAACCCAATTCAGATTCGACTGACCTTTCCCGTCGGCTTTTGGACGTCAAGCCCCCGCCTTGGCCCGGCCGTTCCCTATCTTTGCCAAAGATGCCTGCGGGTTTTCGAAGCGCGGGTACGTTCCATGCAATCGAGGATCTTGTGAACGAATCGTATATCCAGAAGCTGTTCGCCGAGCGGATCGGCGGCGAAAACTACGGCAAGTCCAACGCCATCTACAAGTTCGAGAAGATCAAGCGTGCGAAGCGCCAAGCCATCGCGGACTTCCCCAATCGTCCCTTGATCGATTTCGGAATCGGTGAAAACGACGAAATGGCTCCCGCTCCGGTTCGTGCGGCGCTCAAGCGGGAGGTCGATGTTCCTTCCAACCGCGGCTACGCGGACAACGGCATTCTTCCGTACCAGGAAGCCGCCGCGCGCTACATGGAACGCAACTTCGGGGTCAAGTTGGACCCCGCCACCCAGATCCTGCATACCATCGGCTCCAAGCCGGCGTACGCCTTGCTTCCGGCCGTTTTCATCAATCCGGGGGACGTGACCCTCTTCACGGTTCCGGGGTACCCCGTGGCGGGAACCTGGACACGGTATCTGGGCGGCATCGTCCACAACCTCCCCCTGCTCCCGGAAAACGACTTTTTCCCGGACCTGGACACCATCCCGGCGGAAGTCCTGGCCAAGGCCAAGATCCTGGTCATCAACTACCCGAACAGCCCCTCCGGCAAGACCGCCACCCGGGCCTTCTACGAGAAAGTCGTCGCTTTCGCCAAGGCGCACAACATCGTGGTGATCCAGGACGCGGCCCACCTGCCCTTCACCCACGGCGCCAAACCCCTGTCCTTCCTGGAAATTCCCGGCGCCATGGATGTCGGCGTGGAAGTCCACTCGATGAGCAAGGGCTGGCACATGATCGGGTGGCGGTTGGGCTTCGTCGCCGGCAATCCGCTGGTGATCAAGGCCCTGGGAGATGTCAAGGACAACTCGGATTCCGGACAGTTCAAGGCCATCCAGATGGCCGCCGCCGCCGCGCTGGACGACGACTCCCTCTGGAAGGCAGCCCAGCAGAAGTACCAGCGCCGCCAGGAAATGCTGGTGGAACGTCTGCGCGCGTTGGGCTTCGACGCCCGAATGCCCGAAGGAACGTATTTCCTGTACGCGAAGGCGCCCAAGGGCATCGAGAACGGCCCCGTGTTCGAGCATGCCGAAGCGGCCAGCCAGTGGTTCATCCGGGAGAAGAGCATCGTCACCGTGCCCTTCGACGACATCGGACCCCACCTGCGCTTTTCCGTGACCTACGAAGCCCCCACCCTCGCCGACGAGAAGGCCTACATGGACGCCTTTTCCGAGCGACTCGCTGGGATCCGATTCCAGTTCTGATGGCATCCAACGCGTCCTACGCCCCGGCCGCCGCGCTCAAGCGCCTGGTTCGCGGCTCCTCGCTTCTGGCGTCCGCTGGATTCCTGCGCGACGGTGCAGCCGCATTCCGCACCAGGTCCCTCTCCGCACCGGAAACCCTGCAGCTGGAACGCCAGGGTTGCGTCTGCGGCGATTGGACCCGCGTGCGAGTCCAGGATGGATTCGACCCCGTCCATGTCCGGGAAACCACGTTCGAAGGGGATGTCTCGCTCCCCCGCTTCTCCGGCACCGTGATGCTCCCGGGCCATGTGAGCCTGCCCACCGGGATCCGTCGCGCGCACATCCGGGACGCGGTGATCGGAAATTGCTGCATCCACGATGTGGGGATCCTGGCGCGGCAAGTGGTCCAGGACGCGGCGGTGGTCTTCCGCGTGGGTTCGCTGGTCGCCTCGGGCACTTCGGCGTTCGCCACCGGCTCCAAGATCCAGGTGGGCCTGGAAACGGGGGAACGAAGCATCCCTCTGTTCGCGGAAATGGACATGGAACTCGCCGCCTGGCTCGCATTCCATCCCGAATCCTCCCCGGAGCGGATGGCCTACGAAGACGCATTGACCACCCACGCGGAGACCATCCGCCACGGGGCAGGATGGGTAGGCGAGGGCGCACAGCTTTGCAACACCGTATCCGTCCGCAACGCCTGGATCGGTCCCCACGCCCGCGTCGACGGCGCCCAACTGGTGCGGGACACGGCAGTCCTGTCCAGCATCGAATCCCCTTCGCAGATCCGCGAAGGCGCCGTGGTCGAGCACTCCGTTCTCCAGTGCGGAGTCCGGATCCGCACCATGGCGATCGTGCGCAAGGCGCTCTTCTGCGAGGCTTCGGGAGCCAGTCGCC
>Ga0209098_1003489_pt1 | contig 12936 bp, 9 predicted proteins | sample AD_JPNHW1_MetaG_FD_184429 | JGI IMG/M metagenome (GOLD analysis project Ga0209098, IMG submission 184429) | Active sludge microbial communities of municipal wastewater-treating anaerobic digesters from Japan - AD_JPNHW1_MetaG (SPAdes) (version 2) | ecosystem: Engineered > Bioreactor > Anaerobic >... | reverse complement strand
TAACAACTGTTGAGACAATACAAAAAAAAGGCTGTCACTATTGAGACAGCCCCTTTAAGGTCGATGACAACCCTATTTCTTTTTATCGAGGTGGCTTTTGTAGCGGTTCATGAACTTATCAACCCTACCTGCAGTATCGACAAGTTTCATCTTACCAGTATAAAAAGGATGAGAAGTGTTTGAAATTTCCAACTTGATAAGAGGATATTCTTTACCGTCTTCCCATTTAATATTGTCTTTTGAACTGGCTGTTGATTTAGTCATAAAGGTATGCCCGTTTGACATATCCTGGAATACAACCAACCTGTAGTTACCCGGATGTATACCTTCTTTCATCGTCTTCTCTTTTTATTTAATACGTTGTTATTCGCTTTTCTAAGGGTTTGCAAAGTTAATCAACTAATACAAAAATACAAATAGCTCAGCGAATTTATTTTATTTTTTGCCATGAGACTGCCTTTCACCTCGTCTCTCAGCCATCTCTTCCTTGTAGGTGATGAAGGGCAGATTTTTATTTATCATATACCTGTAGGTAATATGAGTTTTTGCCCTTGAAGCCCCAAGAGCCTCATAGATAGATATCATCTTGGGATTAAAATCCCCCACCCAGGAGAGTTCCAGCTCTTTGTACCAGCGTTTTCTCCTGAAGACCTTAAAGAGCTCAAGGAAAATGGCTGATTCAATGCCGCTGTTCTGGTAAGCCGGGTCAACACCTGCCACAAGAGCCCTCATGCGCGTCATCTTATGAGTAAGCTTAAACCAGAAGAACTTAACCATATTCCAGGGTGTGATCTTACCGTTAAATGATTTAATGATCTGGTTAAGATCCGGGAAAATGACAAAAAAAGCAATCGGTTTGCCGTTATGGTATGCAAACCATATCAGGTCCTCATCCATGAAAGCTTTCCCCTGGTTCATGGTGTTTTTTAACAACTCCGGATCAAGTGGGGTGAAATCTTCCTTGAAGACAGACCATGTTGAGTTATAGACAGTCACCAGATCGTTAGCATACTTAACAGGGTTCTTGTATGAAAAGTGCTCAAAGCTGTATCCAGGCCTGTTGGCAAGCCATTCGGATATCCTCATGAACCGCTCAGGGAATACTTCCACAGAAGCTATATCTTTATGATAACTGTATTGTTCAAAGTAAGTTCTGAAGCCATACTCTTCAAAAAATGCCTTATAGTATTTTTTATTGTAAGGCATTCCAAAGCCCGGTTGGGTGAACCCGTCCACAAGTAATCCCCAGTGATTGTCATTTTCTCCAAAGTTGATAGGGCCATCCATTGCTTCAACGCCACGTTCCACAAGCCATTCCCTGGCTGTATCAAAAAGCATAAAGGCCGCATCACGATCCTCAATGACTTCAAAGAAGCCCAGTCCGCCCGTTGTCTGACGATTTGCCTTCGATCTTATACGATCAAGAAAGGCAGCAACCCTTCCAATAATGTTGCCGTTATCATCCGTCAGGAGCCACCTCTCGGCTTCTCCATTCTTGAATGCATGATTCTTCGATGGGTTGAAGATGCCTTCGATTTCGTTGTCAAGAGGACATACCCAGTATGGATCACCCTTGTAAAGACGCTTAGGCAATTCGATAAAGTCAATTTTATCCTTTTCTGATCGTACTGTGTAGCTCTTCATTTTATCTAGTTTTCCAGGCTGAACCACGAAACTACTCTGGCTTTATTTTCTCCTTTATCGGATTTATGCCTGAACTCGTTGGTATGACAGTTATAAGTATAGTCTTCTCCCCATTTGGTGATATTCTCAGCAATCTCTTTTATTCCCTTCAGAGCAATATCAAGCTCTTCGTATGTCATTGTCGGATGCAGTGAGAGTCTCACCCAGCCCGGTTTAAGTGACAGGTCACCCTGATTGATAAGTTCGGTAATATGGCGGCTGTGATCGTGAGTCACATTAAGCAGATAATGGCCATATGTCCCTGCGCAGGCACATCCGCCTCTCACCTGAACCCCATACCTGTCGCTGAGAATGCGAACTATGAGATTATAATGTATGTTTTCAATATAAAACGACACCACTCCAAGCCGCTCATGAACATTATCGGCAAGTATATGCAGGCCGGGCACATCCGACAGTCCCACAAAAGCTTTTTTAAGCAGTTCATCCTCGCGCTGACGCATTGCCACGGTATTCATCTTTTCCTTCAGCTCAATAGCCAGTGCTGCCCTTATCACCTGAAGGAATCCCGGTGTGCCGCCATCCTCGCGTACCTCAATATTATCAACGTATTTATATTCACCCCATGGGTTGGTCCAGTCAACCGTTCCTCCGCCCGGCTGGTCAGGTGCCTTGGCAGTATAAAGTGACTTATCGAAGATAAGTACTCCCGAGGAGCCCGGGCCGCCAAGAAACTTATGCGGGGAGAAAAAGATAGCATCGAGTTTCTCCATAGGATCATCAGGATGCATGTTAATATTAACGTAAGGTGCCGAGGCAGCAAAGTCAACAAAACACAGACCTCCGTTCTCGTGCATTATGGATGCCAGTTTATGATATGGAGTGAACACCCCTGTCACATTTGAACATGCCGAGAAAGAGCCGATCTTGAATTTCCTGTCTGAATATTCAGCTATTGCCTTCCTCAGGTTCTCAGGGTCAACGGTCAGGTCTTTTGCAGGCTCCACCACCACCACATCGGCGAATGTCTCATACCACGATGTCTGGTTTGAGTGATGCTCAATGTGTGTCAGGAAGACTACTGGTCTTTCACTGGTGCGCATGCACTTCGACTCGCCTGATGAATTGCATCCCTTCAGTCCCAGTAACCGCTGGAACTTGTTGATCACTCCGGTCATACCGGTGCCGGCAGCAATGAGTACATCATCGGGCCCGGCATTGACATGTCGTTTTATGATATCATGGGAATGATGATAAGCCCAGGTCATGGTTGAACCTGTCTCCGATGTCTCTGTATGGGTGTTGGCAACAAAGGGACCGAAGACACTCAGCATCTTCTCTTCTATAGGCCTGTATAATCGTCCGCTTGCTATCCAGTCACAATAAATTATCTTCTTCCTGCCATAAGGAGTGTTGTAGCATTGATCAATGCCTACAATTGCCTTTCTGAATTTTGAAAAATACTTCTCCAGATCTTCCATCTCACATTGATTTTGAGATTTTACCAACGGGGTCAAATATAATTATTTTTAAATAGAGAAAAGGAGACTAATGGAAGTCTATCCACCTGTGGTCTATCATCACAAACAGCATTGCTGTAAGAACCGAGAAGATCAGGTACCTGGCCAATGGAATATACTGTGTGGGCTTTATCTTCATTTTTGCCCATACATATCCCATGAGGAAGAGTTTTTCAAGGGAATAGACAAAGAAGGTTGCAATGGCCACGCCTGCCACACCATAAGGCTTTATCAGCAGGAGACTAAGGGGCACATTTATGGCTATCTCAATAATAGCTGCAATAAGGGTTATATGTGTCTTTTTCCTCCCGATGACAATTGTCTGCGGGAAGATCAGCCTGGGTATAACAAGCAGCAGGTAGATAAGAAACACGTCGGCACTTCTTATATACTCAGGGGTGAACATCCTTGGATAAAGCCACCTGGCAAAGAACATGGTCACCATTGTTGCCGGGAACAATATATTTATGAGTTTCCGCGAACGCTTCTTCAGGGTCGCCAGGGCATCTTTCATCCCTTCACGCGTGCTGAAATGCGGCAACAGGGCGTTGCTCAGTCCATTTGCAAGAAGCAGCGTAAGAGGAAACTCTTTGGCTCCATAACGGTACATGGCAAAAACGCCGGGGTCAGAATACTTGGCCCTTATGATCAGGCCATCAACATACTGGCTCGAGCCGCTTATAAGAAAGGTTATTATCAGAGGTGCTCCGATACGCAGTTGTTCCCTGATGTAATCCCATGAGAACTCCATGATGGTGTATCTTCTCAGGAGTGTGATGAGCCATATCCAGCGGGCAAAGGTGATGATAAACAGGCCGTAGACAGCCCATAACAAATCTTTGCCCATAATAACAGGTACAAGTACCAGAAAGATCTGGGCTACATATGTATATATGCCGTATTGAAGTATCCTGTGCGAACGGTTATTAAGAAGATAGATATACTCGATAATGGCAACCGGGTTGCTCAGTAAAATATACCAGAAGAGCAGGTTTGAATAAGGAACAGCCCTGATCATTCCTGAAGTGGGAAACACATAATTTACCGGCATCCCAAGGGCAAATATCAGCAGGCTGAAGAAGACCAGCAGCAGAAAGGAGTTGTATATCTCAGGTGATTTGCGGGCATTAACGTCGCCAAGGCTCCTGAATGTTCTGTTGCGGTTATAGAGTGTGAGCAGCGACTGTATTATGCCGCTGACCCAGAAAAAGCTGAGAAGGCTTGAGATAAAAAGAAACATCTCCCACTGGCCTATCTCTGCCCTGGTGAGATGGCTCTTGGTAAAGACTACGCTTATGATGAAGAATGTGGTAAAACGAAGCAGCTGCACTGCCTGCAGCCCGGAGATATTATCAACTAATTTCAGTTTCTTCAAATGTCACTCTCTTTTCAAACGGTTAAATTAATAAATAATTATACCATTTGATTTATGAGGCGAAGATACTATTTGCATTTCAAGTTGAACAAAGTAAAATCAAAATTTTGTGAAATGGTTTTTTTACATTTTCTTTGCAGTCCTAAATACGGTGGTCGTAGCTCAGTTGGTTAGAGCGCCAGATTGTGGCTCTGGAGGTCGCCGGTTCGAATCCGGTCTTCCACCCTTCCAAAAAAAGGCTGTCAGAAATGACGGCCTTTTGTGTTTTATTTTGTTTTGGTTTTAGGATCCTTTCAGGGATCAAGCTGAAAACCTATGGAGAAGCTATCTAGCCTAAGTTTCCCCTCCTGACTTTTACGAACCATACACATCATTTACACAGGGGTCATATACATGGTTTACACTTACTAAAGTTATGTTTTTATAATTAGTAATTGTCAAAATTGATGTGACAGGTCGTAGACCTGACATACCTTAGGGCAGGGCAACGCCCTGCTCAGCTGCCCCCCCTGACCTTCGAGCCCCGGAGGGGCGAAATAAATTTCGCCCCTCCGGGGCTCACCGCATAAGTTGTTTTACGATCGCAGGGCGATGCCCTGCGTTAAGGTATGGCGCCCCTGACGGGGCTTAAAATAATTTCATTACAGGATTTTACAAGGAAACTAAGAAAAGCTAAGCGAGCTTGAGATTCCTCACTCCGCTGCGCTCCGTTCGGAATGACGGTCTGTTTTTTATTTTAGGGGAAGGGGAGCGAGGGCCGCAGCGCGGCCCTCGCTCCCCTTCCCCTCTTATCCTGCAACAGAGCCGCCGTCATTCCAACCGAAGGGAGGAATCTCATGCTTGATAAAACCACTTGTCAGAAATTTTAATCTGCCGGTTTCTGTTCCTCAGTTGCCTTACTTAGTCCTTTTATTGCAATCCTGTACCTGATTCCTGAAACCAGCAACAACCCCGCAAGCAGTGTCAGGACAATAAATACAGCCAATGGTACCCTTGCTGAATCACCCCCTGCATACGAATGCATACCCGAGAGGTAGTAGTTGACCCCGAAATATGTCATCAGCACAGAAAAGAAGGCAACCACAGAAAGCACATTAAACAGATATGCATCTCTCATTTTCGGGATATTACGTGAATGAATAACAATTGAATAAACTAATATTGTTATAAGTGACCATGTCTCCTTAGGATCCCAGCCCCAGTAGCGGCCCCATGACTTGTTTGCCCAGATTGCCCCCAGGAATGTACCGATGGTAAGCAAATAGAGCCCTATAGTAAGTGTCTTATAATTCATCACCGTCACCTGGTCAATGGTGTCGGCTATCCTTTCCCTGCGCTCTTCACTGGCAAAGATGAGCATCACCATTACTATTATCCCCAGAACAGCACCCAGGCCAAGAAAAGCATAACTGCCCGTTATAACCGATACATGCAATGTAAGCAGGTACGACCTCAGTACAGGCACCAGGTTAGTTATCTCGGGATCCATGAAGCTCAGATGAGCCACCATCAGAGTCATCCCTGCAAGAACCGTTGTAGCTGCCAGTGGCAGCATCGATTTTCTGCCGAAGATGAAACCGGCAATCATAGTCACCCACGAGACAAACAGCATCGATTCATAACCGTTGCTCATTGGAGAGTGACCCGATATATACCATCTCACACCCAGCCCGAGTGTATGAAACATGAACCCTGTTGTGATAAGGATAACGAGTATTCTTGAAAGCAGGTAACCCTTCTGTCTTCCCAAAATGATTCCGGCCACCACCATAATAATCAGAAATAGCCCTGCGGTGGCATAGAACGGGAATAGCTTCTCAAAAATATTTGCTTTGTAGTAGAAAATCTCACTTTCAGTTTTAAACAATGATGGCAGAGCGTATCCGGAGTACTCTTGTTGGTAACTCCTTATTGCAGCAATACAGTTATCCGGGTCCATCTCTTTTGTCACAGGCACCTTCCCTGATGCAAGTTTCCCCCATACCGGGATGAGTGTTGCAATGAATGCCGAATCGATCCTGTTGGCAGGATTCTTCATCGCCTCCACAGCGGTGCCCCAGTAACCTGTGCTGTCCCTGACGGGAAAGATGCGCAGGAAATCGCCCCTGCCCATCATAAAACAGATATTGAGCCGCTCATCCACCTTAATGACTTCCTTATCAAAGTGAGTGCGTTCATTTACAGGCTTGGAATAGGCCATCTCAACCAACGGGGCCATCCTGTAACGATTAGTCTCACCAAGGGTGACAATATCGGAAAACGAGGCATAGTCTCCTTTCATGCCCAGCTGCTCACGGAGATCCCTGTCAGCAACCTTAATAAGCTTCACATCCTTCCAGTGATCAAAATCGAGTGAATACCCCATGAACACCTGCATCGGGGTAAGACCATTGAAGCGTTTCTCCTTTGTCACTTTACGAAGGATATCGTTGCTGATAGTATATAGTGGCTTTGTTCTCCCCTTCTGGTCCTGTGCCAGCACAGCGCCAAAATGTTCGGCAGCAGTCCTGCCGGGGATAAGCTCCTGCCCATTTATACTGTGGATGAATGAAGTTGACAGCAGAAGTATTATTACAGCAGCGGGCTTTCGCAAGGCTGATGACCAGTATCCCGGTTTCACAGTACGGAAAAATGAGTTCCGGTTAACAAGAGAAAGAATAATGAAAAGGAATAAAAGAATATATCCAGTATAAGTAACGGTTATACCTGCCGGATCATGACTCACTGCCAGGATAGTTCCCTTTTCGTCTTCATCGAAGGATGATTGAAAAAACCTGTAGCCCCTGTAAGGGAGAATATGGTTCATGTATATTGAAAAAGGTATCTGCTCTTTGCCATCAATTACAGTCACAAGGCTCCTGAACCCCGACGGGCTGTTGGATCCCGGGTACCTTTCCACAATGAAGTCATCGAGCTTAAGAGCAAAAGGCAGGGTAAGGATTTTATTACCTTCAACTGCGGAAGAGGTCTCTCCTTCCCTGATCTTCATTACCCCTTCAAAGCCGGTATAACGGGTTATTGCTGCCCCGGCGATCATGATAATGAAAGCAAGGTGAAAAAGCATTATTGTCAGCTTCTCTTTCCTGTAAAGCTTGTATAAGAATATCTGTCCGGTAAGATTCACAGCCAGCAGGAAAAAGATCAGTTCCACCCAGCGTGCATTATAGAACATACCCCGGGCAGCGCGTGCGCCAAAATCTTTTTCAACGAATGTTGCAGCGGCCAGGGCGATGGCCAGCAGCACCATCATAATGGCCATGAAAACAGGTGAGAAAAGAAACTTTGAGCTCTTCATAGGTAAAGTGTTATACCCAAAGTTAAAAAAATGTAGTTACCGGAAATAAAAAACCCCGCGATTTGCGGGGCTCTTATTATTTCAATATCGGCATCAGAATTTGTATTCGTTGTCTTCGATGAGCTTGTCTGCAATCCTGCGACGTGCATCTTTGACATTCACTCCTTCAACCTTTGTCAGTGTATCAACAGCTTTGATAAGCTTTGCAGCCTGATCAGCATCAGCAAAGGAATAAACAGCTTCGTAAGCCATCTTTCTTGCAACCTCGGCAGTGTCGAACATATTGACATCAAGTGCGTCTTTGAAGATCTTAATATCCCTGCCCATCGACTGAAGTTTCTCAGCTCTGAGAGCGAGTGACTCAGAAGCATATACTTCCATCATTATCTCGGCAATGTTATTGAGTATCTCCTGCTCGTTCACCAGGTTCTTTGCAAAGTGTTTGGAAACACTGTGCATCAGCAGAAGGATAACCTTCTTTATATTTTTAATATATCTCTTTTTCTGTGCGAAGTAATCTTCACCTGCAACTTTGCCATCGGTTATTGAGTCAATTCCTTCAAAGAGTTTCTCAGCCTGTGGGAAGAGGTCAAAGTCGCCTTTCAGGGCACGTTTCATGGCAGTATCCACTACCAGTATGCGGTTGATCTCATTGGTACCTTCAAAGATGCGGTTGATCCTTGAGTCGCGGTAGCCTCTCTCAACATCCATCTCAGCTGAGTAACCCATTCCACCGTGAATCTGTACAGCCTCGTCAGCCACATAGTCGAGCATTTCTGATCCGTAGACTTTCAGAAGGGCTGCCTCAACAGCATAGTGGGCAATAGCTTCAATAGCTGCACGGCCCTTGTCATCCATCTCCTCCTTAAGCTTTGCCATTACAATGTCAACATCGTTGCTTACGCGATATACTGCCGATTCAGCTGCGAGCAACCTGATAACCTGCTGTGCCAGTTTATATTTGATAGCTCCGAAAGCTGCAATCTGTACGCCAAACTGTTTTCTCTCATTGGCATATTTCACTGAGTCGTTGATAGCCTTTTTTGCTGCCCCGATAGTATCTCCGCCAAGCTTGATACGGCCCATATGGAGGATGTTAAGTGCGATGCGGAAGCCTTCACCTCTTTTGCCAAGAAGATTCTCTGCAGGAACTTTTACATCGTTAAAGAAAATCTGGCATGTGGATGAGCCCTTGATGCCCATCTTATGCTCATCGGCACCCACAACAACGCCCGGCCATTTTGATTCAACGATGAATGCGCTGAGCACCCTGTCGTTTTCAATCTTTGCAAAGACAACAAATGTATCGGCAAAACCGGCATTGGTGATCCACATCTTCTGACCATTCAGAATATAATATTTGCCATCTTCGGTAGGTTTTGCATTTGTCTTACCGGAGTTGGCATCGCTGCCTGCACCCGGTTCGGTGAGGCAATAAGCACCAAGATACTCGCCGCTTGCCAGCTTGGTGACATAACGCTGACGCTGATCCTCATTACCATAATACATTATCGGCAGTGTGCCAATACCTACGTTTGCCATATAAGCAACTGATACTGAATAACCTGCACCGGTGGTCTCGGCAACAAGCATCTGGGTAACAAATGACTGTCCAAAACCGCCATATTCCTCCGGAATAGAAATACCCATCAATCCAAGGTCACCGGCTTTCTTAAGAACGGTTCTCATCAGTTCCCTGTCACCAGTCTCCAGCTGCTTCATATTAGGATAAGCCTCTGTGTCAATAAAATCCTGGCATGTCTGTGCAATCATGCGCTGTTCATCATTGAACTCCTCAGGTATAAAGATATCTTTGGCCTCTACCTCTTTAACAAGAAATTCGCCACTCTTGATTATTTCTTTCTTTTCCATTTCTGTCGGTTTATTCTTCGGTATTATAGATTAAGTGATTGAGCTATCAGCTCGGCAATATCAAGATTTTTTATTTCAGTCTCTTTGTTTTTGTACTTCAGTCCGTCGGTAATCATTGTCATACAGAAAGGGCATGCTGTTGCAATAACCGAGGCATCGGTTCTGAGAGCTTCCTCGGCTCTCTCAATGAATATCTCCTTTTCACCTTTCTCTGCCTCTTTAAACATCTGTGCACCTCCCGCACCGCAACAGAGAGCAAAACTCTTGTGGCGTTCCATCTCTTTAAAGTTATGGGTGATCTCCTTCAATATCTGGCGGGGTTCTGAATAGATTTCATTGGCCCTTCCCAGGTAACAGGGATCGTGATAGGTTATCCTGACGTTTTTAAAAGCATCGCTGTCGAGTTTCAGTTTGCCCTCATCGATATACTTTTTTATCAATTCGAGATAATTGATTACCTCGTAATTGCCTCCCAGGTCGGGATATTCATTTTTAAATATGTTAAAGCAGTGAGGACAGGTGGTGATGATCTTTTTTACATCATACATCTTCAGTGTCTCTATCACTGTCAGGGCCTGCATCTGGTATAACATTTCGTTACCGGCTCTTCTTGCGGGGTCACCTGTACAGGTCTCTTCCTTACCCAGGACGGCAAAGTCAATGTTAAGGTAGGTAAGCACTTTGGTAAAAGCTCTCACCACCTTTTTATAGCGGTCGTCGAAGGCACCGGCGCATCCTACCCAGAAGAGGTATTCAGGCTTCTCTCCTTTTGCAAACTTCTCTGCCATAACAGGCACTTCAATCTTGCGTGTTTCCATTTTCAGGGCAGGTTTTTACTGAATATTAATTTCAAGGTCTTTTGTCCACAACAGCCTGTCTTCAGCAGAATACTGCCATGGAGCTCCGTTGTTTTCAATATTGTTGAAGACTGCTTTCAGCTCACCGGGAGCAGATGCCTCTTCCATAACGAGATAACGTCTCATCTCCACTATTAAGGTAGGATGATTGATGTTTACAGGACACTCCCTTGCACATGCATTACATGTTGTACATGCCCATATCTCTTCTTCGCTGATATAGTCACGGATGTATGATTTGCCATCACTGTAGTCCCTTCCATGCTTCATCATCAGGGGACCTTTCTCTTTCATCCTGGCCCTTAGATCCATCATCACCTTACGAGGAGAGAGCTTCTTTCCTGTGATGTTTGCAGGGCAGACAGATGTACAGCGTCCGCACTCGGTACAGGTAAGCGAATCAAAATATGTCTTCCATACCACATCTTCACAGTCTTTCACGCCAAAACGCTCAACAGGAGCATCTGCTGCAGGTGCACTGAAGGCTGCATTGGGATCCATCATCAGCTTAACCTCCCTGGTAATATTATCCATGTTCGGAAGTTTACCAAGCGGATCAAGCCTTGAAAGGAAGGTATTTGGTACCGAAAGAAACACATGAAAGTGCTTTGAATACGGTAGCACATTGGCAAAAACAAAAATGGTAAGAATGTGTGCCCACCAGCATATCTGGTATTGTGAAGCCATTCCTGCCTCTGTTCCCGTACCGAATACCTTAATAAGGATGTTGCTCACAGGGTAGAGTCCAACGATCTCTGCCCCGGAAATGTTCTTTGAACCAAGATAACCCATGTTCATCCCAAGCAGTGAGATCATCAGCAGCATTATCAGGGTAAGAGCAACATTTGCATCTATGTGGGATATCTTCTTCATCTCAATACCCTCAAACCTCTTTATGTGGAAGAATAGTCTGCGGGACATGAAAATTGCTATTGAGATAATAATTAGGAATGCGAAAATATCTCCTGAGGCTGTGATGAAATCGTAAACCGGTCCAAGAAACTTAAGTACTCTCTCTGTCCCTGCCAGTCCGTCAATGACCATCTCAATGCTGCCTATCAGTATGACGCAGAATCCCCAGAACACCAGGGCATGAAAAAAGCCTATCACCGGACGGCGGAAGATCTTCTTCTGCCCGAAAGAGATACTCATCATTACACCAAACCTCTTCCACAGCTGATCCACCCTGAATCCTTTGCGGGTGAATGACATGAAGCGGAACAGGCGATAAATGGTATATGAAAAGACTCCAAGGGTAATGAGAAGTGCAATTGCAAATACTATTTGTTTCGACATGGTTATCTGTTTGCAGGGTTATTTCTTCATCTCTTTTACAGCCGATATGAGGCCCGGAAGCACCTTCATTGCATCACCAATGATGCCATACTGTGCTGCTTCAAATATCGGAGCATCCTTGTCGGTGTTTATTGCCACGATGTATTTTGATGAGCTGATACCGGCAAGATGCTGGGTTGCACCAGATATACCTACTGCAATATAAAGGTTTGGTGAAATAATCTTTCCTGTCTGGCCGGTGTGTTCCTCATGTGATCTCCATCCTTCATCGGATACCGGGCGTGAGCATGCTGTAGCTGCACCAAGCAGTGAAGCCAGCTCCTCAATAGGACCCCAGTTGTCAGGCGATTTCATACCACGACCACCGGAGACAACTACCTCGGCATCAGTAAGAAGTATCTTGCCTGTCTGCTTCTGAACATCTTTTACGGCTGTCTTGATTGCTGAAGGATCAACGCTTGCGCTGCCTTTTTCAATAACCGCATTATTTGCTGTCTCGGCCAGCTCAAAGGAGTTCTGCGCAAGGGTTAATATCTTTACATCGCTCTTTATTACCTGGTGTGCATATGCATTGCCGGAGTAAGTGCGTTTGTATACAGTGAATGGCTCGGTTGAGAGAGGAAGTTTGCTTACTCCTGATCCGATACCGGCTTTCAACCTGGCTGCCAGACGCGGTGCAAGTGCCTTGCCCGTGTTGCTGTTTGACAGAATGATTACCTTCGACTGCTCTTTTGAAGCCGTCTCGGCAATGGCACTGGTATAAGCCTGATTATCAAGAATATTTAGTGAGTCGTTTTCAATTGAGATGATCTTTGCTGCACCATAGTTGCCCAGCTTTTTCAACTCGCTCTCCTCCACCTTACCAATTGAGAGTGCGGTGGCTGTGGTGTTAAGCATGGCTGCAGTCTTCACTGCATAAGATACCAGTTCAAAACTCGATTTCTTGAACCTGCCATCCCAGTTTTCGGTAAATACTAAAACTGACATATAATTGTACTTTTTCGTTTTTTACTTAAATCAGATAACTTTTGCTTCGTTCTGCAGCAACTCAATAAGCTGTTTTGGATTCTCAGCATC
>Ga0209098_1003486_pt1 | contig 12946 bp, 12 predicted proteins | sample AD_JPNHW1_MetaG_FD_184429 | JGI IMG/M metagenome (GOLD analysis project Ga0209098, IMG submission 184429) | Active sludge microbial communities of municipal wastewater-treating anaerobic digesters from Japan - AD_JPNHW1_MetaG (SPAdes) (version 2) | ecosystem: Engineered > Bioreactor > Anaerobic... | reverse complement strand
CGGAATCGTGAGGGTGCGGCTCACCGGCGCCTGCGGTTCCTGTCCCATGTCCGTCATGACCCTCAAGCAGGGCGTCGAGACCTATCTCAAGAAGATGGTTCCCGAGGTCACCTCGGTGGTGCAGGCCTAGTTCCTGTACGCGGAATGAAAAGCGGGGCCGTCCACCAGGGCGGCCCCGCTTTTTTCGCCTCGCGGCGGCTTCCCCACGTCACCCTCGGGGCGGGCCGGGAAGGGAGGGCAGGCTAGGCCCGACCCAGCTCCCGGGCCAGGCGGGAGATGGTGGCGGCCATGTCGGCGAGGGAGACCTGCTGGGTGACGTGGCCCATCTCGAAGGCCGCCTTGGGCATGCCGTAGACCACGCTCGAGGCCTCGTCCTGGCCCAGGGTCATGCCGCCCTCGCGGAAGATGGAGCCGAGCTCCCGCGCGCCGTCCCGGCCCATCCCGGTCATGATGACGCCCATGGCCCTGTTTCCGTAGTTCTTCGCCACGCTCGCGAAGAGGACATCCGCGCTCGGGCGGTGGCCGTTGACCGGCGGCGTCTCCGTCACATGGATCACGGCGCCGAGGGGGCGCTTCTCGACCTCGATGTGCCGGTCTCCCGGGGCGATGAGGATGCGGCCCGGCCTGACGAGGTCGCCCTCGGCCGCTTCCTTCACGTCGAGGGGGCAGATCCTGTCGAGGCTCTTGGCGAACTCCTCGGTGAAGCCGGGAGGCATGTGCTGGACCACGACGACAGGCTGGGCCAGGCCGGGATCGATCTTGCCGAAGACCTCGCGCAGGGCGTTGGGGCCGCCCGTGGAGATGCCTATGGCGATGAGTTCGCAGGGACCCGGAGCCCTGAGGGGGACGGGCGGCGCGGCCTTGGCCTTGCCCGCAGCCCTCTCTTCGAGGACGGGCGCGGGCTCGAAGAAGCGCTCGGGAGCCTCGAACTCGTAGCGGGGCGGGGTCTTTCCCTTCTTCTTCTGGTACTGGGTGCCATAGGCGAGGAGGAGGCGGCCGAGCTGGCCGGCGACGGTATGGATGTCCGAGGAGACCGAGCCCGAGGGCTTGGTGATGAAGTCGGAGGCCCCGAGCGAGAGGGCCTCCATCGTCACGGCCGCGCCTTCCGTGGCCACCGACGAGAGGATGACGATCGGTATCTCTATGCCGAGGCGCTTGCGCTCCTTGAGGAAGTCGATGCCGTTCATGCCGGGCATCTCGATGTCGAGGACGATCACGTCGGGGTTGCAGCGGGGGATCTTCTCGAGGGCGAAGATGCCGTTCATCGCCTTGTCGGCGACGGCGAGGCCGGGAGAGGCCTCGATTATCTTGGAGACCAGGTTCCTCATGAGGGCGGAGTCGTCGACTACCAGCACGGAGACGGGATCAGGCACGGGTGTTTTCCCCCTATATGGATTTTCGGTAGAAGCAGGCCCAGTCCGTCTTGACGAACTCGAATTTCGTGTTCATCCCGAAGAGGGATTCCGAGTGGCCGATGAAGAGGAAGGATTTCGGGGCCATGGCCTCGTAGAAGCGCTCGACGGTCGCCTTCTGCGCCGCCTCGTCGAAGTAGATCAGGACGTTGCGGCAGAAGACGATGTCGAGGTTCCTCTGGCCCGAGTCGTTCTTGAGGTTGTGGTAATCGAAACGGACGAGCTTCTTGATGTCGTCCTTGATCTGGTAGCCATCGGCCTTGCGCTCGAAATACTTGACGAGGTAGGCCTCGGGCACGCCCTGCACGCGGCTTTCCGGGTAGAAGCCCTCCTTGCCGACCATGAGGGACTTGAGGCTGATGTCGCTCGCGACCACCTCGCAGGACCAGCCCGCGGGGAGGATCTCCTTCGTCAGCATCGCGATGGTGAAGGGCTCCTCGCCGGTGGAGCAGCCGGCGCTCCAGACCCTGAGCTTGTGGTCCGGCGAGCTCCCTCGGATCTTCATCAGCTCGGGGACGACGTACTTCTCGAGGGCGTCGAAGTGGGGCTGGTTGCGGAAGAAGCGCGTCAGGTTGGTCGTGACCGAATCGAGGAGGGTCTTGAGCTCTTCCTTGTCGCCGAGGAGGAGCTGGTAATATTCCTTGAGCCCTTCGAGCTTCTTCTCGCGGAGCCTCTCCTTGAGGCGGCTCTCAAGGATGGACCGGTTCGTGGCGGAGAAATGGATGCCGCTCGCATCATAGATCAGCTTGCGATAGAGCTCGAAATCGGCGTCGCCGAGGAAATCGGACATACTGCGGGCGCCCTTCCCCGCCGCTCGAAGGAAGCGGCAGACATCCAAAAAGTCTAGGGCGCGGCGGTGGGGGTGTCAATAGAAACCGTTCACCTGAAAGCCCGCCGCAGCCGCGATATCTTGCTGTTCATGGCTGCGGATCTCGTGGAAGTGCATGTGCACAGGGTCGTCATCGAGGGCGGCGACGGGCTTCCCGTCGTGGTCCTCCTGGACCGCGACCGCGATGCGGGCCTGGCCCTGCCCGTGGGCCCCTTCGAGGCGAGCGCCATCATCATGGAGCTCGAGGGCATCTCCCCGCCCCGCCCCCTCACCCATGACCTCCTGGCGGAGCTTTTCCGCGAGAGCGGCTTCTCCCTCGACCGCGCCGAGCTTTTCGGAGCCGGGGAGGGCTGTCCCAGGGCCCGGCTCAGGTACCGCCGGGGCCTCTCGTCCCGGACGAGGGAGGTGAGGCCCTCCGACGCGGTGGCCCTCGCCCTCAAGCTCAGGTCCCCGATCTGCGTGCAGCGCGCCCTCCTCGATACGAGGGCCCATGCCGAGGAGGCGGCTGCGGCCATGGCGCCCGACGCGGGGACCTATTCCCTCGGGAGCGACCCAGGGGCCTGGTAGCCCGATCCACGCGGGGCGACGTCATGCGACATCTTGCTGGCCGCCCATCCGGGGCCTACAATGAGGGACATGGGCTTCCTAGCATCCCTCGAGCTGTTCTTCTCCCGCCTTTTCGCCAAGGATCCTGAAGAGGCGAGGAAACGCGCCGAACTCAAGAAGATCCACCTCTTCCTGGCCGAGCACCGGCCGCCCTACTACCGCCCCAAGCAGAACCTCGTCCTTCCGGGCTTCGCCAACTCGGTCTATTCCTTCGCCGCCTCCCTCAAGCCCCTCTCCGAGCTCGCCCGCGCGACCGTGGCCAGCTCCGATGTCCGGGTCTCGCAGCGCTACTTCGACTACCTCATAGACTGCCGCCTCTCTCCCCAGGCCCGCGAGCGCAAGGCGGCCCTGACCTTCGACGAGCTCCTCGACCGCGTGACCTCGGCCCTCGATTCCGACCACGAGATCGAGCTCGTCTCCCAGGAGTTCCAGTCCCTCCTCCGGGAGATCGAGGGCCTGGGGCCCCGCGAGGTCAACTACGAGCTCAACGAGGTCGACCGCTTCATCGAGCTCTGCCGCCATGACTACGAGCGCCTCCTCGGCCTCTTCGACCCCGGCGTCTCCCTCGATTCCGCGGACCGGCGCCCCGAGTTCGCCCCGGTCGACGCCGAGCAGATCCTCCCCGAGCTCATCGACTTCTACTACGTCACGGAGGGCTTCTTCTTCTCCGACAGCCTCAGGCAGAGCCTCGTGCGCCTCCTCGAGCGCAAGAACGCCTCGGGAGTCGACGATGCGCGGAAACGCAAGGTGGAGAAGATCTGCGCCCAGCTCGAGAAGCTTCTCGCCGAGCGCCTCGACAAGGAGACCCTCCTCGCCCTCATCCGGGCGGCCAAGGGCGATCCCGTCTACACTCCCTCGACGCCGCGGGACCGCCGCGACTTCGTGGACTCCTACCGCAGGCGGCTGGCCCAGCAGTTCGAGCATGACCGGGACCGCATCCAGCGGGAGCGCCACGAGAACGCCATATCCGCGGACATCCGCAACCTCTTCGGCGAGGCGGAGATCCTCGAGGTCGAGGGCTATGACGAGGACGCCGACAGCTATCTCCGCAAGGAGAGTCCCACCAGCTTCACCTGGATCAAGCCCGTCCGCATCCTCAAGACCTTCGTGGCCCAGGTCTACGACCCCATCCTCAAGGAAGCGGTGAAGCGCATCCTCGTCGAGGGCTACTTCGAGAACAAGAACTACCAGAACAACCTCGCGAACATCCTCTACCAGTGCGAGCGCTGCGGCGCGCGCATCGGCGAGTTCGAGCAGCAGATGACGGGCTCGGGCCGCATCTCCATCGTGGCGATGAAGCGCTACGTCGAGGAGATGCGGCGCGGCAAGGACATCGCGCCCTTCCTCACGCGCCTCGTGGACGCCATCAACGCCAAGGCCAAGGAGATCGTCGAGGACGAGGCCGTCCTCTTCGCCATGCTCGGGGACGCCCTCACCGAGCTCCTCGCCGACTACCGCAAGTCGAGCCCCGACCTCGTGACCAACATCCGCACCTTCGCGGGCGGCCGCAACCGCGAGATCATGGGCCAGATCCTCGCGGGCCGCGACCGCATCAACCTCCTCGTGAAGGTCATGCGCAACTTCACCTTCGTCCGTACGCCCCTCCAGGCCACGGTCGTCGACCACGCCACGGGGCGCATCCCCGGCGAGGGCGCCGCGCCCGTCCCGGAGGCCGAGGCCGCGGAGTCCGGCGAGGACAACCTCGAGTCTCTCGAGGGCGCATAACGCGAATCTTCCAGAGGACGGAAAAAGGAAGGAGCCGGCCCATGGGCCGGCTCCTTCTTCCTGGCGGGCAGGTATCAGAGGTAGAAGGTCACGTAGACGCTCACGACGCCGACGCCCCAGTCGGAGGTATCGGTACCGCTCGTGGTCGTGCCGCCGGCATCGGTGGTCGAGCTGCTATAGGTATTGCTGCCGATCGAGTACTCCGCGCCGAGGGAGAGGCCGTTCATGATGAAGTACTCCGTGCCGACGAGGGCTCCGTAACCGACGACATGGGTTTCCGCGCTGGGATTGGCCCCGTCGGTCTTCCTTGTCCTCGAGCCATAGGCGAAATACGCGCCCGCGTACAGGTCGACCGGGCCCTTCTTGACGAGGTAATAGGTGACGGCCGGCCTGATCCCGAAGATGAACGACGAGGTGTAGGTGGCCGCCGCGGGATTGGAGGTCCCGCCCAGATAAAGGTCGAGGCCAACGGCCAGCTTGTTGATGATGAAATACCTGGCACCGATGCCCGAGACCGAGTTCGTGGTGTCATAGTCGATGCTCACCCCGTCCACGTCGAAGGCCCCGAGTCCCTGCATCGTGAACTGGAGCCCGAAGGATCCCTGGGAGTCGATGGCCTGGCCCTGGGCGGCCATGCCGGCCGCGAGGGCAAGGGAAAAGGCGAGCGCAAGCGCGAGTTTCTTCATGTAAGACCTCCGCAATGTTCTTGGTCCGCTCCTGCGGGCCTTCTCCCAGTATACAGCGAAGCATCGCCTGCCCCAAGCCTGTCCACGGCCTCGCCTTGACCCTGAAGATGGGCCCGTGCTACAACCGCGCATGGAGCCCATCGATTGCCGCCCTGGCTGCGGCGCGGATACGGGACCCGATCCCGTGAGCCGCGGCGCGACTGCCTCCCTTGGCCATTTCTGCGGCGTGGCCGGCCTTTATTCGCCAACTCCCATCAACGTTCCTGCGAAGCTCTTCTACATGCTTTTCTCCCTGCAGCATCGAGGGCAGGAGAGCTGCGGCATGGCTTGGGAGGAAGGCGGCGCCTGGTCGAGCCGCAAGGAACTCGGCATGGTGGCGCCGGGTCTCGGGCCCTGCCTCGCCGAGGAGAAGCGCTCGCGCCTGGGGATAGGCCACGTGCGCTATTCCACGGCGGGAGGCGGCGGGCTGAACAACGCCCAGCCCCTCGTGGTGGACTGCAACAAGGGCAGGATCGCGCTTGCCCACAACGGGAACCTGTCAAACGGCGGCCGTCTCCGAAAGGAGCTCCGGGCCGCCGGTTCCATTTTTCAGGGCACGGCTGATTCCGAGCTCATCCTCCACCTCATCTCGCGCTCGGGCGTGGAGGACAGGGACGGCTTCCTCCGCGACGCCCTGAGGCCCCTCGAGGGCGCCTACAGCCTCGTCCTCATGCACGAGGACGCCCTCATCGCCATCCGCGACCCCTCGGGCTTCCGGCCCCTCTACGTGGGCGTGAAGGACGGCGCCCACTACGTGGCCTCGGAGACCTGCGCCCTCCACGCGGTCGGGCCCATGCCCTACCGCGAGGTCGCGCCCGGCGAGGTCCTCGTCGTCGACGCGAAGGGCCCTCGTTCCTTCTTCCTCGAGCCCGCCCTGCCGCGCAAGGCCTGCGTCTTCGAGCTCATCTACTTCGCCCGCCCCGACTCGGAGGTCTTCGGCGAGTCTGTCCACCGCTCGCGCGTCCTCTTCGGCGAGGCCCTGGCCGCCCTCGACCGCGAGGCGGGCCTCGAGGCCGACCTCGTCATCCCCGTGCCGGACTCGGGCAACATCGCCGCCATCGGCTACGCCCGCGCCGCGGGCATTCCCTTCGACTTCGGCCTCGCGCGGAGCCACTACGCGGGCCGCAGCTTCATCCTCCCCACGAAGGACCAGCGCGAGCTCATGGCGAGGCTCAAGCTCCACGCCGTGCCCGAGGTCGTCTCCGGGAAGCGCGTCGTCATGATCGACGACTCCCTCGTCCGCGGCACGACGAGCCGCATCATCGTGGGCCTCCTCCGCGAGGCGGGGGCCCGCGAGGTCCACCTGAGGCTCGCGGCGCCCGAGCTCAAGTGGCCCTGCCACTACGGCATCGACATACCCTCGCGGGAGGAGCTCATCTCGAACCGCCTCGACCCCGCGGGCATCGCCGACGCCATAGGCGCCGACTCGGTCCGCTTCCTCCCCATCGGGGGCCTCCTCGAGACCCTCGGGAATCCCGACGGCTACTGCGCGGCCTGCTTTGACGGGAAGCACCCCTTCCCGCCCGCGGGCGAAGGAAAGGAAACACGATGAGCGGTCTCGACTACGAAAAGGCCGGGGTCTCGATCCGCAAGGGCGACGACTTCGCGGAGTTCATCAAGGGCATTCCTTCCGGCGCGGTCTCGCGCGGGATAGGCGGCTTCGCGGGCGGGGCGCCCCTCGACCTGAAAGGTTATGCGGAACCAATGCTCCTCACCTGCACCGACGGCGTGGGCACGAAGCTCCTCGTCGCCAAGAAGCTCGGGAAGTGGGACACGGTGGGCATCGACCTCGTGGCCATGAGCGTCAACGACCTCGCGGTCTGCGGCGCCCAGCCCCTCCAGTTCCTCGACTACATCGCCTGCGGCCGGATCCGCGACGAGGTCCTCCACGCCGTCATCAAGGGCGTCGTGAAAGGCTGCGAGCTCGCGGGCTGCGAGCTCACGGGCGGCGAGACCGCCGAGATGCCCGACCTCTACTCCGAGGACGACATCGACCTCGCGGGCTTCGCGGTGGGCGTCGTGGACAGGCCGAAGGCCCTGCCCCGCCAGGACCTCATCGCCGAGGGCGACCTCATCCTGGGCATGCCGAGCTCCGGCGTCCACTCGAACGGCTACAGCCTGGCGCGGAAGTGCGTCGATCCCGAGGACATCCCCACCTGGGAGGAGCTCCTCGTTCCGACGCGTATCTACGTCCGCGAGCTCCTCGCCCTCATCGCGACGGGCAAGGTGACGGCCGCGGCCCATATCACGGGCTCGGGCCTCTCGGGCAACGTCGACCGCGTCCTTCCAAAGGGCCTCCGCGCGGACTTCTCCTGGGACTGGCCCGAGCCGCCCATTTTCGGCAAGATCCGCAAGGGCGGCAAGGTCGCCGAGGCCGAGATGAGATCGGTCTTCAACATGGGCATCGGCATGGCCGTCGTCGCGAAGCCCGCCGACGAGGACCTCTTGCGCGAGCGCGCCAGGGCCGAGGGCGTCGAGCTCCTCAGGATCGGGAACGTCGTCCGTGGCTAGGCTGGCCGTCCTCGCGAGCGGCCGCGGCACGAATTTCCAGGCCATCGTCGAAGCGATGCGCCTTATCCCTCCGGCGCATCGCTTCGACGGCGCGGCGGGCGGAAACGTTGTGCGACACCACGACTGCGTCCTCCTCGTCCACGACCGGAAGGACGCGATGGCTGCGGCGCGGGCCCGGGACCTCGGCGTGCCTTCGCTCCACGTGAGCTATGCGGGCCGGGCGCGCGAGGAGGCCGAGGCCGCGATCGACGCGGCGCTCGAGGCTTCCGGGGCCGACCTCGTGGCCCTGGCCGGCTTCATGCGCATACTCTCGCCTGCCTTCGTCGCCCGCTGGAAGGGCCGCCTCGTCAACATCCATCCATCGCTCCTGCCGGCCTGGCCCGGGGCCGAGGCCATACACCGGGCCTACGAGGCGGGCGAAAGCCGCTTCGGGGTGACGGTGCATTTTGTCGACGAAGGTATGGACACGGGGCCGATCATCGCCCAGGATGAATTTGAGGTGAAACAAGGGGAGACCGAGGCGGAGGTCGAGGAAAGGATCCATCGCCTCGAGCATGCACTGTACCCGAAGGTCGTCCTCGACCTTCTGGACCGGATCGATTCGGAGGTAAGCGCGTGATGAAGGTCCTTGTCATCGGCAACGGCGCCCGCGAACATGCCCTGGCCTGGGCCGCCTCTGGTCCGCGGCCCCAGGCCGGCGAGGGCAAGGCGCCCCGCGGCCACGAGGTTTTCTGCGCCCCCGGCAATGCGGGAACCTCGGGAATAGCGAGGAACCTTCCCCTGAATCCCCAGGATTCCGCGGCCGTCGTGGCGGCCTGCAGGGAGCTTGCGATCAACCTCGTGATCGTGGGCCCCGAGGGCCCCTTGGCCGCCGGCCTCGTCGACGCGCTCGGCGCCGCCCATATACCCGCCTTCGGGCCGCCGGCCAAGTCTTCCGTGCTCGAGGCGAGCAAGGCTGCGGCGCGGGCCTTTGCGGAGCGCCATGGCATCCCCTGCGCCGCGACCGTCAGGTTCCGGGGCTCCGAGGGCCTCACGGAGCTCAGGCGCTACCTCGACGAGAACCGGGGCAAGCGCCTCGTCCTCAAGAAATCGGGCCTTGCCGCGGGCAAGGGCGTCCTCGAATCGGACGATCCCTCCGAACTCTCCTCCTTTGGCGAGGCAGTCCTCGCCGCCGACGAGCTCCTTGCCGAGGAATACCTCGTGGGCAGGGAGCTCTCGCTCTTCGCCCTCTGCACCGAGAAGGACTACCGCATCCTCGAGCCCGCCGTCGATCACAAGAAGGCCCTCGCCGGAGACCGCGGACCCAACACCGGCGGCATGGGCGCGGTCTCGCCCGTGCCCTTCGCGGACGCGAAGCTCCTCGGCGACATCGAGCGTTCGATTGTCGAGCCGAGTTTCTCGGGCATGGCCGAGGAAGGCCTCGGCTACCGCGGCGTCCTCTTCTTCGGCCTCATGGTCACCAAGGAAGGGCCGAAGCTCCTCGAATACAATGTGCGCTTCGGCGACCCAGAGGCCCAGTCCGTCCTTCCGAGGCTCGAGGGGGATTTCTCCGAGCTCTGCGCTGGAGTTGCGGCTGGCCGTATACCGGAGACGCGCTTCTCGCCGCGCCATGCCTGCGGCGTGGTCGTCGCGGCTCCCGGCTATCCCATCGCCCATCCACGCGGGCTTCCCGTCGATCTCTCCGCCGCCGGGGCCCAGGCCGCCCAAGGCAGGCCCGAGGTGGACCTGGGACCTACGCCCGGAGAGACCGGACCCGCAGCCCTCCTCTTCCAGGCGGCTACGGGCCGCGACAGCGAGGGCGGCCTCAGGACGGGCGGCGGTCGCTGCTTCACCGCAGTGGGCCTGGGGCCCGACTGGAAGACGGCCCGAGACCGGGCCTACGACCTGGCGGGCCGCGTGAACTTCGTGGGCGCCTGGTACAGGCCCGATATCGGCGAGAAGGTCTACGCTAGTGTCGCGAAGCTTTGATTTGAAAGGCAAGACATCGATATCAAAGCTTCGTGACACTGACTAGCGCTTCTGCTCTCCCTCGAACCACTTGTAGAGGGCTATAGCCCGGTTCGTGATCGATTCCTCCACCTTGTCCCTGATGATGCCCAGCGAAGGCGCGTTCGCGCCGCTCGCCACGTAGAAAAGCAGGGCCTCGTCCGTCTGGATGACGAGGAGCCTCACCTTGAGGCCGCCGGGCGCCATGAGGGGCACGGCGAGGTAGGTCATGCTCGTCATGTTGGTAGACTCGAGGAGGATGCCGTCGGGCGAGGTGGCGTAGTCGTAGCGATAGACGTTGGAGCCGAAGGTCAGGTCGCGCTGGAAGGCGAAACAGGTGGCGGCCTCGGGCAGGGGGCCCGTGGCGGGCGCCGTGAGGTCGGGGAGCCTGCGCCTCGCCTTGGGGTCGTCGATGCGGTAGGACTCGGCGTAGAAGGTCCGCATCTTCTGTCGCGAAGCCGACCAGTACTGGATGCCCTCGAGGCTGCTGATGGAGAGGAGGGTGCCGTAGAGGGAGCGCAGCTCCGCCTGCGGATCAGCGGGCCGCGGCCTGCGGTAGAGGTAGAGGGCCTCCACGATGAGGTTGGGCTTTTCGGCGGCCAGGGCGGCATGGATCGAGGCCGAGGCGGCATGGGTCGGGAGGAGGGCGGGACCCTTACCTTCCGGCGCGGTCTGGACGATGCTTCCGGACTTCATGAGCTCGGCGTAGGTTGAGGGCGATACGAGGCTGGCAAGGCTGGGGAGGGTCCGGGCGGCCTGGGCGGCTGGCTGCGTGGCCTGGGCGGCCGCCGGCGCGAGGGCGGCGAGGCCTGTCAGGAAGCAGGCGAGCATGCATGCCAGTTGCCCGACGGAATGGTGGCGCTTCATGCCTTCCAGTCTACTATGGTGCGGCTGCAAAGTTCGACCTCCTGACAGCCTATCTCTTTCTTGGCTCATCTTGGGCTGTTCTGTATAAACCACCGCCTCCACGCCTGGTTTCATCGCCCTTGCTTGCATGACGATCAATAATGAATGACAATTCATTTATTATTGGAAGCAGGAGGAAGCATGGGCTCCTTCACCTTCATTCCCCTCTGGGTCCTTCAGGACCTCGTCATCCTCGGCCTGGGCCTTGCCGCCCTCGTTTTCATCATCCGCAAGGAGGAGCATCCCGAGAGCATCGTCCTCGAGCTCTTCGCCTTCTGCTTCCTCTACGCCGCGGTCTACGAGAATTTCGCGACCCTCCAGAAATGGTACGGCTACGGGCGCTCGATATTGATGGTCTTCAACGTGCCCTTCACCGTCCCCCTCGTCGAGTACCTCGTCGTCTACTCGACCCTCCGCCTCCTCGAGCGGGCCAGGGCGCCGGTCTGGACGCGGCCCTTCGTCGCGGGCCTCTCGGGCATGCTCTTCGACTTCTCCCTCGATCCCGTGGCGCTGCGGCAGGTCTTCTCCACGACTGAAGGGATGACGGGCAGGTGGACCTGGTATCCCGGGCCGGCCGACGTCCAGATCTACGCCGAGCCTGTCTACAACTTCACGGGCTGGATCCTTCTCTGCGGCTACGCGGCGGTTTTCATCCTCCTCGGGCGGGCCTGGCACCGGCGTTCGGGCTATCGCAAGGGCGTCGGCCTCGCCTATCCCGTCCTTGCCATGATCGCAAGCCTTCTCGTCCTCGTCTCGCCGCTTTCCCGCTTCCTCCTCTGGCTCTGGCCCTTCATGGACAAGGGCAGCGTGGCGGAGTGGATCATGCTGGCGGTCCTGGGATTGGCGGGCCTCGGAGCGGCCGTGGCGGCGAAGGCGGCGGGCGCGGGCACCTGCGGCGCAAGGCGTGTTGCCGCGGGCAGAAGCCGCTGGGCCTCGGCCGCCAGGGAGGAATGGCTCGCCGTCCTGGTCCTGGCTGGCCTTCCTCTTCTCAACGCGGCTTTCTGTACGGGCGGGAGACAGTGGGAGGTTCTCTGGCTGGTCGCGCTGGGGGCGGTTCTGGAGGCAGGCCTTGCTGCCGTGCTGGTGTCACGAAGCCTTGAAGGCAGCTAGCGGGCGAGGGCGGTCTCGAAGTAGGCGGGGAGGGCCCTGACGTCCTCGACGCCGTCGACGAGGATGGCGCCCATGCCGAGGGCGAGGGCGGGGGCCAGGTCCACGTCGTAGCGGTCGCCGATGGAGACGCATTCCTCGGGCGGGACGCCAAGGCGCTCGGAGACGAGGCTGAAGGGCGCGGGGTCGGGCTTGGACTGACCGGTGTCGTCGAGGCCGACCACGCAGGCGATTCGGTCCTCGATGCCGAGGGCGGCGAGGCCCTTCCTGCCCACCGAGGCCGGGTTGTTCGTGACGAGGCCGAGGACGAAACGCCGCGAAAGCAGGGCGAGGGCCTCGTCGAGCGAGGGATCCTTCGAGAGCCAGCAGCCGGGATCGATGAGCTCCTCGCGCCAGCGGACGCTCGTCGGTATGTCGATGCCGAAGTCCCTGAAGAGGTTGCCGAGGCTCGTGGCGCCTTCGCCGGCCGCGGCCCGCTTCTCGCGGAGCCTGCCGATCTTCGCCTTCATGGCCTCGAAGCTCTCGCCGCGCTCGCGGGCGAGGCGCTCGATGAGGACGTCGTTCTGGAAGGAGGCGTAGGCGGGATTCGTGTAGAGGGTGGAGTCGAAGTCGAGGACGAGGGCCCTGACCCGGGCCGGGAGGGAGAGTACCCTCATTCCTCGCAGCCGGCGTCCCTCGAGACCCGCTCGAGGGGCGTGCCTGTCATGTCGGCCTGTTTCGTGTCCCGCCGCTCCATCTGCCGCTTGATGCGCTTCGCGACGAGTTCGCGGTTGTCGAGCATCGAGGAGAGGGAGCGGTTGTGGTGGAGGAGGCTGATGATCTGGGCGAAGAGGCCCGTCACGTCGGCCTGGACGTACCACTCCTTCTGGAGGAGATCGCGCTGGTAGACGGCGTTGGTGCCGATGATGCGGTAGAAGAGGCCTTCCTTGTACGCCTTGTCGAAGTCCTCGATGGCGGAGCCCGAGAAGAGGGGCAGGGTCGCGGCGCAGATGATGCGCGAGGCGCCGAGGTCGCGGATGTTCTTCATGCCCTTGAGGAGGGTGCCGCCGGTGCCGATCATGTCGTCCGCCATGAAGACGGTCTTGCCGCGCACGTCGCCGAGGAGGCGCATGTCCGTGATGTTGGACTCGGCCGCGTTC
>Ga0209098_1003484_pt1 | contig 12953 bp, 5 predicted proteins | sample AD_JPNHW1_MetaG_FD_184429 | JGI IMG/M metagenome (GOLD analysis project Ga0209098, IMG submission 184429) | Active sludge microbial communities of municipal wastewater-treating anaerobic digesters from Japan - AD_JPNHW1_MetaG (SPAdes) (version 2) | ecosystem: Engineered > Bioreactor > Anaerobic >... | reverse complement strand
GACCTTGTACGAGATGACCGGCGCAATGGGAACTTACGCCAACAAGGGGGTATGGGTCGAGCCTATTTTTATCACCCGCATTGAAGACCGGAACGGGAATGTGCTGGAACAGTTCGTTCCAAAGCAACAGGAGGCGATCAGCGAAGAAACGGCCTGGCTGATGATCCAACTCATGAAAGGCGTAGTGGAAAGCGGCACAGGGGTAAGATTACGGTATCGATACAACCTGAGCAATCCTATCGCAGGGAAGACCGGTACCACCCAAAACCAGAGTGACGGGTGGTTCATGGGTATTACCCCCGACCTGGTCACCGGTGTTTGGGTAGGATGTGAAGACAGAGCTGCCCACTTCAGGACACTTGACCTCGGACAGGGCGCCAATACTGCCCTTCCCGTGTGGGCTCTCTATATGCAGCAAGTCTATGCCGACCCGACGCTGAAACTTTCGAAAGATGACTTCTGGAAGCCTTCTAAAAGCTATGATTATAATTTCGATTGCGACGAAGCCACGAAAGAAACCAAGAAAAAAGAGGATTCTTATAAAGATTTCTGATCAGCGGATAACGTGGTGACCGATTCGCGGTAGACCACCCCTCTTTCCTTCAGCCCGTTCAGCAAGTATTTCACACAATCGGGGTTTTTGCCGATCATTTCCGGCACGATGATGCCTTTCTCCCGGAATAATCCATCAATGATCATGCGCAAGGTGACCGTTGCTGTATAACCGGTCGTCCGTGCCATGGAATGCACTCCGGTCGAGGCATCATACTTATCAAAAAGATCGTACGTCAACCGGAGTCGTTCCTCGTCCTTTTTCCCTTCCACGATCACCTTCATCAGCGTAAAATCCGTTTCATTCTCTTTTAGTTTCCATTTTGGGAAGAGTACTTTGGCAGTAAAATCAACGGCGCTGATGGAGCAGCCGTTGAACCCGATCTCCTCCTGGCTGAAAAACCCTGTTTCCTTCAAAATCTTGATCTTTTCTGCATGCCCGGGGTAGCGAAGGGTCTTTTCCTTCATGTCGGGCGCTTGAATGGTTTTCAGCAGCGAGCGCAGACCATCGGTATTAAAAGCCTCCAGGGTACCGACGCCTGGAAAATCGATCAGCTCAAGGTCGGAAAGCGCCGGTTTCTCCACTATCTTTCCGTTTTCAACGAGTCGTGCAGGGCGTGTATATTCTTCGATGACATCGGAAGGCGAAAAGACGGCTTTGTATTCCCAGGGCCATTCGCGGATCTCCGGAAGTCCACCTACGTAATAAACCACCTTTTCCGTCTCATTGAGCAAACTGTCAGCATGACCGATGAGCACATTGCACATCCCGGGGGCCACTCCGCAATCGGTGACAACAGTCACGTTCTTTCGCCGGGCTATTTCGTCAAGTTCCATGGGATCTTCGGGGAAGAATGAAATATCCACAATGTCTTTCCCCGCCCAGATCAACGCTTTCAGGGTCTGAAATCCCAGGGATCCCGGAACGGCGTTCACCACCATGTCGTATCTTCCGGCCAACCGGGTCACTTCCTCCGGGAACCGGAGATCCATGGGGACTGTCTTTACCGGATAATTTACGAGTTTCTGCAAGGCATCCTTGCTCAGGTCCACCGCCGTCACCGAGAAGCGGTCGTCTTTGGCTAAATCAATGGCTAAAGGCCCCCCTACCAGGCCCGCACCCAAAACCAGTATATCCATTTATCGATCTATATAGATTATAATCTATTACAAAAATCCTTTCATGGATTTCGAAAGACTGTCTGCCCTGACGGTGATCTTTGAAGAATTCCAGAGGAACATCTTGAGGTTACAGGCTTCCGGGTTTTTGACAGAGCTCAGGTCCATGCTTCCGTTAAACGTAACCGTTTGCCACTGCCCGGGGCGGTACTCGCCGGGTTTAAACATTGGGTACTGATTCCATATCAGGTTTTTACCCTTTTCATCGGAGACGTCAAAAACCATTTTTGGTAGTTTCTCCGGATCTGTTTCCGAAGAAAAAAACTTAAAGGAGATACTGAGTGTGATATATTTATAGTCATTGTTAATATCGCGCTGGGGGAGTAACGAAATAAATTCGTCGCTCCAGGATTCACCTGAATACCGTATCTGATCATTGACAGGGATTTCCTGTCCGGCCAGGTCTTTCCCGAACATCATTCTGACGGGGATCAAAGTATTGGTCGATCCCACATACTCTGTCACCTGAACGAAGTTGTTCAGTTTGTTCTGCAATTTGGTTTGAATCACTTTATCTTTTAACGGTTCGGCTTTCATCTCGGGCGTGATGCGGAAGAGGCGTCCGTCGGATAAGCAATAGTTCCCATCGATGAAATCAACCATATCTTTATTATTTCTGATACATACGAGCGATCTGGTACTCCGGAAAGCGGTGGTAGTATCGAGCCCTGTTCCCAACCAGTGAGCCAACGGTTGTGTCCTGATGCCGTATTTGTTTCGCATCATGGAGAGGATCGATGGCGTTACATCAAGGTGGGTGATTACTGACTGGAACTTATGGGCTTTTTTCAGCATGGGTGAATAGATGATAAACGGAACTCTGAATCGTTCCATGGGAGAATACCACCCGATGTTGAGTTCAGGAAGGGAGTGATCGCCTGTAATAATGAAGATCGTGTTTTTGAAATCGGGTCTTTTGCGGTACTCGTTGAAGAAAGAGCGAAGGGCGTCATCGGAATAAAGAATCGTGGAATAGATATCCTTATACTTGTCGGCTTCTTTTCTTTCATTTTTCCCCATTTTCAGCTCATTCAGGCGCTTTTCATACATGGCAAGGTACTTCTCCCTCATGGGCGGTTCAAAAGGAGCGTGTGTCGAAAGAGTAAGGAAAATGTCGAGCGCTGGTTCCGTCTTCATGGAATCCATCACTTCGAACGACCGTTTGAACATCTCATGATCGGGATATCCCCAGGTAAATCCGCTGGAAGCTTTTGATTGCCGGGTATAGGAAGGTCCCCAGGTAGTAAGGAGAAAGTCGGTCTCGTTCCGGTGCAGGAAATTATCCATCTGATTGAAAGAAGGATCCCCTCCATAGAAGAAGCGCGAAGTATAACCACTTTGATTTAAATAACGAATCAGGGAGAGATGGTACGCAGACCCGGTAAGGTTATCCAGGTATTTTCCGGCGCCATACGGTAATGATCCGAACATTGCCGGCAATACATAGAAGGTTCTTTCAGAAGTAGCGAGGCAGTTTTGCCAGTAAAGACTATGATTCGAAAGAGAATCGATAAACGGAGTAAAGCTACCCAGGTACGACTGATCACCGCAAAAAGCCGAAGAAAGTGATTCAACGATGATAAAAACAAAGTTGGGTTTTGTTGCTCCGGTTTGGAAAAAGGGGCTCAGTACATCAGGCGTTTCGTCGAAATGGAGCAATGGGTTATCCCCGCCGATGAACCGGAATTCGGGATGATTGGAATGATAGAGAGAAAACTGCTCTTTCATAGCCGCATCAGGAGTGGCAGAGTAGGTCGGCAGGATTGAACCGGCATGCAGGAATGACCAGCATTTTCCGAAGAGATACAATGGTTTGTTGACAGCCAGGTAATAATCGAAGTCTGTGGTGTACTGTTCGGATTTCGGATTCAAAAACTTCAGAAAAAGAGGAGATAACAACAACACCGCGAAGAAAGCCAGCATAAACTTTTTTCCCGTTTTTACCTTTTTGAACAGGAACCAGGATCCCAGAACAGCGACCGCCAGTACGAGGAAAGGAAGAAAGGTAAGGAAACTAAACTTGGCTGACGACGCGGAGATGGTCAACATCTCTTTCAGGGAATAGGAAAAGACAACCTGATCAAGCGGTACCAGGGTGATCGAGAAGTAACTGATCAGCCCGAAATGGAGGAAAGAATAAAGGATCGTCATGATCAGCCCAATCATGGAAGCTGTTTTCCGGCTGAGCAGTCCGACCAGCAGGTATGGAAAGATACCCAGGAGGCAGATAACCAGCCAGAAAAAAAGGTCGGGTACCATACCGGAAAAGATCAACCCTCCACTCCCCGGAGGAAGGTTATGAACGGATCGTAACAGGAGAAACTCCATTAACCTGATGACAGGAATGACAGGCAGAAAACAAAGGGAAGTCCGCAGAAAATCCTGCAGAATAGCTGGCAGTTTAGTCTTTATCGTTGTTATAGTCATTATTCAATAGTCACTTCTAAAACTTCACCGATGATATCGTTTTCAGGGAAAGGAATATTATCCTGTTGGTACGTTGAACCCACCCACCAACGGGTATTATGAAACTCCTGCGAAACGATGAGTAACATCTGATTATTGGGGATGGAAGTTATTTTGCTGTCGACATACCCTACAACCCTGAGTTTATCTTTTGACGGACCTATCCGCCAGATGATGCGGTCGGGTTGCCAATCGATCTGAAAATAATAATATTCTCCTCCGAAAATTTCATTATCGGAAGCAGGCACTTTGGTAGTGATGGCGCGGTAATTCCGGTCCCACCTGTGTGCCCAGAACACCTGATTTTTATAGATTACAGGGTTACAGCCCGCGTTGAAATTCTGCGGATCCCAGCAAGCCATATCCCAGTTGGTGCAGGCAACCTGCAAGTCGTCGTTCTGATTCCGGATCTCTTCGGGAAGCGGGATGTTCCAGTTAGCCTGATCGTATTGGTCATCGATCCCATGGTTATAGGCAGGAGGCATGATATAGCTGGGACAATACGGGACGGTTTTCAGAATCTCGAAGTCAATTTCACTATACCCTATATTCTTCACCCGATTATCCTGTTGTCCGCCGTAATAATTCTCCATATACCCTTCGTTGTTACAATCGCGACGGTAATTCCACGGAGCCTCATTCATGGTGATGAGCCAGATGGCGTTGGTAAGCCCGTTCCAGAGGTTGTTTTGATTCAGCAATTCCGTCAGTTTAGCTTTGACAGTCCATTTCCCGTAAATAAAACCATGCCGGGAGATCACGCCGACATTTTGTTTTTTCCATTCCCCGAATTTCGTTCCCGGATTGATGATGGTGATCGAATGTTTAACAGGGTCGGAAACGACGGTCTTGCAAGGCACGGAAGCAGTGGAAGGAGTGGTAGCGACCAGTTCGTCCTGGCGGTAGAACTGTTTGTTCCAGTTGTAATCCATGAGCGAATAGTTATCGTTCAACACATCGGAGATGACGGGGATATTGCTGAATTTGGTGCCGGGGTCGATATAATGAACGAACTGGCTGAATTGAGCTGTTCTGTATAAAGCGGAATCCAATCCGCAGTTTTTCGTGAAGAAGCTCCCGTGTTTTTCTGAGGTAAAATGATTGGGCGGGAGATAGATTCCGGCTCCCGGGTCAGGCTTGGCGATCACTTTCAGGTGATACGGAAAGACAGAGACCACGGTGTTTTTCAACCGTCTTCCGTCGCCATATAAAAAATAGAAATAAGGATTCAGGAAGCTGTTGTCCACGATCTTCCCGATATTCTGGATGTGTTCGGGAACAGCTTTTGATTTGATGTTATCTGTCGTAGTGACAACGAGCATGAAGCTGTAATTACCCACCCTCGGATTTCTTTTCCAACGGTCGTTTTTCCCGTTAGCATAATACCGTTGCTCATCGCGGGGATTACCGACAATGCGGAAATGATCAGTCACAACATGAAACTCCTTATCGGCAGGGATCATGCCTGTTTCGGCAAATGTCTTTCCGACTTCTTCCCAACTGCCATAGAAATTTTCCCAGGCATAAGGATGGACTTTGGTAGAATCAATCGTATCTCTTTCAGGGAATTTGTAAGATTCATTCTGATAATAGATTTTATAGGAGAAAGAGGCTGGTGCAGTGCCGGTGTTACGGATGCGGAATTCCATGTGGAAGAACCCGTCTTCAGTCTGGCGGATGGAAGGAATGACAAACCCTTGTTCCATGGCATCGGTATAATCAAGGTAGATGGCTTTATCCATCATCATATTTTCCGATTCATGTCCTGCCGAATCGATCTTCCAGTTCGTCCAGGGAATAAAATCTGTAATGGTAAAGGCGCCGGTAGCCACTTCGGGTGTTTTGGTTTTCGAAGTACACCCGATAAAGCCTGTGAGGATGATCGGTATGATCGGCAACAATATCAGTTTCTTCAGTTGCATCACGGTTGAGTTTTCTGTTTAAATGAATAGAAGCGGAGGGTATTGGGCAGGAAGGGGAGTTCTTCCCATTCCTTGCATGCTCCTCCGTGATAGTTACGGTCTTTGCAATTCCTGGCAATGACAAGTACGGAAGCGACGGCCGGATCAGTGAAATAACCGGAGACCAGTTTCAACGCCTCATAGTATTTGGGGTTTTGATCTTTCGGATAACCGGTAAAATCAACATCACCCCGGATCACAAAGGTTGAGTCGTTGAACTGGAGTTCTTTGAGATCATATCTCCAGTCGCGGTTATATCTCAGGAAGGTCCCTTCCAATCCGGGTTTGAATCTTCCGAACAAGAACTGATCAGATGGTTTGAGGGTATCGTGTCCCACGATAGCGCCAATGTTGCTTTCGCGTCCCGGAAGTGCTTTGATGAATTTCTTCCCGGCGGAATTGTAGCGTACCAGGGCGTATGAATACCTGTTTTTCCCTTTTTCGGAGAAGACGGTTAGCAGGAGGTCAGCACTGTTCCCTTTAATGAATTTCCCGGCGGTGATGGTGAAATCGCTGTATTTGGGATCCCATTCCCCGATCCGGTTTTCGGTTCCTGATGCCATCGGTGTCCACTCATTCTTTGAGAACCGGAAAATCTGCCAGGCACCGCCATCTCCGACCAGAAGGAGTTCCGTAACGCGGTCGCCGTTCAGGTCACATGGAACCAGTGATTCTTTCCGTAGGATGTGGTTTCCGTTGATGACAGGTCCATTGGATTTCCAGATTTCTTTCAGGGTCGCCTGTGCGTTTTTCGTGCATGGATTCCCTGTATTTTCCAAGGCAGCCAGGATGACGCCGTTCCCGTTGACAAACATGATCTCGCTTTTCCCGGCAGTGGTGAAAGAGCCGGTGAAAACGCGGGCTCCGGCAATGGCTTTTTGCAGGGAGGCCGCACAGTTGACATGAATGGTGCCAAAACCCTCTTCGCCGCAATAGTGATAAAGAACGGGTTTCCCATCAGGCTTTACCACGAAGGCTGATTCCAGGGAGCCTGCCAGGAACTTGCCGGCCACCACCTGATCGTTAGGAGTAATATCCAGGGTGTTTTCGTTCCCTGTAGCTGTCGTTTCCAGGTGCAGTAATGAAACGGGGAAAGGCGGCATATTCAGTTTGGCCTTGTATGGTGCACGCGTTAAGTCAAGCAGGGTGGAATCGCCCCGGCGGGGAGCCTGCGTTCCGAATACCACATAAAAATCATCGGATAAAATTTTCGTGTCGCTGTTGTTCCAGAAATAGACCTGGATCTTATCATCGGGACGGATCTTAACATCCGAGAGGTCGAAAGAACCGCTGATCTTGAACCATTTATCGCGAGGCACATACGGACCGTGCAAGCCGATCCCTTTCCAGAGAGTGTTAACCCCGACCGTATTCGTGACGGTCATCACGAGAGAGCCAACCGGCTCTTCAGAGGAAGAGAAGACATAAACCCAGGCGCTCAGAGCCACGGCTTTTATATCCCTGATGTTGAGATCACGGACGGTTTTCTCAAAGCTCACGGAAAAGGTATTTTTCCCGAAGGTCTTGGTCGAATAGTTCCCCGAGTGGGCAATTCCCTGATAAATATCGTCAGGGAGAGCTGCTTTGGGGTCAACTTCGAAATCGAAACTGTAACTGAACGGTCCGCTGCCCGGACCCTGCTGTTGGGTAATAAAAGCCTGATCTTCGGAAGAGGGACGTTTAAAGAATTTGTGAATCGGAAGATACCGTAATCCCAGGAAGATTGCCAGGGCGGCCAGTACAATACCTGCACTGCCATAGATCAGCCATTTCTTTTTTTTCTGCATGAGTATTCTATCGGATAATAATTAGTTTTTTGGAGTCACTGCAGGCGCCTGCGGTAAGCCGGCACTGGTAAACCCCTCCCGGGAGTTTAATCCCGTTGGAAGAGGTGCCGTCCCAGGTGATCCGGTACACGCCGGCCGCTTGCCGGTTGTCAACAAGCGAGGCAACAAGCCTGCCCTGCATATCCTGCACTTCGAGCCTGATCGATGCCGGCTCTTTCAGCCGGTATTGAATCGTGGTAGCGTCGCTGAACGGGTTGGGATAATTTCCCAGTAGTAAGATTGACGATGAACTCTGCGGATCGGGGAGTCCGATTACCTTATTCACCATGAGGGTAACCGGGATACCGGCGATATGGTTATACATATCCCTGACCAGTATATCAGCTTTGTATTCCCCGGGTTCCATTCCCTGTGCGTTAAAAGTGACCGTCACCGTATCTGTTTTCCCGGCGAAAAGGTCCCCGGTATTGGATTGAAAACTGAGCCAGTTGTTGGCAAGACCGTCACTGGCGATCCGGATCTCTTTGGCAGCCTGGTGCGGTGATGCTCCGGTGCTGTCGCCCCGGATGGAATAAACGATGAATACATCGTACGTCTGCGATTCGTCGATGGTTCCTGTGACATTGGTAGTAGCCGATTCTCCCGGTTTGATCACTCCCAGCCCGTTGGTCGTCTCACCATGCCAGGTGATGGAGGCGCCGTTTCCGTTTGTTCCGTCACAGATCAGCTCACCCAGGGATCCCCCTGAGAAATTTGTTGCCCCCGTCACTGAGGTGCCTTGCGGGAAATCCATCCGGATCTCTTCGATGTTTTCGTTATCGGTTCCACTGTTGGTGACCGTAAAATTCCAGCTAAAAGCTTGTCCGGGAACATAGGAGTTCGTATTACAAGTAATGGCCGAGCCCGACAGGTTATCGGTCACTTCGTTTTTATTGACGGAGGTATCATTAACCATGACCGTATATTCCAGAATCCCTCCGCCGGTATTGGTAACCAGTATCTGATCGGTGGCTGTCTGTCCCTGGTCCAGGGTCTTTTCCAGCGACGACGGGGCAGCAGTGACGGCCGGTAAACCGCTGGCAAACGGCGGTAACTTAACAAAATCGATCCACACACAATCCATGTTTCCCGACAAGGACTCATCCTTCTGATAAATCCAGCTGAACAGGTGGTATCCTTTGGTGACAGGGTATGATTGATAAGTCCAGGGGGTCACTCCATCCCACCGGCCCATTTCATAACCATCGATAGCAAAAGCCAGGTGGTCGTAATTGGCCCCTGTAGGATCGTCTTCGCAGGATGTTTTCCGCATAAAACTGATCTCCCCGTCTTGCAAGACGATCACCGGAATCTTGAGTTCGGCATTGGCTCCATCGAAAGTCCATCCTGATTGGGCGCAGTAATTCCCTTCCCAGGGCAGGTAATCATCGATGTACCACGGAACCAACCCGAAAGACCAGTCAAATTTATCGAACGTCCCCGATTCATAGTCCTCAATGATCTCACCCGAGAGGAACCAGGCGGTATCTGTTTTCGCAAAATCATTGGGGGCTGAAATATCAGCTTTCAGTGAAAAGAGATTTTCAAACGGAGTTTCCGGTGAGGCACTGATCGTAAAGGGAACCTGTACTGCTGAATCAGGCTCCAGGGAAGCGATGAATCCCGAACCTGCTATCACGGTAATGAGGGGATTGATTGAAGAGATCTGCACATTCAAATCCTGAATTCCAGCACTACCGTTGTTGTTGAAGGTCATCAGTACGTTGGCTGTTTCACCAGGATCCAGCCGGCTGTTATCGCCGTCGACAATCCCGACCCGGGTAATCGTCAATCCCGGAGCATGCCCTGTCAATTGGGCTTCTTTAGTCAGGTTCTGATTGGATGAAGTAAGATTAAAAACAATGGTGAACGTATGCAGGTCGGGGATATTCGGAGATACCTGGAAGGTGAAGACATCGGGAAAAAATAGTATTTGGCCGGGTCCCAGCGTCCCGATACTCTCCGTACTATCCGTAAACGTAATGTATGGATCTGTTTCTGTGACAGTCATGTTGACATTGTTCAACGACTGCTGGCTGATATTCTGAATGGAAAGGCTGACCTTCGCTGTTTCACCATATTCGATCACGGAATCGGTACCCGAAACGATGGAATAGTTCATGACAACTCCGTTAGCTGTAAAGTTGAGTACCTTGGTATTGGAAATACCGTTGTTGTCAGTCACCCGGAAAGTGATGGGAAGTCCCGTATAGGCATATTGAGGAGTTCCTGAAAACAACCCGTCTTCACTCAGCGTCATTTCCACCGGATATCTGCACGAAGTAAATTTATCGATCGTGTTAGCAGTGATGGAGGAGGCGCCGTTGATCATGGAATACTGGTAGTTGCGGTTATCTCCGCCCGACAAGCCGCCGGTCCATGCCGTCCCGGCAGGGTAATTCATATTCCCGTAATAATACTCGATCGTCCCGTTTGGATAAAGTTTTACCGCCATGTTAATAGCACTTGCTCCTCCCATCCCGTTCAGAGAAGCTTTCCACCTGATAATGGCATAGGTTGCATTTCCTTCATACCATATACCGTCTCCCTGGGAAGAATATAGATTGAGATCGTACATGAAAGGCGAAATGATCGAAGTCTGCTTGAAAAGCAGGTTTTTATTTACGATGTAAGGATAGGTATACGGCTGGTCGTCGAAAAGAATATACCCGTCAGCATATATATACAATTTAGTAATTGCTTTATTGAAGAAAGGAAAGGTAAAACCAAGATTCAGGATGGCATAACCTGTATTGGTGTTGGTAAGAGTAAGTGGTTGGGTGGTGATATTCGGGAAGGTAGCGGAGTTGGTGGATTCAGGATAGGTAAGCTGTACATCCCAGAGATACGGGCTGGTACCGCCGGAAGCCGTCAGCTGGCAAATGTAAGGTTGATAAACCGTCCCGGTCGGGAGGGAAGTATTCGTGATGGAAGGTTTGCTGAAGTTGGTTGCATGATTCAGGCTGATGCGGGTAATGGAATTATTGTACAGCGGGACGTTGTTGGTCGGGAAGTTATACGTGACGGGTGAACCGCTTGTATAATCGATGAGTGCACAATTTACGATCTCTCCTTCGTCGGAGCTTCCCGGATCGTTTTCCTGCACCTGAAGAAAATATTTTACTGTTTGCCCGCTGTTGAACCGGCTGAGAAGAGAAGTGAGGTCGAGCCCGAATTCGATGGTTTTATCCGCTTCCGATGTCCCGCCCTGCATATAAAAACCGCCTCCCTGGTAATTGAAAATGGGATATTCCAGCACCTGCGACGGGGCCTGTGCAGTCAGGTCCGAAGAGGTACCTACCGTAACCTTCAACCGGTTCCGAGAGGTATGTTTCAGCGTCACTTTCATGGTCAGCTTAGGCTGACACGTTGTTTTGGCATCCAGGATATAGATAGTGTGATTCCATATCCCGCCCGATGTAATATTATCGGCCAGGCATTTATACATGGTGTAACAGAAACCACTGTTACACCATCCGGTTCCGGCATATCCGTTGGCAAATTTCAAACCGCCGATTTCCCAGTCGTGCATATTCACGATTCCGTCGCCATTGAGATCGATCGTGTTGGTGTATTGCCCGTCGCCGTTATAATCAAACCGGATAGAGTCGTTGTACCCAACAATGGTCCAGGCATGACTGGGGGATGGTCCCCAGGAAGTCTGGACATATTTTCCGGCTTCCGGTGTTCCTGCCGGAAGAGTGGTGGATACGCTGCCGAAATAGTTCCCATAGATATTCCCCACTCCGCCGATGGAAGATCCTTCGAGGTGATCTTGCAACCAGTATTTCAGCGTCAGGAGCCCTTCTTCATTATCGCACCGGATGGCTTTCACCGAATTGATGCGGTTATGCATTCCGCTGTAATATAGGTCGTATCCGTTAATCCATCGTTTAAATCCCCCATAATAGAGCGATCCTCCATATTCGGCCACATTCATGGTTCCACAGGCCCTGACGATATCCCAGGAATCAAAGAAACTCACACCCATGTTTGTTCCACTATTCAAAAAGTCCCAAACAAAATGTGTCGGATATTGGTTGCTGGTGGTATTTGCCGGTAGATTCCGAAGTCTGTCAACTTCGTACGTGAAGTTGAAAGCCACGCCGGCCGATTGACCGCATTCGAGACCTACCTGAGAGGTGATCGGTCTGAAATAAGGCTGGGTCGAGTTATCGACACTCACCGGTAACAAGGGAGCGTTAGGGCCTTTGTATTCTTCAGGGAGTGTAACCAATGGCACATTCGACAACACAAACATCTCTTCGGGGGTAATAGGAGCAAATACAGGTTCCGGCTGACCCGGCATTACCTGAGCCCGAATCACCCCAGTGAACAAACCACAGCTAAGTACGAGGAGAAATGGTAACAGTAAAGATTTTTTCATGGCGCCCTGTTTAGGAATGAGGATTGGAACTATCAAAAATAGTAAAATCCATATTTCCACACGGTTAATTTCTTGTCGATAATACATATTCGGCTTCTGATCTCATGGTACTTTCCAAGGGCTCCTTCCTCTCTTTAGCCAACGACCATACTTTATGCATCCATTTTGGAGTATTACGTATACCCCAGACTATCTGTGTAATGGAATCATTTTTCGTCTTGTTTTCCAGTTTATCAAAATCAACGCACATGGTATAATCTGCATTCCGTTTAATGGCTCTTTCCAGGGTAGTTCCTTCTTCGGCTGCCTGTTTCACCATCCCCCGGAACCACCAGCGGTTATTCCGGATGGTGTTTTCATACTTATAACTCCAGTCATCGCGCCAGGATGGATATAATGCCACATAAGCCTGATCAATAAAATCCCAGAAGCCGCAATGATTATTGATTTCCGAGACCATCAGCAGAATGAGATCGGTATTTTTGAATTTCTCCGTCAGGTTGGAATGATCCACCTTCGTATCGCCGTATGAATCTTTGTAATACAGGGAAGAGTTGTAATACCAGAATTCCGTATTGGCAA
>Ga0209098_1003467_pt1 | contig 13002 bp, 4 predicted proteins | sample AD_JPNHW1_MetaG_FD_184429 | JGI IMG/M metagenome (GOLD analysis project Ga0209098, IMG submission 184429) | Active sludge microbial communities of municipal wastewater-treating anaerobic digesters from Japan - AD_JPNHW1_MetaG (SPAdes) (version 2) | ecosystem: Engineered > Bioreactor > Anaerobic >... | reverse complement strand
ACGACCTTCGTCTGAAACCGCATCATAAATCTGATACAGCAAAGCATCATCGAATGAGGCTGCCATGCCAATAGGTTCCGGAAAAACCGTTACGTTGTCGTTGTTGGCATAGCCGTGCAGTGCTTCACTCCACCAGTTGAATTTTTTGATTCCCAGCCTGGGTATGGCATCGCTTTGGTCACACATCAGTGTTGCCTTTTCTTCGAGGGTTAATCTTGAAATCAAATCTTTTGCCCGTTCTTCGGAACTCAGTTTCGGATTTTGATAGGGCAGATTTTGCCCTTTAGCAGCCATCGAGATGAACAAAATGGCCAGTAAGAGTAGTCTATTTCTCATTTTTTAATTAGATAAAAGTTCTTGAACGCTATCATACATAATGCACATTTGGTATTGTCGTTAAAATACGGATTATAAAAATAAGATAGTAGCTTTACGGAAAGGTTTAAAAATAGATATTCGATTTCTAATTTGGGATAATTCGAAGATTGTAAATTGCAGATGTGAATCTTGTAAAACAGTGGCTTATTACACTCTTAGTAACCTTCGTTTTAATGGATTGACTAAAAAAAGAAGAGGACCGATGAGGTGTAGGTTGTGTTCACTCTATTCACCTGCATCTGTCCTCTCATCGAGGAAACAATCCTGTAGAAATTTGCTTCCGGTTGTTCTTTTGTGCTACTTTATTGGTTCCAAACTGGCCGCAAACCCACCGCGGCGGAGCATGTTCACTTCAAGTGTCGTTTTGTTGTCGACCACCGCAAATTTTACCGAGAATGTTTTGTCGTGTTTGCCATCGGCAATTAAGGTGAGTTTGTAGGTGGTACCTTCGGGCAGGAAGCTAAAATCGAGCTTTTGGTTTTTCTCCCATCTGCCGGAATTGATTCCGGCTACATACCAGTCGGCACCTTTTCGGCGGGCCATTACGGTGAATTTTCCCGGATATCCGTCGATCAATTTGGTGTCGTCCCAGGTGTTTGGAACAATTTTCAGAAACCACCTGGCTGCATTGGGTAATTCGTAATACCCTTCGGGACGATCGGCCAAATGCTGAATTCCTGATTCAAAAATCACACTTAAGGCCAATTCATGCCCATACGAAGTGATGTGGGCATATTGCGAATTGGTGAACGTAACCGGTGTATAATCCATCGAACCAACCACATTGCGGGTGAATGGCAATGTCGTGTTATGTTCGGGAGCGGTGGTTGTAAACTCCGGTCCATTGTTGTACCATTCGGCACCACGAACGCCTTCGTAGGTCATCAGGTTTGGATAGGTACGTTGCCAGCCGCGTGGCACAATACATCCGTGAAAGTAAACCATCATTTGGAACTTGGCAGCATCTTCCAGAATATCGAGATAGTAGTTGATCATATCCTGCTTTTCGCTTTCAAAAAAATCGACTTTCACACCGGCAACGCCTAGTTTTTTCAATTTGGCAAACTCTTCCACCCGGTTTTCGTGGGTAAGCATCCGGTCTTTGGGGGTAGAATTCACCCAGGTGTGATCGCCACCCGAATTGTACCACATCAACGGTTTTACGCCCAGCGAATGAATGTATTTCAGAGCATCTTCCAGGTTACCTCCATCGGCCATCATGTCCCACTCCCAGTCCAGCAGCGTGTAAGGCCATCCCATCTCAGCGGCCAAATCGGCAAAGGCGCAAACCGTTTTATAACTGCGGGTTCCGTGGTTGTCGGACCAGTAATTCCAGGAGGCTTTTCCTGGTTGAATCCAATCGGTATCGGTTAGTTTTGACGGCGATGAAACATCGTTTACAAGGGTTGATTCTACAATGTTGGCAAGGCATCCAACGATAATTACCCTCCATGGGGACTTCCAGGGAAGTGAAATGGTCGGCTGGGTTTCGCCTTTTTCCCTTCCGTTCCATTTGTCGGGGAAAGTAAGCTTGTACTTCGTTTTGTCGGTAAAGTTGGTGAGCTTGGTGCCACAATAGGTTCGGTCGAGGTCGGCTTCGTGAATCAAATACCAGCAACCCTTATCGGGCGTGTTGAACAGCGCCGGATAGGCCCAGTCTTTTTGCTCACTTCCATCTTTCATCATGCTATACAAACCTTCGTTGGCGGGGTTGAATTTCTCTAACCATCGTCTGGTTGAATCAGGAATTGAATACGTGGTCAGATCGTCAATGATTTTAAATGTACCCTCTTTCTCAGGGAATTCGTAACGAAAAGCCACTCCATCGTTATACGCTCTAACGATAAGGTTCATTTTGGCTTTTGAAGGATTTTCCAAAGAGACCACTATTTCATTGGCCGAATTGGAGCATTGGCTCCGCTTTCCGTCGATGGCCGTATAGCTTTCGTTAACGGTTACCGGTTTACTTGACTTCAGGAATTTAAGTTCTTTTGAAAAATCCTGATCGCTGCGCGAAAGCCCCAGGTCGATTTCCGGAATCACCTCGGTTGAACTGTTCCCGTTTAAATAATTAATCCTGAGATACCAATTTCCAACCCCATCGTGGGGCTGCGAAAACAAGAAGACATCGATCTTGTTGTTGGGTGAGCGAACGGTTGCTTGCTGGGCAAAACCCGGTAAAACAAAAAAGGCAAACAGGGTTACGATCAGGATGTGCCTGATTGAACTGATGTAAGGTTTATTTGAATTCATGGTTTCTTGATGATTTTGTTTTCATTAACTTCTATTGCTGTTTAATTTCAACTTTTTCTCCTGAGTAAGAAATGACTTTATCGGCCGTCTCCGATTTTTCCATTCCTTTGTCTGTTTTGCTGTTAATCCATGCGATGCGAAACTTTCTTTCGGATAACATTCCTGGGAAAGAACCTTCGCGGCTGGCAATGGTCAGCACTTTTCGGGTATTATCCCAGGAAAACCGGATGGTCGAAAAACGACCTTTTTCGTAGTTGTAATTATCTCCTTCGTCTTCGTACAAGGTGAATTCGCCATTGGCACCTTCGTAGATGCGGATTTCCAAGTCGTTGGTTGTTTTTTCTCCTGAGTATTGAATAACCGGTCCGAGGGGTACGATTGAACCCGCTTTGATGAACAACGGTATCTGGTCGAGTGGGGCAGAGGCCTGTACGGTTTGTCCACCTGCAACGGGTTTGCCCGTCCAGAAGTCGAACCAATCGGTTGTTTTTGGCAGATATACTTCTCGTTGGGTTGTTCCTGCTTCGGTGATCGGCGCAACCAGAAAGGCTTTCCCAAACAGGTATTCGTAAGGTTGATTTACCGCCTGTGCATCGCCGTTGAAATCCATCACCAGCGGGCGCATCATGGTTGAACCGTTTTTGGTTACCTGCCAGGCTTCGGAATAGATGTAAGGCAGCAACTGATAGCGCAGGTTCAACATTTTTCGCAGGTTGTCTTCCACTTTTTGACCGTATTTCCAGGGCTCAGTTTCGGTCATATAACCATGAACCCGGAATATTGGGTTGAAAGCTCCCCATTGGAACCAACGGGTAAGTAACTCCTGGTAATTTTCATTGGTGTACTGAGAAGGTCCCGGGCGAAAGAAACCGCCGATATCGGTAGTCCAATAAGGCAATCCGGTGATTGTATAGTTTAACCCTGCAACAATCTGATTTTTGAAAACCTCCCACGTTCCGCCAATATCGCCCGACCAGTTGATCACGCCGTAGCGTTGCTGACCCAGAAAGGCTGAACGCGTGAGAATACAGACCCGCTTATCGGAAGAAACCAAACGTTGTCCTTCATACACCGCCTGACTTACAAACAAAGGATAAGTAAGCCGATAATAATCGCCTAAACCGGAAAACGTCTTTTCCCCTTTTAATGCATCATTCTCAGGTTCTACTGCATCCATCCACCAGGAATCAACCCCATTTACAAATAAATTATCATTCAATGTATTCCAATACTCTTTTCTTGTTTCGGGGTTGAAATAATCTAACCACTTGGTGTTCGGTATAAAACGGTTTTTTGCAACAAATTCTTTGCCTATTGTTGAGTTTTTATCGGGGTTCGACCAGATTGAGATGTTGAAATGGGCGTTCAAATCGTGCAGTTGTTTTATAAACCCGGACGGATTGGCATAATTGATTGTATCAAATTGTGGAACGCCCCAACCTCTATTTCCCCAATATTGCCAGTCCTGAACAATCACATCCATCGGCAAGTTTCTTTTTCTGAATTCCTGCACCGTTTCAACCAGGTGTTTTCCCGAGGTATAACGTTCGCGGCATTGCCAAAAACCATACGCCCATTTGGGGAACATGGGGGCATTACCCGATAAATTGCGATAGGAAGCAATCACTTCGTCGGCCGAACCTGCAAATACTACGTAGTCGAGCATTTGTGCATTTGGTGAGCGAAACGTAGTGGTATTGTCCTTCAATTTCCACGATAATTTGGGTTGATTGTCGGACTTGCATACCAACTGAACCTCGTGCTCGCCGGCGTTGAGGTGAAGCAATGTTCCGGCGGTTGGAGGCAGCCACATGTTGCTTTGGTCGAGAACCGGTTTGCTATCGATTACCACGTAATGGCGGTTGCCCATGCTTCCCAGATCAAGAAAAATGGAATATTCACCATCTTGCGGAATTGAAAATTTCCCGGTGTATAGCGATTGGTTTTGTGCTACTTTTTGGGTGCCAGCGGTTGTGGTAACTTCCGCCATTTGTTCGTTGCCTGCCGATTTCTCCTGTTTTACAAGGTTAATGAAGTTGTCGGCCGGATTAAAATCGGTTAACCCATATTGATGCCAGAGCAAACCATAACCTTTGGTTGAATAGATAAAAGGAATGGCTATCTGGCTGTTCACCTGAGTTAAGCGGCGTGCGATTCCTTTCAGGTTGAAGTTCCCATCCTGAAACTGACCCAAACCGAAAATTGCTTCGTCAGATGGCGATTCGAACGTTTGTTCTACCCAAAAACATGGTTCGCCCATGACTGATCCTGGTTTTAAAATGCGCGAACCTGCTTTTTCACTTAAAATGAGTTTCCCTGTTCCATCGTAATAAGTGAGGTTGCCCGTCTTTTTATCGACCTTAACAACAAGGTTTTTAAGCGAAATGCTGATTGATTCTGCTGATTCGTTCACACGAAACTTGGGCACCGTGATTTTTTCAGTAAACACCAACTCTGATAGGGTTTTCTCTTCGGTGCTGAAGAACTGTACCCTGACGGCGTTGCTGGTTAATGGTGAAACTGAAAGTTTGCCATTGGGCAATGTCATTTCAACCCCTTTTGTTGTAGATTCAACGTTACCAACGGTTTGTGCTGTGCACAAAAAGGGCAGCAGCAATAGTAAAAAGATGTGCAAAAGTCTCATGTTTTTTATTTTTATGGATTCATTTACAAACTAAATTTCCACCAGTCAAAATTGAACAGGTCGCTGTTGCTGCCTTTGAATACAAAGTAGAGGTCGTGAACACCTGAAGTTTTCTTCACCTTACCTTTTACTGTTGCCCAGTTTTGCAATCCACTTGTATTCTTTACTTCAATCGTGCCAATCAATTCACCATCGATAGCGCCAATACGGATTTCGATGTTGCCACCAGACGAAGCGGATGCCACGCTCGCTTCAAACATCGTAGCCCCTTTGCCAAAATCAACACTGCGAACCTTGATGTAATCGCCATTATTTATTTTGGTGACATAAATCCCTGTTTTGCTGTCGGACGCAGTTTTTACACCTTCAGAAGAAGCAATGGTTTCGGCCTGCACACGTGTGTAGGGATTGAGAAAAGAAACACTTTCTTTTACTCCTTCCTTGGTTGGCACAATTAATGGAATTGAACCGTCGGGGTTATACACAAATTGTTCGATGCAAACCGAACGTTTAAAACCTTCGCCTTTCGACAAATCCTGATCGTGATAGAAGAAATAGGAATTTCCTTTGAAATCAATAATCCCGGAATGGTTTGTAAACGCCAGTTGTGGCGCCCTTTCCATAATATTTCCTTTGTAAGTCCAGGGGCCTTCTGCCGATGGAGCGGTTGAATAGGCAATGTATTCGGGAATGCCTGCTGCGGCATAAATCATGTAATACAGGTTGTTCCGTTTATAAAACCAGGGGCCTTCGGTGTAGGTTGTTCCGGGTTTGCCGTCGCGGCCTTCTTTGGATCCAAAGGATTCGGTGGTCATGTTAACCGAAACAATTCCATTTTGGCCAACGCTATGGTCGTACGAAACCATATCTTCGTTCAGCTTCACATACCATAAACTGGGATTACCCCAATACAGGTAGGCCTGACCGTTGTTGTCGATTGCAACCGTTGGGTCAATGTCCTGCCAAATATGGTCGCTTTCGACAAGACGTTTCCCAATTGGATCGCTGAAAGGACCTGTGGGTGAATTGGCTACCAACACCGAAATACCTTCGCCATGGATGGGCACATAAAGATAAAACTTTCCGTTCCGCTCGATGCATTGCGGAGCCCAGGCTCCATTGGTCTTTTCCAACCAACCAAAGCTTTTTAGTGAGGCAACAGCGCCTTGGTCTGTCCAGTTCACCATGTCGGTTGACGAATAGCAACGCCAGTCGCGCATGGTGAAAAAGTTTTTCTCCGTTTCATCTTCATCGTGAGAGGTGTAAAGATAAACGGTGCCGTTATACACCATTGGAGCCGGGTCGGCGGTATAAAAGCTTTGAACGATGGGGTTTTGTGCCGCACCAATGAATGGCAGCAACAGGGTTATCATCAATGATTTGATTGTTTTCTTGTGCATCTTTTTAATTTTTCAGATTAATGTTCCTTGTTATTTTATCCCAACAATTTGGTAGGTAATGGTGGAACTGCCCCGACGTTCGGTTTCGTCGTCAACACCTACTTTTAGTTTTATTTTGGTTACATCGCTGTTGATGTGGTACCATATTTCAGCTGTGCCGTGTGTGCCAAGCCCTTTCTTGTAAACAGTTCCTGCAACTTTCAGCGGGTTGCGGTCTACCGAACGGTTGGTGACCAACGAGTTCCAGTCCTGGAAGGTGATGTAGGGTTTCAATTCGGTTAGCGACATTTCACTACTGTCTTTCTTCACCAGCACCGGTTCCAGTACGTCGGTATGATCCCAATCGATTGATTGGTCGGGGTCGGTAATCAATATTCCAAACGAAGAATAACCTTCGATGGAAACGTCTGAAGATACTGGCTGATCGCCATATTTGATCACTGGGCTTTCGTACAACAGCTCCCCAATGTTATAGGTACGCGAAACGGATAACGATGCGTTTTCGCCCTTCTTATATGTTTTGGCTTTTATCACACTGTTTTTCGTAATTTGAATGGGCTCTTTGTACAATGCCGACGATTCGTTGGGCTCGCTTCCATCGAGCGTGTAACGGACTTCAGCACCTTCAACCGGTGCTATCAGTTCGATCTTCTTTCCATTCTTGTAAATCATCCGATCGTTGGGAAGTATGGTCGGTGAAGCTAGAAATGGCGATGCCGACATGGCATCCGATAAATTGATACCTTTGTTTACGAGGCTGATGCGATAAGCGTAAGTTACATCTTTCAGTTTAAGGACGTATGCCGGGAGCACACCCGGTCCGCAACTGGCACCACCTAGCCCATCTTGTTGGGCGTCGATGGAGAAGTAAACCTCATCGCGTTTCACAATTTCGGTAAAGCTTTTCTTGTCCAGGTCGTTATCGCCAAAATGCAGGGCCGTGGTTTCGAGGAACGGATAGCCATAAACGGCAATGCCAATGCCATCGTTATTGGTAAGCGATGCCCAGCGGATACCTGTTTTGTTGCCGGTGTGCTGCGGACGCGAGTATGGAAAATACTGGTCGGTAACGGTTGAAGTGTATTCGCCAACCATGGCTGCATTGTTCCGGTCGGAATAGTTTTCCCATGGGCCGTGGCCGTAGAATTTGTAGTTTTCGAATTCGGCAGGCAACACCATTTGCATTCCAATACGGGCAAGCTCTTTATTCGAAATATCGGATGGGCAGATGGCGAACTCGAAGCCTGAACGGACAAAAATATCGCCGTTGGGAAATACGCTGTACGACACCTTATTGTCGAGGATGTGCGGGATTTGGTCGCTGTAAACCTTGGTAACCACATCAACACTGTAAAACTCCTTTTCCTTTTTTACTTTGATATCCTTCACTTCGTATTTTAGCTGGTTGAATCCGGCTTTGCGCCAGTAAACCGCAGGTGCCGTAGGGTTCCACCACATCTCGTCGTTGTCGCTCGGGGCGCGGTAAAGCACCGTCTTTGGCCCTTGCTTGATGATTTCCTTTCCCTGGTTTTTGATTGAAGCAATAGAACCTGATTTTTTATCAAAGCCTATGCTGAAATTGGTACCCGTAAATTTGATTTCATCGGTTGTTTCGTTCATCGTAAACGAAGGATCGGCTTTGGTGATGTATGGCCTTGTTTCAACCTTATAAGGCAACGCAAGCTGTTCCCAGGCAACCAAATGTCCTTTTTCAGCCCATGAAGTAGCTTCTGAAAGCTTAAAACTAAGGTTGAGGAAATACTCGCTTTGACTTTTCAATGCCGGTTTTGTAAATGGAATGTCGATTTCCTTTTCTTTTCCGGGAGCCAAATCAATTTTTCCAATCACTCCTTTTTGAATTTGCTTTCCGTTTTCAACCAGTTCCCATTCACATTCAAGGATGTTCAAATTTGAAAATTCGTAGCGGTTCAGAATTTTCACTTTCCCGGTGTTTAAATCGGTGAGTGTTGCCTTCAACGGTTGGATTGTGTATTTGTATTCCATTAATTCTGGTTGAGGGGTGCGATCGGCAAGAACCATCCCGTCGAATCCAACATATTTTTCCGAACGGGGGTCGTTTAAATCTCCACTATTGGCAATGTAGGTGTTCCCGTTCTTATCCTTGGCGAAGAAACCCTGATCGACCCAGTCCCAAACAAATCCACCCTGAGCTCTTGGCAAGGTGTACGATGGTTCCCAGTATTCTTTCAGGTTGCCGCAACTATTGCCCATTCCGTGGGCGTACTCGCACATCACTACCGGACGGTTGTTATTTCTGGCATCGGCAGCATAACCTTCCACCGTGGGGTACATGGGCGCAATAATATCGACCGATGGATCATTCCCTGCCGGGTTGTAATGTACCGGACGGGTAGGTTCGTTTTTATGGATCCATTCCGATAGTTTCACATGGTTTTGCCCAAAACCCGTTTCGTTGCCCAGCGACCAGTAGATGATGGACGCATGGTTTTTGTTGGGTTCAACATTCCCTGCATTGCGATCCTGAAACGTACCAAGCCAGGTTGAATCCTGTGCAAAGCGGCTCCAGAACTGGTGCGATTCGATGTTTGCTTCGGCGCAAAGGTAAATCCCGTATTCGTCGCACAACTGGTACCAAAGCGGAGCGTTGGTATAGTGGCACGTGCGTACCGCGTTGATGTTATTCTGCTTCATCAGTTTAATGTCCTGAATCATCGACTCACGTGTGACGTACCTTCCCGAAACCGGGTCGTGTTCGTGGCGGTTAACCCCACGGATGAGGATACGCTGGCCGTTCACTTTCAATATTCCATCTTTCCATTCCACTTCGCGGAAACCAACTTCCGACGAAAGGAATTCAACCGGGGTTCCTTTGCTGTCTTTCAGCGTGATCGAAAGCGAATAAAGGTTGGGCGTTTCGGCAGTCCATTTTAGCGGGTTGAGAACTTTCTTCGAGAGTTTCAAACGGCCTTCTTTTAAATCGGCTACCTTCATTTTTGGAGTCACCTCTTTAAAAACCTCATTGCCCGATTGATCGAAAAGCGACACTTCGGTCATGTATTCATCCGAAGATTTTACGCCATTGAAGGCTCTTAATTTAACCGAAAGGTTGAAATCGGCATCGGTGTATTTTTCATCAAGGTCGGTAACAACGGTGTAATCGGCTACCGCTACTTTGGGAACGGAATAGAGGTAAACATTCCTGAAAATTCCGCTTAAACGCCAGAAATCCTGGTCTTCGAGATAGCTGCCATCGCAGAAACGGTACACTTGGAGGGCCAGCACATTTTCGCCGGGTTTCAGGTAATTGGTCACATCAAACTCAGCGGCACAATAGCTGTTTTCGCTAAAGCCTACTTTTTGGCCATTGATCCATAGGTAAAAGGCCGATTCAACTCCATCGAAATTCAGGAATACCTGACGGCCATTCCAGTTGGTTGGTACACTAAATGTTGTTCGATATGAGGCAACCGGGTTAAAATTATCGCCCACTTTGGGTGGGTTCTTGGTGTCGAACGGATGGGTTACGTTCACGAAAATGAATTCGCTAAACCCGGCATTTTCCAGGCTGAACGGTACGTTAACGTCTTTCCACCCATCAATGGAGTAACCCGGTTTGTAGAAATCTTTCGGAGCATCGGCCGGTTTTTCAACGTGGTTGATTTTCCACGTGCCATTCAGCGATTTGTAGAATGCCGACTGAGTGCAATCCATTTTCAACGAACTCTTCAAATCGGGGTAAGGCACTACATTTACGTGATAATATTCTTTGTTTATGCCAAACACCTTCTGGTTTTCCCAGTCGTTAAGCTCACTGTTTTCAACATTCTGACAATTTCCGGTCAGAAAAATAGTCAAGGTTATTATACTTAAAATGAATGTTTTTTTCATTTGTTTTACAGTAATTTAGCTTATATAAACACTCTTTTTATTGGTTTATAACTCTTCTGCTTGATTTACTTTTTTGCTGCCGAACGGATCAATCGTACCACGTACACGGCACCGGCTGTTGATCCCGGCAATGCCTGGAATTTCACCCTTACATGGGTTTTCCCTTTTACCATTGAATCGGGAATGGCATACTCAACGTTTTTGAACATCGACTGGTTCCAGCGATTGGAATTGTCTTCGGTAATAAGCTTTTCATCGTCGATGTAGATGTCGAATTTTCGGGTTCCCCATTCAGCGCCCCAGTAGCGGACAAACAAGCTCAGGTTGGTTTCTGACTTGGTAGCCAAATCGTAACTAAAATAACCACCCTCACGTGCTTCGCGGAAGAACTCGTTCAAATTGTTGCCTTTGTTCGATTTCTCCACTTGCATGGCATGATCGGTTTCGGGTTGTTGCTCACCGGGTATCACATAATCGACGGTGCGTTTTTCAAGTGCCATTTTTTCATTTTCAATTTTTGCCAATGAATCGGTATATGCTTTGTAACCAGAATTGGTGAGAGCCAGCCAGTAGATCATGTACCTCGCATCGTGAATGTTTGCAAAAGGTTCCAGTGTGAGTTCTGCCTGATTGATCATTTTTACATTGAGCTTGAAATTTAATGGTTTACCTTTTATGGGTACCAGTTTATTTCCAATATTCTGAATGTCGTCTTCAATCAAAATAGGGGCTTGGTCGATCGGCAGGTATTCTCCTCCGGCGTATTGTCCCCAACGGCTATCGTCGGCGATCAGACCTTTTAAATCTTCGGTGCCGGTTTTAGCGCCAAGTAAAATGGGGCCGTGCATCAACGCAATGTATTCCGGTACATTGGGTAAATGCTCGATGGTATTGTGCATGGGCAGTGTAATTATTACCACATCGCCTTTTTGCCATTTCCGATCGATGCCAATGTAGGATGAAGGTTCTGCCGAATAAGAAAAGTCTTTTCCGTTAACCGTTATTTTCAGTTCGTCCTTTTTAACCCAGGCCGGATAACGTACCAGTAAATTGAAGGTTGATGAACCTTCGGTTACCGTCAATTTGGTCTGTTCTTCGTAAGGGAAAGCGGTTTCCTGCTTGATTTTGATGCCTCTCTCTTTCCAGTTTAGTTCCGAAGCAATAAACAGGTTGAGGAACAACGAATCTTTTGTGTGAGTATAAATGAACTGATTGTATTTGCCATGGTTTTCCATCCCTGAGCCAACGCAACACCACATGGCTTCGTTCGGGGCAGAGTAAACCCTGTAATGGCGCGGACGTGCCGGAGTAAAATAGACATATCCGCCATGTTCAGGGTGCTGAGACGAGAGAATATGGTTGAAAATTGTCCGCTCATAATAATCGGCATATTTGGCCGATGGGTTAACCCGGAACAAATCTTCGGTCAACTTGAGCATGTTGTACGAGTTGCACGATTCGGGACCATCGTTGACATTCACAAAATCGATGCACGATTCTTTGCTCGGAAAATGTTCCCTGCGACTATTTCCCCCAAAAGCCAGCGAACGGTTGGTTGTAACCGTTTCCCAAAAGAAACTTCCGGCTTTGCCGTATTTTGCATCGTGATCAAGCTCAGCAATTCGTTCAAAACCAATAAACTTTGGAATTTGGGTGTTGGCGTGTTTGTTATCGAGCATATCAACTCCCTGCGATAATGGTTCAAGGAATTGTTTGTGAGAAAACCGTTTTGCCGCCGTGAGGTATTTTTCGTTGCCCGAGATCTGATACGCATCGGCAAGGACTTCGTTCATGCCGCCATATTCGTTTCCGAGCATATCTTCCATTTGAGCATCGGTGAGTCCCGAAGTAAGGTCGATTACCCAATCACAGTATTTCAGAAAAACAGTTTTAGCCTCTTCGTTACCTGTGTATAACCAGGCGTCCCTCAGTCCGGCATACATTTTATGGATGTTGTAAAAAGGTGCCCAAGCACTCCAGATCGCCCCAACATTTCCGGCTTTAATTTTCGGCCACAACTCGGCACTTTTGGGCACACCACCCACATAACCAACTCCCCAGCCGGGATTGTTTTTGGCATTGGCTTCCTGACAGGCTTTCAGTTCCGAAATCATATAATCCATGCGTTTTTTACATTCAGCATTCCCGGTAGCAGCAAAATTTATTGCCATGGCCGACAGATAATGACCACCAACATGTCCATCGAGACCGTCCCAGTTAGGATAGGATTTGGCCTTTTCGGGTAACCCTGCTTCCTTTCTGTAGGGTGCCAATAAGCGATCAACATCGTATTTCAGAAGTACTTCGATATTTAAATCACGGGCGTGTTTAAACGGTCCGTCAAGTAATGACACATCCGACAATGGGAATTCGTTGGGGTAAAGTTTATTCTGTGCATTGATACTGTTGCCAAAAAGCAATGTGAACAGAAACGCACAAGTTGCTATTTTAAGAAAA
>Ga0209098_1003465_pt1 | contig 13003 bp, 8 predicted proteins | sample AD_JPNHW1_MetaG_FD_184429 | JGI IMG/M metagenome (GOLD analysis project Ga0209098, IMG submission 184429) | Active sludge microbial communities of municipal wastewater-treating anaerobic digesters from Japan - AD_JPNHW1_MetaG (SPAdes) (version 2) | ecosystem: Engineered > Bioreactor > Anaerobic >... | reverse complement strand
TTCATACCTTGTTCGTTGATGCACAGTGTTTTATGTTTTTAATCGGCATCTGTTATTATAGTCCTGCCAAATTGACTTTAATTTAATATTTAGCGTCGGATGAGGGGTTGAAAAAAAGCTAATTTTGGTGTCGATAAATTTTTCGTTTTATTGAAAATATTAATTAATAAACACTTATCATGAAAAACACAGATTTATTGAAGTACGGTATCAATACGAATGCGGAAATCATTCACAATCCAACTTACGAAGAACTTTTTCAAGCAGAAATCGACCCTTCAAATGAAGGTTTCGAAAAAGGTGTGCTAACAACCTCGGGAGCTGTATCAGTTGATACAGGTAAATTTACAGGTCGTTCACCTAAAGATAAATTCTTTGTAAAAGATTCAATTACAGACGAACACCTGTGGTGGGATGGAAATATCAATCGTCCAACTACACCTGAAGTGTTTGCTCATTGTAAAAATCTTGTGACAAAACAACTTTCGTCTGCTGAAAAACTGTATGTAGTTGATACTTTCTGCGGAACTAACGAAGACACTCGCATGAAAGTACGTTTTGTGATGGAAGTAGCATGGCAGGCACATTTCGTGACAAACATGTTTATCCGTCCTTCTCACTACGAATTGGCCAACTACGGTGAACCAGATTTCGTATGTTTGAACGGTTCAAAAACTTCAAATCCTAACTGGAAAGAACAGGGTTTGAACTCTGAAGTATTTACTTTGTTCAACCTCACTGAAAGAATGCAGGTTATTGGTGGAACATGGTATGGCGGCGAAATGAAAAAAGGTATTTTCGCTTTGATGAACTATTATCTGCCATTGAAAGGTATTGCTTCAATGCACTGCTCTGCCAATGTAGGTAAAGATGGTGATGTAGCTATTTTCTTCGGTTTGTCAGGAACTGGTAAAACAACTCTTTCGGCTGACCCAAAACGCTACCTGATTGGTGACGACGAACACGGATGGGACGATCATGGAGTATTCAACTACGAAGGTGGTTGTTATGCCAAAGTAATTGATTTGGAAAAAGATAAAGAACCAGACATCTGGAGAGCTATCCGTCGCGATGCTTTGTTGGAAAACGTAACAGTAAAAGAAGATGGTACTCCTGATTATACAGCTGCCGCTTCTAAAACTGAAAATACCCGCGTTTCTTATCCAATCTACCACATCAATAAGATTGTTTCTCCTTCACGTGCTGGACACGCCAAGAAAATCATTTACCTGTCGGCTGACGCTTTTGGTGTATTGCCTCCAGTTTCTATCTTGGACGAAAAATCAGCTCAGTATCACTTCCTTTCAGGCTTTACCTCAAAATTAGCCGGAACAGAACGTGGTATCACTGAACCAGTTCCATCGTTCTCGCCAGCTTTCGGTGAAGCTTTCCTTACTTTGCACCCAACTATGTATGCAAAAACATTGATTGGTAAAGCTAAAGAACACAATGCTAAAGTTTACCTGGTAAACACTGGATGGAACGGAACCGGAAAACGTATCTCTTTGAAAAACACCCGTGCCATCATCGACGCTATCATCGATGGTTCAATCGAAAATGCTCCAACCGTTCATATTCCAATCTTGAATTTGGTTGCTCCAACTAAATTGAACAATGTTGATACTGAAATTCTTGACCCACGTAACACTTATGCAAACGTTTCTGAATGGGAAACAAAAGCAAAATCACTTGCTGCTAAATACATCAAGAACTTCGAACAATATTGCGACAACGACGATGCAAAAGCATTGATCGCTTCAGGACCACAGTTGTAATCAATAGTTTTCGACTATATCAAAGAGGCTGACTCAATTTGGGTCAGCCTCTTCTGTTTTAATTTAGCCTTGAATTGTATTTTGTATGCAATAACTGGTGTGCCAAATGGCTGTATGGCTTTTCGAGAAATTCTTCGTAAATCTGCTGAACTTCAGGATTTGCATGTGATTTTCGAAGCAGCTTTCCTTCGTCTTCCTTGTAAATGGCCTGAATACGTTTCAGCCTGATTTCGTTGGTCGTGAATCGTGGTTGGCCGCCACCGCCAATGCAACCTCCCGGACAGGTCATTACCTCAATGAAGTGAAATTCTTCGCCGCCACGTATGGATTCGATGATTTTACGGGCATTGCCAAGTCCGTGTGCAACACCAACTTTTAATTCCACACCTTCAAGAAAGCTCCATTCTGGTTTACAGCCTTCAATTAACAAAGAGGCTTTTTTAACTCCGTCAAGTCCGATTACCGGCTGAAGATGAAGGTTTTCAGTTGGAAGTTCACGTCCGGTTACTATTTCGTAGGCTGTGCGAATTGCGGCTTCCATAACCCCGCCAGTGTTGGCAAAAATATCGGCAGCTCCCGATCCGGAGCCCATTGGCGAGTCCATAACATCGTCTTTTAGCGCATTAAAATCAATCCCTGATTGCTTGATCATTCTTGCCAATTCTCTGGTTGTAAGCACGTAATCTACATCCTGATAGCCACTTCCGTTCATTTCAGGGCGTTGTGCTTCAAACTTTTTGGCAGTACAGGGCATGACTGAAACAACTATTACATCTTTCGGATCGACTCCGGCCTTTCGGGCATAGTATGTTTTTGCTACGGTACCAAACATTTGCTGAGGAGATTTACAGGTCGAAATGTTTTCCAGAATTTCAGGATAGAAATATTCGGCATATTTGATCCATCCCGGAGAACATGAGGTAAACATTGGCAAGGCGACTTGCTGTTTGTCAGCCAATGCTCTCTTCAAACGAAGCAGAAGCTCGGTCCCTTCTTCCATGATGGTCAGGTCGGCAGTGAAATTTGTATCAAAAACACGGTCGAAACCAAGCAGCCGAAGAGCTGAAACCATTTTGCCGGTTACCAGTGTTCCGGGTTCGTAACCGAAACATTCGCCTAAAGCGGCGCGGATTGCCGGGGCTGTTTGCACTACAACAAATTTGGAAGGATCTTCGATAGCATCCCATACAAAATCGATGTGTTCTTTTTCGGTGATTGCCCCAACCGGACATACTGCCGCACATTGTCCGCATTGAACGCAGGTTACACCATCAAGATGCTGGTCGAATGCCGGACCTACCCTGGATTCGAAGCCTCGTCCCTGTGCAAATAATGAGCCGACGCCCTGCATTTCGTTGCAAACTGTCATGCAGCGGCGGCATTTGATGCATTTGCCCGAATCCCGGATTAGGGCAGGAGTGGAGTCGTCAATGAAACTTTTGAGTTTTTCTCCTTCATAGGTAATATCTAAAACTCCCAGTTCAAGAGCAAGTGATTGCAATTCGCAGTCATTGTTTCTGACACAGGTTTTGCATTCGCCGCAATGTTCAGAAAGCAGCAGTTCAACTACGAACTTGCGGGCATCTCTGACATTTCGGGAGTTTGTTGTGATTTTCATTCCTTCGCTCACAGGCGTGGTACAAGAGGCAACCATGGCTTTGGCTCCCTCAACATCAACCATGCAAACACGGCATGCGCCCTTAGGATGTTGATTCTCGACATGGCATAAGGTTGGAATCTTTATCCCTGCTTTTGCAGCAGCTTCATAAATTGTCGATCCGTTTTCTATTTCGATGGGGCGTTTATTAATATATACTGTAGTCATTTTTTCTGGATTTAATAGTTAGCAGTTACTTCCATAATCGCATCTCAAACAACGGCGAGCCTGCCGTATTGCTTCTCCCTCAGGCCAAACCTGTTCTACTTCTCCAAAATTGTGCATTCGCCGCTCTGCTGCCAGCATTACCATGTGTGTACGCGGGTATTTGGCAGGGGCAGCTTCGGGATCATAGAACGTGTCATTGCGTTTTTCCTTTCTCCAGAAATCATGTTTTTCGCCGGTTAGAAATTCGTCGATACCAACAGCGGCAATTTCGCCTCCGGCTACCGCTTCAATAACAGATGATGGACCTGTTGCGGCATCTCCACCGGTGAATATCCAATCGACTGAAGTTTGACCTGTTCGTATATTTCTTGCCAATTGCGATCTTCCCGATAGCTTGAGTTGTGTGCTACCCAGAATTTTCTGTGTGTCCAGCGTTTGTCCTGTTGCAATAATGATCTGATCTGCTTCAAAAATTAACTCATCTTCGGTTTCAACCGGACTACGACGTCCACTGGCGTCAAACGGTCCAAGTTTCATCCGAACACACCGTACTCCGGTTATTTTCCCATTTTCAGTCAGAAACTCTTTTGGACTTGTAAGGGTATGCAAATCAATTTGTTCTTCAAGTGCTGCGTCAATCTCTTCAGCCCAGGCTGGCATTTCTTCCTGGGTGCGCCGATAAACAATGTCAACTTTTTCAGCGCCCAGGCGAACGGCTGTTCTGGCAGCATCGATGGCCGCATTGCCACCACCCACAACGATTATCTTTTTACCGACAGGAACGGATCCTCTTAAATTATAGGTTTGTAAAAACTGAAGGGCGTCAACAACTCCTTCTGAATCTATACCCGGAATGTTCGGCTTGATTCCCTGAGGCGAACCAACTCCAATAAATATAGCTTGATATCCTTCGGCTTTAAGCGATTCAAGTGTGAAGTCGCGTCCAAGTTTCATTTCTGTGCGTATGTCAACTCCCATATTTTCGATCATACGGATTTCGCGTGCGAGAATTTCCCGAGGTAAACGATAAGCTGGGATTGTTTGCACCAACATTCCGCCCGGGCGCTGTTCCGCCTCGAAAACAACAGGTTTGTATCCCAGTCGCGCCAGGAAATATGCGCAAGACAATCCGGCAGGGCCTGCGCCGATAATCGCTACTTTTCTTGCAGCATTCAATTCATTTTCACGCATTTCAGGTAGTTGTATTGTTATTTCCTGATCGACCATGAATCGTTTTATTCCCCGGATAGATACCGATGCATCAAGCGATGCTCTCCGGCATTTATCTTCGCATGTATGGAAGCATACTCGTGCACAAACTGCTGCAAACGGGTTTCGCTCGCGGTGTAGCCGAAGTGCTTCGGCATAGCGTTTTTCGGCAGTGAGCGAAACAAATCCCGGCACATCAACCCCTGCCGGACAGGCGCTTTGGCAGGGTGCCCGAACAAGTTTGGCACATTTCCCGGCTTCACATTTGTGCTCGCGGATATGGTGTTCGTATTCGTGTCTGAAATAGCGGATTGTTGAAAGAACCGGATTTGGCGCTGATTGCCCAAGTCCGCAGAGTGAGGTTTTTTTGATCCATTCGCCGAGGTGTTCAAGTCGTTCAATGTCGCCCTCGCGGCCATGCCCGATGGTAATGCGATCGAGTATCTCGTACATCCGCTTTGTCCCAACTCGGCAAGGCGTACATTTTCCACAAGATTCTTCAAGTACAAAGTCGAGGAAAAATTTGGCAACGTCAACCATGCACGAGTCTTCGTCCATCACAACCAAACCTCCGGAACCCATGATTGCCCCCAATTCGTTAAGCGATTCATAGTCGAGCGAAACATTTAAATGTTGTTTCGGAATGCATCCTCCGGAAGGACCGCCAATCTGCGCTGCTTTAAAAGGTTTTCCGCTGCTTGTTCCTCCGCCAATGTCGTAAATCAAATCGCCCAGAGAGGTACCTACCGGAACCTCGTAAAGCCCTGAATTCCGAATAGCACCCGTGAGCGCAAATATTTTTGTTCCCTTGCTTTTGCCAGTTCCAAATTGAGCAAACCATTCGCCGCCTTTTTCAATGATGGTACTAACGTTGGCAAAAGTCTCCACATTATTTAAAACAGAAGGCTTTCCCCACAAACCGGCGGTTGTCGGGAATGGAGGCCGAGGACGCGGTTCTCCGCGTTTCCCTTCAATAGATGCCATCAAGGCAGTTTCCTCACCGCAAACAAAAGCTCCGGAGCCCATTCTTATTTGGAGGTCGAAGCTGAATCCTGAATTCAGAATATTTTGTCCCAGGAGCCCCATTTCACGGGCATTGTTAATTGCTTTATTCAGGCGTTCAACGGCAAGCGGATATTCGGCTCTCACGTACACAAATCCTTTCGAGGCGCCGATTGTAAAGGCTCCGATAATCATTCCTTCGATAACACTATGTGGGTCGCCTTCCAGGATGCTGCGATCCATAAAGGCGCCGGGATCGCCTTCGTCGGCGTTGCAAAGCAAATATTTCTGATCGGCATTTTCTTTTTTCGCGAGGCTCCATTTCATAAAAGTCGGGAAGCCCGCACCGCCGCGTCCGCGTAATCCTGAAGTTTTCATTTCTTCGATAATTATTTCAGGATTCATTTCAACGAGGGCTTTCCTCACTGATGTATAACCACCTGAGGCAATATAATCGTCTATGCTTTCAGGATTTATATTGCCACAACGGCGAAGCACAATCTTTTTCTGATGCTTGAATAGCTTTATATCCTGAATATGTGGTACCGGTCGAGCATCGTCGTCGCTGTAATGCAGCAGCCGTTCAACAACTGTTCCCTTGATTAAATGGCTGTCGATTAGTTCGTCAACATCAGAAACCTGAACGTTTTCGTAGAAAACGTTTGATTTCCGGAAAAGAACAACTGGTCCTTTTGAACATGGCCCGAGACAACCAGTACCTTTAATCAAGTATTTATTTTGCAGGTTCTTCTCTTGCAGTTTTCGTTCGAACTCATTCCTAAGTTTTGTCGAGCCACAGGCAATGCAGCCTCCGCCAACACATATTTGAATAATCTCGTCGTGGCATGAGTATTCTTCGGTATTTTTCTTTGAAATTTCCTGAAAGAAATGGTCAAATTTCTCAGGAGTATCTAGTTTTTGCATAGAAATTTGGTTTTCGAAAGTCGTTGATTTTTATTTAATGTAGGCTGAAGAACAGAAGAGCTTACTCGAAGCTGTTCAGGATATCAGTTATTTTTGAAGGGCTTACCCGCTGATAAGTTTCGTCGTCAACCATTACAACAGGTGCCAGACCACAGGCCCCGAAGCACCGTCCAACTTCGAGCGAAAACTTACGGTCTTTCGTCGTGCCTCCAACGCTTATTTCCAGCTCTTTGCTCATCGCTTTCAGAACGTCTTGACCACCTCGCACATAACAGGCCGTACCCAGACACACCCTGATGGTATGTTTTCCTTTGGGAGTGGTCGAAAAGTAGGAGTAGAAGCCAACAACACCAGCAACTTCGCTGTATGGCAGTTTTAGTTCTTTGCTGATCATTCGCAAAGCTTTTTCAGGTAAGTAACCAAACAGATTCTGGGCGGTTTGAAGTACTGGAATTAGAGCTCCGGGGACAGTTCGCTGCGATTTTACGATAATCGACAAACGTTCGTAAAGTTCATCTTCTGAAACTTGATTCCCTTTACAATCCTGGTATTCCACGAGTAATTGGTTCATTATTGAAAAGGTTTTTTGATAGTTTTCTTAAAATTAAAGAAACCATTTCAATAATTTGTGTAATTTTTGTCATTAGAAATCAGAACATTAGATGTTATTCAATATCTTTTATGAGCATCTATATGTCTGCATTAGGGAAAGCCCGAAATTCGTTTTTTAAAGTGTTTCTCGTAACATTGTAATTTCTTCCAATGCTGACTTTATATATGGATATGAAAATTTAAAACCCTCGTCGATGAGTCGTTTGGGAAATGCTTGCGGGCTTGATAAAAGTAGGTTCGATGCATTACCCAGAGCAATTTTCAGGACAAAGGAAGGAACTGTAAAAATCATTGGGCGGTGTAATGCGTCGGCTAAAGCTTGGGAAAAGGTTTTATTGTTGATATTTTCAGGAGCAACGAGGTTATAAATTCCGATTGCGCCAGGTGTGTTGATTGCCCATAGAAATGCATTTGTAACATCGCTTATATGGATAAAAGGGAAGAATTGGCGCCCGGAAGAAACCTTGCCACCAAGCCCCATTTTGAAAACGGGTAGCAGGTTTTGTATGGTTTTTGATTCCTTCCCGATAACAATTCCTATCCTGAAAATTACCTTTCGCACGTCTGTTGATAAATTTGCAGAAGCATTCTCCCAATCTTTTACAACGCTTCCAACAAAATCCTGCGCAAAAGAAGTGCTTTCTTCGGTGTGGGTTGCATTTGCCGAGTAAATACCAATTGCCGAGGCAGAAATGAATAATCTGGGGCGATTCTCTGGAGAGAGTTTGTTGATGGCTTGGGTGATATTACTGGTTGATTCGGTTCGGCTACTGCGGATGATCTCTTTGTTGGCTGCGGTCCATCGTTGTAAAATGGGAGCGCCGGCTAAATTTATTACACAAAAAGTACCAGACAATATTTCTGCAAGTTTATCTCTATCTCTTAGACTTTGCCGGCCAATTTTTATGACTTCAATATCATGATTTTCAAATGATTTTATCAGATTTCCGGCAATGTATCCGTTTGACCCACTAATTGCAATCTTCATAAGGTTAAAGCTGAATATTGTTTTGGAATAAAACCAATAAAGTTGAAATTTAGTTTAACTTTTCTTCTTTAAATTTATAATCCGAATGGTTTGGTGTATTTTTGCACGCTTAAACTCGCCTGAAACCCAAACTTTAGTTAGAATAATGCTTTTAAGATTGTTGAGCGGCAGTCTATTTGAATTGGTTCATAATAAGTTTGGATTTTTTCAGTTAAGTTTGTTGTAGGCCGTCGGCCCTAACATTCGCACAAAAAAATGAAAAGAAAATCATCGATATCTTCAACTAAAACTAAATCATCGGGGAAAAAAAGCAGTGGAAAAGGCAGTACTGGCAGGCGTATTCTTTTCTTTTTCCTGAAGCTTGGAATTGCAGGTTTGCTGTTAGGTTTCCTTCTGTTTTTAATTGTTTACGCAGGGTTTACCGGGCCAGTTCCCGGGACACAGGAGCTTCAGAAAATAAAAAATCCCGTATCAACAGAAGTTTATGCAAATGACGGCCGGTTGCTCGGTCGATATTATATTGAAAACCGCAGTAATGTAAGTTTTGATAAGATTTCGCCTAACGTTATCAATGCGTTGATTGCAACTGAGGATTCGCGTTTTTACAAACACCGTGGAATTGACGAAGTAGCGCTGCTTCGTGTTTTCATGAAGTCGCTCCTTTTGCAGGACAGAAGTGCTGGTGGTGGGAGTACACTGAGCCAGCAAATTGCAAAAAACCTGTATCCTCGAAAGTCATTTGGTCCGCTGACAATGCCTATCAACAAACTGCGCGAATCGATTATAGCTTACAGGCTTGAAAAGTTGTACACTAAGGAGGAAATCCTGACTTTGTATCTAAATACTGTTCCTTTTGCCGAAAATACATTTGGAATTGGTGTGGCTTCCGAACGTTTTTTCAATAAGGCACCGGCCAAACTGAAGGTTACAGAAGCTGCTACTCTCGTTGGAATGCTTAAAGCTAATAATAGTTACAATCCGCGAAAGAACCCGGAGCGTTCGCTTGATCGGAGAAATGTAGTGATTGATCAGATGGCTAAGTACGACTACATCACCGAAGCCGAGGCCAAAGCGTATAAAGCGGAGCCGCTTGGACTGACATATAATTTGATTACCTATACCGAGGGGCCTGCGCCTTACCTGATTGAAAAGCTGAGGCCATTTTTGCAGGACTGGTGCGAGAATCACCAGAAAGATGATGGAAAACCATACAATTTGTTCACCGACGGATTGAAAATCAGGACAACAATTGATTTTGATATGCAGATTGCCGCCGAAAATGCAGTTGCCGATCAAATGAAAAATTTACAGAATACCTTCAACGGAATCTGGGGCGCAAAAAATCCGTGGGGAAACGATCAGTCGGTTATTTACCGTGCAATGAAACGCTCAGATCGTTATCGTTCGATGAAAAAGGCAGGCGTTTCGGAAGATGAAATCAAGCAAACATTCAATACTCCAATTTCGACTACGCTATTTACCTGGGATGGAAAAAATCAGGTTGAAATGTCGCCAATGGATTCAATTAAATATTACCTGAAAATCCTGAACACAGGTTTCATGGCAATTGACCCGTTTTCAGGAGAGCTGAAGGCATACATTGGTGGCAACGATTTTCGTTACTTTAAATACGATCATACAACTGCCAAACGCCAGGTTGGTTCAACATTCAAACCAATTGTTTACCTGGGCGCTCTTGAGGCCGGAGTTTCTCCTGATACCTATTTTGCTAACGAGCGAAAAGTGTATGAAGAATACGATAACTGGTCGCCAGAAAATTCGCACGACGAATACACCGGCTACTATTCGATGGAAGGTGCTCTTGCAAAATCGATCAATACTATTGCCGTTGAAGTGCTGATGAAAGCCGGTATATCAAACGTTGTTGAGCTGGCCAAACGAATGGGAATCGATTCTGACTTACCTCCATATCCGTCTCTGGCATTGGGTACTGCGTCAATTTCGTTACAGGAGATGGTTTGTGCTTACGCGACATTCATCAACGGAGGACAGCGAATTAAGCCATATTATCTGAAATCGATTGAATCGAACGGCAGTCAAATGCTGGAGAAATTTCAAAATGTTCAGCCGCGCGATTCTGTTGCTTCTCCCGAAAATTGCCGAATTTTAACGCAGATGTTGAAGTCGGTTGTTAATGAAGGAACCGGAAATGCTATTCGAACAACCTGGGGAATTGATTGCGATTTCGCTGGAAAAACAGGAACGACTCAGGATCAGGCTGATGGCTGGTTTATTGGAATGACGCCACGATTGGTTGCCGGAGCTTGGGTTGGAGGAGAGGATCCTTCCATCCATTTCAGGTCGTTGGGCGAAGGCGCAGGTGGAAAAACAGCCTTACCAATAGTCGGTGAATTTTATAGCCAGATTTTGCGAAAGGGCAAGTTTCAAAGCATGAGGCAAAGTGGTTTTGAGCTGCCATCCGAAGAAAATATGGCGTTGTTAAATGAACCTCCGTATCGCGACGTGCTCGATTCTTCAGTGAAAAGTTTCCTGAAAAATCTTTTTGGGAAAAGCGGCAATGCTCAAAAAGCTTCTGCAAAGCAAGATAGAACAGATGACAACGACCAAACGGGAGAAAATGCTAAGAAAGAGCCGGAAAAGGAGAAGAAACCGTTCTGGCAATCAATGAAAGAAATCTTTAAGAAGAAAGGTCAATAGTGATTTTAGCAAACAAAATTCAGCTTTATTTCTCGAGGATAAGCGAGAAAAACAAAATCTACATTTTGAGTCTGCTGGTAGGATTACTCAGTGGTACAGCAGCTTTTATGCTCAAAAATTTTGTGCATTATGTAGGTCATTTTCTGACCAGCAATTTTAAAATTTCATCTGAAAGTTATTTTTACCTGGCCTATCCGATGATTGGTATTTTGATTAGTGTGCTAATCGTAAAATACCTGATTAAAGATGACATTAGTCACGGGGTCTCAAAGATATTGTTGCTGATTTCGAAAAAAACGGGAATTATAAAAGCACACAACATGTTTTCGTCGATGGTTACCAGCGGATTCACCATCGGGTTTGGAGGGTCGGTTGGAGCCGAGTCTCCAATTGTTTACACTGGAGCTGCTATTGGGTCGAATGTTGCCACGTTATTCGGGCTGAAGCAAAACCAACTGAGGCTGTTAGTAGGGTGTGGCGCTACTGGTGCCATTGCAGGAATCTTCAAGGCTCCGATTGCCGGAATAATGTTTACCCTTGAAGTTTTAATGCTCGATTTGACGATGGCTTCGCTCATTCCTTTATTAATTTCAGGAATAACAGCTGCTACTTTGGCTTACTTTTTTATGGGAGATACGGTACTATTTCACTTTGCGCTGAGTAACCAGTTCAATGCAGATAACCTGCCATATTATATTTTGCTTGGCGTTTTAGCGGGTTTTATTTCGCTATATTTTACCAGAATGGGGATGCGAGTGGAAAGCCTTGTCAAAAAAATAAAGAACAGCTACGTAAAACTTTTGGCAGGTGGACTTTCGCTTGGTTTAATGATTTTCTTTTTTCCTTCGTTGTGGGGTGAAGGTTATGAGTCGATTAACAAGATATTTGTGGGAGACGGGCCTGATTTGTTGAACAACTCGGTTTTTTTTGATTTTAAATCCGATCCGTACGTTTTACTTCTCATTCTCGTAATGATATTGGTTGTTAAAGTTGTTGCAATGTCGGTTACTACAGCTAGTGGGGGAGTTGGTGGTATTTTTGCACCAACCTTGTTTGTGGGCGCTGTTGGAGGCTACATTTTGTCGCTTTCTTTGAACACTTTTTTCGGGCTTCATTTGCCTCACGCCAATTTTGCTTTGGCCGGAATGGGTGCTCTGATGACCGGTGTTATGCACGCCCCGTTATTGGGTATTTTCCTTATTGCTGAAATTACAGGTGGCTATCAGCTCTTAATTCCATTAATTATATCTGCAACAGTTGCTTATGTGACCATTATGAGACTTGAGCCTCATTCAATTTACACAAAGCGTTTAGCCCAGTCTGGTGAATTGGTAACCCATGATAAGGACAAGGCAACAATGCATTACATGGATACGAAAGAGTTGATTGAGACTGATTTTGAGATACTGAAGCCTGAATTGACTTTAGGAGAACTTATATATTACATCGCTCGCTCGAAACGAGATTTATTTCCTGTGGTTGACGATGAAGGCGACCTGAAAGGAATGATTAAAATGAACGATATCCGGAACATCATGTTCGAGCAGGAACTATATGATAAAATTACGGTAGAGGAGCTTATGTATATGCCCGAATTTTTTATCTCTCCAAACGATTCGATCGAGGTGATTATTCAAAAGTTTAAATCATGCGGCCGATACAACCTGGCTGTAATTGACGACGGAAAATACGTTGGATTCATCTCACGGGCGAGGGTTTTTTCTGCATATCGCGACACCTTGGCCGATTTGTCGTTCGAATAAAAAGCTGCAAACTAATTCGTTATCCTGAAGAAATAAAGGTATATTCCAGCGAAAGTTGCTGTAAAAATGGCGTTGGTCGATGAGAAAGCCTGGTTTCCCAGCCATAAAACGGGTATAAAAAGAATGAAGATTTGTGCGCTGAGGTAGAAAAATAATCCAACCCGTTGCATTCGGTAAAGTTTTATTGCTCCCGTGAGAGAAACGCAAAAAGCTGCCATCAAAATAG
>Ga0209098_1003464_pt1 | contig 13004 bp, 14 predicted proteins | sample AD_JPNHW1_MetaG_FD_184429 | JGI IMG/M metagenome (GOLD analysis project Ga0209098, IMG submission 184429) | Active sludge microbial communities of municipal wastewater-treating anaerobic digesters from Japan - AD_JPNHW1_MetaG (SPAdes) (version 2) | ecosystem: Engineered > Bioreactor > Anaerobic... | reverse complement strand
CATCGGCGCGCGCCGCCTCCAGACCGTCATGGAGCGCCTCGTCGAGGAGCTCTCCTTCGAAGCGCCCGGCAAGGCGGGCAGCAAGGTGGTGATAGACGCCGCCTTCGTGGATTCGCGCTTCACGGACTTCGCGGAGAGGCAGGACCTCTCGCGCTATATATTGTAGGTTTATCGACGGTAGGGCTAAAAAGCGGCCGTCATGCCGCCGATAGGTGAAGGAGAGGGCGAGGAAGACAGAAAATCCCGCCCTTGCAGGAGATGAGGAAGATGTTCGAAGGAAGCGATTTCGGAAAGGCGATAGGCCTCCTCAAGAAGTCCATGGACGTCTCGGTCATGAGGCGCGACGTGATAGCCAACAATGTCGCCAATGCCGAGGTGCCCAATTTCAAGCGCTCCGACGTCAATTTCGAGACCTCGCTCAAGGCGGCCCTGGAGTCCGAGGGCTCTAAGCCCGCCCTGGAGCTTGCCGTCACGGATCCCCGCCACATCCAGCTCGGGAAGGCCGTGGACTGGCAGACCATCGAGCCGCGGACCGTCCTCGACTACCTCACCACCTCCAAGAACAACGGCAACAACGTAGACGCCGAACAGGAGTTCATGGATTCGCTGCGCAACCAGCTCCAGTACAGCCTCATGACGCAGGCGGCGAATTTCGAGTTCAACCAGGTCAACCTGGTCCTGAAGTAAGGGGAGGCGCATAGATGGGTCTTTTCAGCGCGATCAACATCGCTGCCACCGGCATGAGCGCCGAGCGCCTCCGAACCGACGTCATCTCCGACAACATCGCCAACTCCTCGACGACGAGGACGGCGGAGGGCGGCCCCTTCAGGCGGAGCCGCGTGGTCCTGAGGCCCAGGGCGGAGGGCCCCTATTATCGCCTGCCCTTCCAGCTTCCCGGCATGAGCGAGGGCAACGGCGTCGGGAGGGGAGTCGCGGTGTCGGGCGTCGAGAAGGACGACTCGCCGCCCCGCCTCGTCTACGACCCCACCCATCCCGATGCGCTCAAGAGCGGCCCGAACGCGGGCTACGTCGAGATGCCGAATGTCAACATCGTGACCGAGATGGTCGATCTCATAGCCGCGTCGAGGGCCTACGAGGCCAACGCATCCATCGCCGACGGGTCGAAGGCCATGTTCCTCAAGGCCCTCGAGATCGGGAGGTAGCTAAATGGCAATTATGCCCATCTCCACTGACAACATCCTGCAGCTTGCGCGAACGAATTCCCTGCAGTACACTGCGAACGGCAGGTCGGGCGTGCAGGCGCTGGCGAAGGACGCGGTCCAGGGCGCCTTCGACGCCGCCGGGCTCGATTCGAAAACCGCGGTATCCTCGGTGGACGATCCGTCCTCGTTCGGGAACGCGATGCTCAAGGCCCTTGACGGCGTCAACGCGGACCAGCAGAAGAGCAACGACCTTGTCGAGCAGATGCTCGTGGATCCCGATTCCGTGGATGCGCACGAGATCACGATAGGCATGGCCGAGGCCAGCCTGTCGCTCAACCTGGCCAAGACCCTCCTTTCGAGGGTCGTGACCGCGTGGAAAGACGTGATCAATACGAGATAGGCCCGCATCCCGGGCCGCCTTGGGGAAGGCGGGCCGGGAGGCACGAGGGCCACGGCAGTGAATAAAGAAGAAGCGGAACCGCGAAGGCGGCCGCGCTGGGGGGGGACATGAACGAGTGGTTCAAGAAGATCGCCGGTCAGGCCAAGGCCCTTTGGGCCAAGTGGAGCCTGGTCCAGAAGCTAATCCTCGGGGGGATAGTCCTCGTGGCCATCGTGGCGGTGGTCGTCCTCCTCAGGGTCTCCGCAGCGCCCACCATGGTCAACATCCTCGGCACGCCCATCAAGAGCGACGACGAGCTCCGGGCCATCACCAGCAAGCTCGACACCGAGGGCATACCCTACACGATCGGGGAGAACAACACCCTCCTCGCCAAGGACCAGAAGACGGCGACGAGGGCCAAGAGCGTCCTCATCAGCTCCGACCTCATCCCGAAGGGCACCGACCCCTGGACCATCTTCGACATGGAGAAGTGGACGATCACCGACTTCGAGCGGAACGTCAACCTCCAGCGGGCCATCACGGGAGTGGTCACCCAGCACATTGAGGCCCTCGCCGACGTGGACAAGGCCAACGTCACCATCGTCATGCCCGAGAAGGAGCTTTTCTCCGAGGACCAGAAGCCGGTTACGGCGAGCGTCATCCTCTTCCCCAAGGTGGGCTCCGACCTCACCACGAACCGGGCCAAGATCGAGGGAGTCCAGAAGATCCTCAAATTCGCGATAGCCGGACTCACGGACGAGAACATCGTCATCACGGACCAGACGGGCGTCGTACTCAACGACTTCGCCAACATGGCCAACTTCGACCGCCTCGAGCAGACCAAGCGGGAGCAGAAGCTCATCCGCGACATCGAGGCCCAGTACCGCGCCCTCGTCCTCAAGGCCCTCCAGCAGATCTACACCCCCGACCGCGTCCGCGACCTCTCCATCAAGATCGACATGGACATGTCCAAGAAGAGCGTCAAGGCCGAGGAGTTCTACCCGGTCCAGACGAGGCCGGACAACCCGGACACGCCCTACGACGAGAGCGAGTACGCGAACTCGATCACGCGCTCCAAGAGCACCTCGACCACGACCTGGACGGGGACGGGCTTCAACCCCGAGGGCCCCGCGGGAGCCGAGGGCCAGACGGCGCCGGCCTACAAGGACATGCAGAACATGGCCGGCTCCATGACCCAGAGCACGGTCACCCAGAACGAGGAGATCAACAAGCGCAACATCGAGCAGGACGTCTCCCCCACGATTTCGCGCATCACGGTCTCCGTGAACATCGACGGCGTCTGGCAGTGGAAGTACGACGACAAGGGCAAGGTCCTGATGAAGCCCCAGGGCGGCATCGACCGCGTCTACGTGCCCATCGACCCCGAGGAGCTCAAGCAGGCCGCGGCCATCGTGCAGGGCGCCATCGGCTTCAACAAGGCCCGCGGCGACTCCGTCACGGTCCAGAACATCAGCTACGACCGCAGCGCCCAGTTCAAGGAAGAGGACCAGACCTATTTCCGGAAGCAGCAGGTCAACCAGATCATCCTCCTTTCCCTCGCCGGCCTCGCCATTCTCATGGTAGGATTCATCGTCTACCGGATCGTCTCGAGGGAGCTCGAGCGGCGCCGGAGGATTTCCGAGGAAAAGCGGGCCCTCGAGCAGCAGATGCTCCGGGAGAACGCGATCCGCCAGGCCGAGGAGCAGAATATCGAGGTGTCCATGTCCGTGGAGGAAAGGAAGCGGCTCGAGCTCCAGGAGCACGCCATCAACATGGCCAAGGAGCACCCCGAGGACGTGGCCCAGCTCATCCGTACCTGGATCAGGGAGGAATAAACGATGCCCGATCAAGCCCAGGCCAGGGGAAGGTCTCCCCAGGGCGCAGGCGGCGGGACCGCGCCGAAGAAGGTCCGCAGCATCAAGGACATGAACGGTCGCCAGAAGGCGGCCATCTTCCTCGTCACCCTCGGCTCGGAGATCTCGGCGGAGATCTTCAAGCACCTCCGCGAGGACGAGATCGAGACCCTCACCTTCGAGATCGCGAGGCTGGAGACGGTCGAGCCCGAGCAGAAGGACTCCGTCCTCAACGAGTTCCAGGAGCTCATGATGGCCCAGGAGTTCATCTCCTCGGGCGGCATCGACTACGCCCGGGAGCTCCTCGAGAAGGCCCTCGGCTCCCAGAAGGCCATCGACGTCATCAACCGGCTCACCTCGAGCCTCCAGGTCAGGCCCTTCGACTTCATCCGCCGCACCGACCCGGCCCACCTCCTCAACTTCATCCAGACCGAGCACCCGCAGACCATAGCCCTCATCCTCGCCTACCTCGAGCCGAACAAGGCCGCCTACATCCTCCAGAAGCTGCCGCATGACGTGCAGTCGGACATCGCGAAGCGCATCGCGGCCATGGACCGCACCTCGCCGGAGACCCTGCGCGAGGTCGAGCGCGTCCTCGAGAAGAAGCTCTCGACGCTCTCGAGCGAGGACTTCACGGCGGCGGGCGGCGTCGACTCCATAGTCGGCATCCTCAACCTCGTCGACCGAACCTCTGAAAAGGGCATCATCGAGGCCCTCGAGGAGGACAGCCCCGAGCTCGCCGAGGAGATCAAGAAGAAGATGTTCGTCTTCGAGGACATCGTCCTCCTCGACGACAGGTCGATCCAGAAGGTCCTGCGCGAAGTCGACGGCCAGGAGCTCGCCAAGGCCCTCAAGGGCGTCGACAACGAGGTCTGCGAGAAGATCTTCAAGAACATGTCCAAGCGCGCGGCCGGCATGCTCAAGGAAGACATGGAGTACATGGGCCCCGTCCGCCTCAAGGACGTCGAGGAAGCGCAGCAGAAGATCGTCTCGATCATCCGCCACCTCGAGGAGACCGGCGAAATCATCATCTCGCGCGGCGAAGGAGACGAACTTGTGCAATGATGATCGTCTCCTTCCCCGCGCTCGATGTCGCAGAATCGCGCGCGAACGTAGTTCGCGGCGATTCTGCGCGCGACCGGAGCGACCGCAGGGAGCGAAGATCGCGAGGCCGCAGGCCGCGTTGGCACCAGCAAGGTAATCAGGAGGGCGCCATGGCAAAAACCGTTTTCCGGCCGGGAGAGATCGTGGCCCTCCAGTCGACCCTCCTCCTCGGCAAGGGCGCGGAGGAGGAAGCGGAATCCGCTGAACCGATGGAGGCGGAAGAGGCCCCGGTCTATGAGGGACCGACGGCCGACGACCTCCGCCGCGAGGCCGAGGCCTTCAAGGCGCAGTGGGAATCCGAGCGCGAGGCAATGATTTCCGCCGCGAGGGCCGAGGCCGAGAACATCGTCCACGAAGCCGAGAGCGCGGCCTTCGAGGAAGTCCGCCGCAAGACCAACCAGGCCCAGAAGATCAAGCAGGACGCCGACGACGCCGCGGCAAGGCTCCTCGCCGACGCGGAGAAGCGCGTCGCAGAGCTCGAGGCCACGGCGAACGCGCGGCTCGAGGAGGCCGAGCGCGAGGCCGCGAAGAAGGGCCGGGAGGAAGGCCGCGAGGACGGCTACAAGGAAGGAAAGGCCGAGGTCGAGCGCCTCGTGACGCGCCTCCACGCCATCCTCGAGCGCGCGATGACGAAGCGCGGCGAGATCCTCGAGGAGGCCGAGGCCCAGGTGGTCGAGCTCGTCCTCCTCGTCTCCAAGAAGGTCGTCAAGGTCATCTCCGAGAACCAGAAGAGCGTGGTGGTCCAGAACATCGCCCAGGCCCTGCGCAAGCTCAAGACCAAGAGCGACGTCGTGATCCGCGTCAACCTCGCCGATCTCGAGCTCGCCACCGAGCACATAAAGGACTTCGTGGAGCTTACCGAGAACGCGAAGAAGATCACGGTGGTGGAGGACACCACGGTGGACCGCGGAGGCTGCGTGATCGAGACGGATTTCGGCGAGATCGACGCGCGCATCTCGAGCCAGCTCCACGAGCTCGAGGAGAAGATCCTCGAGGTGGCGCCCATCCGCGCCCGCGGCAAGAGCCAGGGCTAGCGGCATGCAGGCCTTCGGCAAGTACATCTCGGCCGTCGAGCGGACGGACCCGATCAAGTACGTCGGCCGCGTCACCAAGGTGCTCGGCCTCCTCGTCGAGAGCCATGGCCCCCAGGCCATCATCGGCGAGGTCTGCCAGATCGTGGCGCCCCGCCTCGGGAAGACGGCCTACGCCGAGGTCGTCGGCCTCCACGAGGACTCGGTCCAGCTCATGTGCTACGAGGGCCTCGAGGGCATCGAGGTCGGCTGTCCCGTCATCGCGACGGGCGAGCTCCTCAAGGTCCCCGTGTCCGATCGCCTCCTCGGGCGGGTCCTCGACTGCATGGGCCGTCCCGCCGACGGCAGGGGCGACATCGCCTCCGAGGTCCTTTATCCCGCCGTGGCCAGGCCGCCGGACGCGCTCACGAGGAAGCGGATAACGCGCCGCGTCGTGACCGGGGTCCGCGCCATAGACGGCATGATCCCCATGGGCCGCGGCCAGCGCATCGGCATCTTCGCGGGCTCGGGGGTGGGCAAGTCCACCCTCCTCGGCATGATCGCGAGGAACACCGACGCCGACGTGAACGTGATCGCCCTCATCGGCGAGCGCGGACGCGAGGTCCGCGAATTCATCGAGAACGACCTCGGGCCCGAGGGCCTCAAGCGGTCGGTCCTCATCGTCTCGACCTCGGACACGCCGCCCCTCGCCCGCCTCCGCGGCGCCTATGTTGCGGCCGCCGTCTCGGAATACTTCCGGGACCAGGGCAAGGACGTCATGCTCCTCTTCGATTCGGTAACACGCTTCGCCCGCGCCCAGCGCGAGATAGGCCTCGCCATCGGCGAGCCCCCCGCGACCCGCGGCTATACGCCCTCGGTCTTCGACTCCATGCCCAAGCTCCTCGAGCGCTCGGGCACCTCGGACAAGGGCTCGATCACCGGCATCTACACCATCCTCGTCGACGCCGACGACATGGACGAGCCCGTGGCCGACACGGTGCGCGGCATCCTGGACGGCCACATCGTCCTCTCGCGCCGCCTCGCGCAACGCTACCATTACCCGGCCATCGATGTCCTCAAGTCGGTGTCGCGCCTCACGGGCTCGGTGACGGGTCCCGAGACGCGCAAGGCCATGGGCTATTCCCGCAAGGTCATGGCCGTCTACGAGGAAAACGAGGACATGATCACCATCGGCGCCTACGTGAAGGGCTCGAGCAAGACGGTTGACGAGTCGATCACCAAGCGCGACCCCATCGAGGACTTCCTCGTCCAGGCTGTGGACGATCCGGCGCCGATCAAGGACACCCTCGTGCGCCTTGGCGGGATAGCCGGCATCGCCATCCCGGCCGAGGAGCTCGCCGAGGCCGCTTCGGGCGGCGATACCAGGACCCGCGCGGCCGCCCCCACCTCGGGCGGGACCAATCCGGAAGCCGAGCAGGCCGCGGGCGCCGCCGAAGCCGGCGCCGCCGCCGCGGCCCTGGCGGGTCCCGCCGCGAGGGGCGGCGAGGGCCTTGCCCCCCGCGCCGCAGCTCCTGCCTCGGCAGGCATGGCCGGCGGCCTCGGTTCGGCGGCGAGCTTCCTCGCGGCCCAGGGCGGCGGCGAGGAGCCGGTCGCGGAGGGCGGAAGGTGAAACGCTTCGCCTTCAAGCTCGAGAAGCTCCTCGAGCTCAGGACCTTCCACGAGAAGAAGGCGGAGCTGGTCCTTGCCGAGAAGGCGGGACGCTGCGCCCTCCTCGAGGAGAGGCTGAGGGAAATAGCGGAATCGCGGGTCAGGACCTCCCGGGACATGTTCACGCGCGGCCGCGACATCGCTGACTACAGGGCCTCGGAGCTCTACCTCATGCGGCTCGACCGCGAGCGCGACAAGGTCATCGAGGAACTCGCGGTCGCCGAGGCCGAGCGCGAGGCGGCCAGGGCCGTGTATATCGAGAAGCACCGCGACCGCGAGGCGATCGACAAGCTAAGGGAACGCAGAGAGGCCGAGTACTACCGCGCGGCCGAGCGCGAGGATATCAAGGCCATAGACGACATACCGCGTCGAAAGACAGCCATGCAGGGAGGATACTAGGCCATGGCCTCCTTTGGAAGACCGCGCGTCCTCGGACGGGCAATCGTGCTATTCATTCTCATCATCGTCCTCGGGGCCGGCGGCCTCGTCTGGTTCGACTACCTCGGACTCCTCGACCTCAAGGACACCCTCGGTCCCGTCTATCGCGGCCTCGGGGTAGCGGCGAGGAAGAAGGCGGCCATACCGGCCGATTCCCCGGCCCTCCTCGAGGAGGAGCGGATAGCCAAGCGCATGGAGTCCCTCCAGAGCCGTTCCGAGGAGCTCGACCGCCGCGAGGCCGAGATAGCAGGTCTCGACGCCGACGTGCAGCAGAAGGTCCAGACCCTCGAGGAGCGCGGCAAGGCCCTGGACGACCGCGAGAATTCGTTCAATGAGACCCTCAAACAGTACGACAATAGGAAGGCCAACATAGACCAGAACGCGACCTACCTCGTCGGCATGCCGCCGAAGAGCGCCGTCGCCATCCTGGTGGGCATGGATGACCAGATGGTCATCGACATCCTGCGCGCGGTCGAGGCCCAGGCCAAGGCCGCGGGCACCACGTCGATCGTATCGTACTGGCTGTCCCTCATGCCGGCGGATCGCTCGGCAACGATCCAGAGGAAGATGGCGTCGAAGCCGGAGTCGCTGCAGTAACGGGCCGCGCTCCTCCTTCCCGCCTTCGCGGAATGCGAAAAGGAGCGCGTCTACGCTGCAACAGGCAATGACCATCGCCCCGAAGCCGCCTGAAGACGCGGCTGTCGCCGGGATATCGCAGTCCAAGGCCAGGGCCGGATCGCGGCTCAAGCCCGAGGCGATGAACGAGGCCAGGCCCGGGAAGCTGAAAACCTCCGGGCCGGGAAAGGCAGGCGGGGGAGAGGACTTCGCTTCCCTCCTCGCCAAGGCCCAGGCAGAGGCGGGGGCGGGCAGCTCCAGGGCCCTCGAGCTCCAGGCCAGGGCCGGCAGGGCCGGGCTCGCCGCGCGACGCCCTGCGGGAAAGGGCGACCGCCAGGCGACGGCGGACGTCGAACGGCTCAAGACCATGGCTCGGCCCGGCGAAGGCAAGATCCCCGACGGGAAGAACCCGGGCCAGGGTTCCGACGATTCCGCGGCTGCAAAGACAGCCAGGATCCAGTCGCGCCGCCTCGAGGGCGCGGCCCTCCAGGACACCGGCGCCGGGAAATCGGCGGCCAAGGCCGAATCGGCCAACGTGGAACGCAAGAAAGAAACGGCGGGAACGGCAGCCGGCCAGCAGGCCTCCATGGGCCTCGAGGCCTCCCTCCTCGTCGACGCCAAGCCCAGGAAGGAAAAGGCGGAGGCCCCCCTCAGGGAAGCTCCCGATCCCCTTGCCGGAATCCTCAACGTGAAGAAGCCGGCGGCTGCGGAACGCTCCGAAATCCTTGCCGACAAGCTTTCGGTGACCGATCTTCGGAAGGCCGAGGGCAAGTCGAAGGAAGCCAGATCCGCCCGTGGAAGCGAGAGGCATGAGGCCGTCGCCGCGGCCGGACCCCAGCAGCAGGGAGAACCCCGGCGCACGGGCGGCACCACGGAACTCGATTTCGATCTCGGGAAGGCCCAGGCCCTGGGAGCCTCGTCCATGGAAGGCGAGGGCAAGCCGGGCGCAGAGGCCGGCCGGGCCGAGGCGGCGCCATCCCGCAGCTTCGCAAGCGTCCTCGCGGACAAGCTTGGCTCGGGCTGGAACGACGACATCGTCAAGAGCGCGCACATCGTGCTCCGCGACGGGGATTCGGGCACCATCCGCCTGAGGCTCCATCCCGAATCGCTCGGCGGCGTCAAGATAGAGCTCAAACTTGCCGACAATGGTATCAGCGGGAAGATCATCGTGGAGTCGGACGAGGCCAGGAACGCCTTCGAGAAGAACATGGCCCAGCTCCAGGATGCCTTCACGCAGGGCGGCTTCGAGTCCGCGAGGCTCGAGGTCGAAGTCGGTTCCGGAGGATCCGGAGCCGCCAACGGGCAGGCGCAGCAGGCCGATGGACCCTTCTGGTCCACCCGCCATGGCGTCGAATCCTTCGCCCGGGCAGTCCCCGAAGGGGAAGGGCAGCACGTCGCGGCCGGAGGCCTGACGGCTGTAAATCTCCTCGCCTAGAGGGACCGGGGAATTCCGGTGGTGGCCATGAGGGCCGCCGCCTTCAGTCACGTCAAGGACGACGATCTCGAGCAACTTACCGGGCCGGAAGCCGCGGAACAACTCCGCGCGCCGGATTCCGAGGAGGAAGACGTGGAACTGAATACCGCGATGAGCGGAGCCGACCTCGCGCGTACGAAAGTCGCCGTGGACGCCTTCAACAAGACACTCATGGACGGCAAGGTCGCATCGGACGGACTGGGAAAGGACGATTTCCTCAAGCTCCTTGTCACCCAGCTCCAGCACCAGGACCCGACCGCGCCGATGGACGACAAGGAGTTCATCGCGCAGATGGCCCAGTTCTCCTCCCTCGAGCAGATGACGAACATGAGCCAGAATTTCCAGCGCCTCCAGGGCGTCCTCGCCTCGAGCGAGGCGGCGCAGGTGCTGGGCAAGACCGTCCTCATCCAGGACGGGCAGAACGTCGTGACCGGCCAGGTCACCGAGATCGTCCGCGGCGACACGCCCCTCGTGTGCGTCAACGGCGCATTCTACGACTTCGACAGCGTTTCCTCGATAACCCAGTAGGAGGGCCACCACCATGATGCGATCGCTCTACTCCGGCGTTTCCGGCCTCCAGAACCACCAGGTGCGGATGGACGTCCTCGGAAACAACATCTCCAACGTCAACACGATCGGCTTCAAGAAGGGCCGCGTGACCTTCCAGGACCTCCTCTACCAGCAGATGTCGGGCGCGGCCCGCCCCCAGGGCGAGATAGGCGGCATCAACCCGAAGGAGATCGGGCTCGGCATGTCGATCGCCTCGGTCGACACGATCCACACCCAGGGCGCCCTCCAGACCACCGGCGTCATGACCGACCTTGCCCTCCAGGGCAATGGCTTCTTCGTCCTGAAAAGCGGCGAGCAGTCCTACTACACGCGGGCGGGCAACTTCGGCATCGATGCCGAAGGCCGCCTCGTGAATCCGGGCACCGGTCTCCGCGTCCAGGGCTGGCTCGCGAGCGATGTCGGCGGCAAGACCATCCTCTCAACCTCGGGCGCCACCCAGGACCTCGTGATCCCCGTTGGATCCAAGGATCCCGCCAAGGCCACGACCAGGGTCGACTTCGCCTGCAACCTCGACAAGCGCACGCCCGAGATCCCCGAGGGCAACCCGACCCAGGACACCATCGAGGCCGGAACCTGGCGCGTCGAGGAGAAGATCTACGACACCTTCGGCAACCCCCACACCCTCAGGGTCGAGTTCACCCGCGTCCCCGGCCAGCCCAACCAGTGGAGGGGCACGGTCATCGTGGATCCCGAATCCCCGACCGCGACCAACGCGGCGGCCGCCCTCGGGACTCCCCAGGCCGGCCAGGGCAACACCTTCATCGTCCAGTTCGACAACCGGGGCCTCCTCCAGCGCGTGACCGACGCCCAGGGAACGGCCTCGGCGGAGACCGGCGCCCTCGACATCGGCATCTCCTTCGACGTGGCGGGAGCCGCCCAGACCGGCGGCCAGCCAACGCGCCAGACCTTCCGCCTCGGTCTCGGCACCGTAGGCTCGGCCACGAGCACGATCACCCAGCAGGCCGAGCGATCCTCGACCAAGGCCTTCTCCCAGGACGGCTACACCATGGGCTACCTCGACACCTTCAAGATCGACCAGTCCGGCCAGGTCACCGCCGTCTATTCCAACGGCTCCAACCGCCTCATCGGCCAGATAGCCCTGGCCTCCTTCTCCAACCCCCAGGGCCTCGAGAAGGCGGGAAGCTCGACCTTCACCCAGTCCAACAACTCGGGCCAGGCCAACATCGGCCCCTCGGGCATCGCGGGCAAGGGCAAAATCATAGCCGGCACCCTCGAGATGTCGAACGTGGACCTCGCCGAGCAGATGACGGACATGATCGTGACGGAGCGCGGCTTCCAGGCCAACTCCAAGACCATCCAGACGAGCGACCAGATGCTCCAGGAGCTCCTCCAGCTCAAGCGCTGATCTGGCTTCCAGCCGCGATGACGGTATAGAATGGGCCCCGGGACGGAGGTGATCCGCCCCGGGGCCTTTCTTGATCTCCCCGAGGAGGACCGGGCATGATAGAGCTTACCCTGCTTTCCGGCAAGAAATTCTGGCTCAATCCCCATGAAATCGAGACCATGGAGAGCAATCCCGACACGACCCTCGTGATGATCTCGGGCAAGCGCATCCTCGTCCTGGAGGGGCCCGAGGTCGTCGTGGAACGCATCATCGCCTACCGGGGCCGGATCGGGGCCTTCGGCAAGGGCGACTAGGGACCGGCCGGGCCTGCCCGGGCCGTCAGGCGCGCATATTGCCTTTTCAGGCGGCCCTCTCATCATGTATACTAATGCAGTTCCTCTGGCGCTCCGATAAAGGTGATAGGGGCGCGATCCTTGCTGCCCAATTCTACGGATGGAGGCTTCCCAGATGTCCGATGACGTCGACGATCAGGACATGAGCTTCGCTGAGGGCGAGGCCGAGACTGCTCCGGCACCGAAGGCCAAGGGCGCGGGGCCGGGAATCCTCAAGATTCTCATGTTCGTCGGCATCGCCCTCGGAGCCGTCATCCTCATCGTGACGGTCGTGGTCGTCACGGTCGGCATCATGAACAAGCAGCAGAAGCCCATGTCGGCCGTCCCCGTGACCGAGAGCTACGTGGCCCATACGCCCATCTACAGCTACGTGTCCACGATCGGCGAGATCCGCACCAAGACCCGCGACCGCGAGCCTTCCTCCGTCGTGGTCAAGATCAACCTCGGCTTCGAGGAGACGGACAAGGACAGTTCCACCGACGTCAACGCGCGGATCTACCAGATCCGGGACTACCTCCGGAACTATTTCTCCATGAAGTACGCCGACGAGCTCGTGCCCGAGAACGAGGAAGTCATCAAGAGCGAGATCCGGGAGAACCTGAACCACATACTATCGAAGCCGACCATCAAGGATGTCCTCTTCGAGACATTCAACGTGTTACCGATGTAGGCGCGAGGGGGCGGCATGACCGAAGTCCTGTCACAGGATGAGATAGACCAGCTACTCACCGCCATAAACGCCGGCGAGACCGAGCTCGAGACGATCAAGCCGGCCGCGGACACGCGCAAGATCAAGATCTACGACTTCAAGAGGCCCGACAAGTTCTCGAAGGAGCAGATCCGCACGGTGCAGATCATGCACGAGACCTTCGCGCGCCTCACGACGACGAGCCTTTCGGCCTCCCTCCGCACCCTGACCCATGTCCACGTGGCCTCGGTCGACCAGCTCACCTACGAGGAGTTCATCCGCTCCATCCCCACGCCCACGACCATAGCCATCGTGAGCATGGATCCCCTCAAGGGTTCGGCCAT
>Ga0209098_1003462_pt1 | contig 13008 bp, 15 predicted proteins | sample AD_JPNHW1_MetaG_FD_184429 | JGI IMG/M metagenome (GOLD analysis project Ga0209098, IMG submission 184429) | Active sludge microbial communities of municipal wastewater-treating anaerobic digesters from Japan - AD_JPNHW1_MetaG (SPAdes) (version 2) | ecosystem: Engineered > Bioreactor > Anaerobic... | reverse complement strand
AGTTCATTTTCCCGTAGGTCCAGCCGCGCAGGCGGTTGGCCAGTTTGCAGAGCCCCGTGTACCACCGACGCCGCACGGGGAGCGGCGGAAGCGTTTCCTCGGGGCCCGCGTTGCACTGCTCCCAAGACATTGGGATTTCCCGCGTCCCGAGAAAGTTCTGGATACGGCGCCGTGTCTCCAAACAGACGTACCCGTGATCCGATCCGATGATTACGCACAGGCGATTGATGCCCAGGTTGAGCGCCTTCGCCAAAGTCTTGATAGACATCTCATTCTGTGCTGCCTTGCGGGTCAGTTTGTCCACCATGTGGTGATTGTAGTAGTTGCTGTCCATACTGCATTCTCCTGTTCAGGCAATCTGTTCGGGCGCGTAAACCGCCCGCAAATCTTGGGTGCCAAAGTGCGCGACTTCGTTGCAGGCCCCCCGCAGGCGCGAGATCAGACGTTCGGCCACATACGCGCAGGACTCCGTTTTGGACCAGTGCCGCTGAAGCCCCGACAGGTCGAAATTGCTGGTCGCGACAACCTTTTTCTGTTTTTCGATTCGCTCGTTCAGGATCATGTACAGGTGATCGAGTACCCAATCGCTCGGGCGTTCAACCCCGAGGTCATCCAACACGAGCAGGTCAGGGGCCAACAGGTCGGCCAGAACATCCATCTCGCTCTCCCTGTGCTCCGCTCCGATGGTGTCGCGCAACCGGGCGAACAGCATCGCGCTGCCCTGCCACCGAACGGTGAAACCCTTTTCGTGGACGCGCTTGGCGATCTCGGACGCTATCCTGCTTTTGCCGATCCCCGTATTTCCAGCCAGGAAAATCCCTCTCGTTGCGGGGTTGCGGAATGTTTCCGAAAATCGTTCTGCGGCTGCTCGCATTTTTGGCATGTAGGGCGCGACGGAATCATTCCACGGCGTGAAAAACCTCTCAGGTATGCCGACCTTTTCCGAGACCGTTGCGGGGAGACCCTGGGCTTGCCGCCAAATCCTGTTCGTCTCCATCGTCATTTTGCAGGTCAGCGAGCAGAACCAATCTCCGTACACGACCGACTGATTCGAGAGGGTGCCGATTGTCCCGCACTCGGGACAGACGCCGTGACGCTCAGGGGGTTGCGAGTGTTCGAGGAACGTCATTGCATCTCACCCCTTTCGAGAGCCAGTTGTGCTTCCCGCACGTCGGCCTTTGTCGCGTTTGCGGGCAGGCCCAGCAGGTCCAACCAGATCGGGTCCGTGGGCATCTCCACCGGGGCACTCGACGCGAACGGGACATTGAAAACCGGCTGGGTTGCCCCTGTGCTCACCTCGTCGCGGAACCGATAGCCTCTCAGGTAGGTTGCCGGGAGGGGGATGTACTTCGGATCTCGGTTGAAAGACCCTGCTGCGATCTGTTGCCGCGTTCCCTCCATGATTTCCTCCGCGCTGGCCCTCTTGTGTGCCGGGGCGCTGACCGTGACCTGAATCCAGGCTTTTTCCGCATCTTCTCTGCCCTGATGCCGTGGGTAGAGTTTGCAATACCATGCCTCAAACTCGCGTAGAGCCTCACCACGGGCGTTTCGGGTGTCGGGACGGGTGAGAGTCGCATCGGGAGCGGGTTCGACCCGTGGCGGGGCTGCTACGTGTTTTTCAGTGACCACCTCCCCAACGAGTCCAGATGGTGGTTGCGGTGACCCGAGCGCTGCGCAGTCGGAAGACTCCGTCTGGGTTTCCCCCCGGTACCCCCTTTCGGTTAAAGAAGTAGAAGAGATAGAGTCAGAATCATAGCCAGAACCAGAACCAGAGTTTTGGTGTGTATTTTGTAATTTATTTTGCCTAAGCAAAATTTTTGTTTTTTCTCCGCCCTTTTTTCCAACCTCTTTTCTCAATTCACTGAGTTTTCTCTCGTTACAGATTCTCCGACAAAAAATATACCCGTCAGAATCGAACTCAAGGACACCCCGTCGGGATAACTCCGAGATGCCTGACGCAATACTCTTGGGCGTCAATCCGGTCAACCGCGAGAGTACTGCCGGGTTGTTCTCAAGACGCCAGACGGCGTTGTGCTTCATCAATCCAAGGAGTTCGATCCACACGCCACGAGCGGCAGCACCGCAACTCTGAAGGTTTGCGTCACCATGCCAGTCACCCCAAAAAAACTTGAACCAAGGAACTCGTGTCATTTGTGGATTCTCTCCTCGTTTGTTCGGGGGCCTGTGCCAGCGCCCCCGGCGTTCAACCTCGACCGGACCCGTCCCCGGACCCGGACCCGTCCCCGTACCCGGACCCGTCCCCGTCCCCGTACCCGTACCCGTCCCCGTACCCGTACCCGGATAAATCAGCAGCTCTCCTAACCCAATCCAGCTCAGATCTGGTAAGTCTCGCGTCGGTCATCGCGTCCGCAACAGAGACCACTGTCTCATCGCCAGCGAGGCGATCCCATGCCTCCATCGATCCAGATGCGCACGCTCCTGCCCTGCGCAAATCGTCAATCGTGATCTGTTCCATGATTATTTCCAATCGACGAAGGTTTTTTCCGCCTGTTCGGTGCAACGGCTGACAGAGGTCACATCATGCAGGAGCACCGACTGGGCGACTTTTCCAATGCGCGATTCAGATGCGGGCCCCTCTGCCGCAAGTCCCAGAAATCCGCCGGTCTTCGCCGACCAGTAAATGACGTTCCGGCAGTTATCCAGTTCAAGGTCGCGCTCCGCGATTTTGTTTTCGGCGATGTATCCGAAGAACACCCCCCGGTGGGCTGTCGTGACGATGACCGCTATTTTCGTTTCCAGTTTCTCACCCATTTGTTTCTTCTCTCCCTTTCGTTTTGTGTCGACGTCCATGCGCCGTGTTTGTCGTTTCGTGCTGTGAAGTGTAGTGGTGTGATGTGCTGTGGCGTGCCGTGCTGTGAAATCTGTGGAGGCCGTCCGGCTCGGCCCCCTCTCAAGTCGCTACGTGATATGTGACCGCGTCCGATGGATCGCGGGTGCCGGAAGGTCTGTTGGGTGCTCGTTTAGGTCATGCAGTTCCCTCCTCTCTGGGGAGTCTCTTTCTGCCCTTTCTCAGGGCTCTCATGCCAGATATCAGCCGTATCACTGTCTCGTACCGAGGGTTCCGGGACTTGCCAGAGGCTATTTCGCAGACTGCCCCTATCGAGACACCGGATGTTTCTGAAATCTCTAAGAGTTTGATCTTCGGGCTAAATCCCTTTCGAGAGTTCAGAAGGTCTGAAATTTTTTGCATCGCGTTCCCTCCTTACCCGAGCACTATATTTCAGCATGGTGAAATATGTCAACAATTATTTTCATCAGGCTGAATTTTTTTTTGCTGCATCTACCCCACTTGTTCATTACAGTGAATTTATGGATGCTGAAGATAGGAACCTTCACGATCTGCTATGCGAAATCTTCCACAAATCTGGGAAGAGACAGAAAGAGGTGTATATCAAGGCTGGGCTTCTCCCTTCGACATTTAGCGAAATCATCAACAAAAAGAATACTCCGAGCATTGATACCTTTTCGAAAATATGCAAAGCCCTGGGGTATGATCTCGTTTCATTTCTCTCCGGGGAAGTACCCGCAGAATCAGCAGCCCCTTCCGATTTCGTGAATTTTCCGTTGCTCGGGCTTGTGCGGGCAGGATATTCGAATGGCCACCTTGATGTACAAATCTCTGATTCCGATGTTGAGCAATGGAGCGGCCCTGTTATCTCTGTTGCTCGTGATTTTCTGAGGAAAGGGCTTCGCGGCGATTCGTTTAGAGACATCATTGCGATGAAAATTACTGGAGATTCTATGGCCCCCATATTTCAAGAGGGCGATCATGTTTTCGTCAAAAAAATGCAGGACATAAACAGAGTCCATCACAAAGACATTATCGTGTTCGATACCGATGGATGCGGTTCCTACACACTCAAAATGTGGGATAAAGCCGGTGTGCTTGTCCCCTTGAACACGAAGCATGATGTGATTACATTGGCCCAATGCCCCGGATCGCGTCTCTACGGGCGAGCAATCGGCCTCGAAAGGACGTTCTGAATGAAACATCTCTTAATCCTCCCTGTTATCTTCCTGTTCGCCTGCAACCCGAAACCCGCAGAGACACAGCAGCAGCCGACCACGCAACAAGCGGTGGCAACGCCCACGCCAGTCCCCACTCCCGACCCCGAGAAGGAAGCGCTCAAGGCGCGTGTCGCGGCTTTGGAGAACGAACAGCGAGCAGCATACGCACCGCCTACACCAGGGCCAGCCATGATTGAGAACGTCCCGTTTCGAATCCTGTCTTCCTCGTGGCTCTACGATCGCGACGGGGAACGGCGCATTACCGGAACCGTTCGTAATATGTCCGGGAAAAGTTACTCTATGGTTTTCATTAAGATCGGAATCATGCTCGGGGACATACAAACGGAAAGCGTTGTCGCGCTCGTTGACGAGATGCAACCGGGGGCAACCTGCCTATTTACGTCCGACCCTGTTCAGCGGGCGTATGCGAGATGGGGTGACTACACGATGACCCAGCCCACATATCGGCTACTGGGGTTTGAATACAGATAAAAAAATCCCCCGCCTGAGCCAGACGGGGGAAGCCTGCTGATCTGTTACTTCGACACCTCCCGCCAAGGCCCGCCCACGTTCACCGGCAGGTTCTCCTGACGCTTCCGGCAAGCCCTCCACGCACGACCCCCGAACCACTTCACCGCCTGATACATGACTTCCGCCTGCCACGCGGGGACGCCGTACCGGATCATCAGGGCTTTGAAAATCAGGTCGGCAACGTCCTTCTCCGTTATCCCCGATTGATATAGCCAGTCATGCACAACCGCAGCCCTCGAGTGCTCTCCCCACGGAGAGATGACGTTCCAGAACAGTTTCGGAACACTGGCGAAGTTCGTCAGGAAACCGGCTGGCACCGTGATTTCATACCCCTTGACCTTCACCCGGAATGGTTCGGTCAACTTCGCCGTGACCCCGTCCTTCTGAATCTCCACGTCCAACTGCGGATCGCCCATAATCCAACCTCCTGAGTCAAATCTTCGGGACAACTCCAGTCCCGTATATCTGGTCTTACATCGTAATACAGAATATCCTTGACAAGCAAGTACTATCTGTTGTATGTCTCAATTCAAGGTGGCTCAAGATGTGGCCACCGAGGCTTGCCGGGCCCCGCCACCGCCGACTCAAAGGCCCACCCCAAGCGCAGAGCAACCTCTCACCTTTTGGCAACCCTGCGCACCTCTCTCCCTCGCTGGAGCCAAACCACAAACTCTCTCCCTCCCCCCGCAGCACCCCGGCCCGGCAAGCCACCTCCCTCCTGTTACGTATGAGAAAACCTTACACATGGCCCGTCAGACAAAACATGACGATTCAGTAACCAGAAGGCGCGAAGTCGTTTCGCGTCTGCACCTGCTTGGTTACACCGTTCGCCAGATTACGGCCATGCTCCCCGAACAAGACCCACCCATTCTCAATTCTGCTGACCAACCGTTTTCGCACATGACCGTGCAAGCCGACATTGAGGCATTGCGCGAACTCTCGCGCCAAAACGCGCTTCAGGACATTCAGGCCGCTCAACAGGAGCGTCTCGCGCGCCTCCGTTTCTACGAGGTCGAAGCCCTGCAACACATCCCCGACAAAAAAGACTCGCTCCAGACCGCAATGCAAGCCCATGACAGGATTGCCAAACTCCAAGGATTGAACGCCCCCGAGCGCGTAGAGCAGACCGGCACACAATCGCTTACCGTCGAGTTTGTCCACACCGGCCAGCAGGAAACCCCAGCAGTAGAAGGGGGTGACGATTGACCAACTGCGCAATGCGCATCAACCCCGTGTTCGAGCCAGTCTTGAGGGATACCTCTCATCGCTGGCTTGTTTTGTATGGGGGAGCAGGCTCAGGCAAGTCCGTTGTCGCGGCGCAGTGGGTTGTTCTGCGCTGCATCCAGAACGTCGGGGAGCGCATCCTCGTTACCCGTAAGGTTGCCCGCACAATCCGCCATTCGGTCTGGCACGAATTGCTTGTCCAGATTCGGGAGTGTGGTTTTCTCGAAGAGTTTTCGGTCAACCTCTCGAATCTCACAATCACCAACAAGCGCACGGGTTCTGAGATCGTCTGTGTCGGTCTCGACGATCCCGAGAAGATCAAGAGCATCTCGGGCGTCACCGCCTGCTGGCACGAAGAACCCACAGAATGCGATGAGCAAGACCTGATTCAGGTTGACCTGCGCCTGCGCGGTCAGCACCCCGCGCCGAAACAGCACATCGTGACCTTCAACCCCGTTTCCGCATCCCATTGGATTCGGGCCTTTTTCTGGCAGAAGAACGCGGATACGTCCCTGCGCATCAAGACCACGTACAAACACAATGGTTTCCTTGATGTGGATTACGGGAAGACCGTTGAGGCGTTGCGCGACAAGGACGAATACTACTACCAAGTGTATTGCCTTGGGAACTGGGGCGAACTCTCCGGTTTGATCTACACGCCGTGGGAGTTTGCTGACTTCCCAGACACGTTCGATGACGAATTCGGTTGCGTGGACTTCGGCTTCAACAACCCGATTGCCGCCCTGCACGTGCGCGTGAAGGACCAGCGACTCTTTGTGCGCGAACTGGTGTACCGCTCCAAGATGCAGATCTCGGAACTGTGCGGTTTGCCTGAGATGAAGGCCTTGCGTGATTCGGTCATGTTCTACGGGGACAGCGAAGACCCCGGCGCAATCGAAGAGATGAGGCTGTCTGGCTACGCCGTGCGGCCCGCCGACAAGGGCAAGAACTCTGTCAAGAACGGCATCCTGCTGCTGCGCTCGCTCTCGATCTCTTCCCACGCAAATAACGTCGGTTTGAATAAGGAACTGCAAACGTACATGTGGCGCAAGGACCACAACGGGAACGTGCTCGACGAACCCGTGAAGGAACTCGATCACGCGCTCGATGCGGTGCGCTACGGCGTCTGGACGCGGATGCGCAAACTGTCGTGGGTTGAACCCGGCTTCAGGAAAAACGGAGGGGTAAGCGATGATTAACCCGTTTCGGCGTTGGCTCAAGCCAGCCCCCCAGCGTGTGGAGAAGTCGGACACGACCGGTATGACGTTCGAACAGTTCTTTTCTCGCACCGGCTCGTGGGAATCGCCCGTGTGGGGTGGGGCGCAGGAGTACATGCCGTCGGCCCGTGAGCAGGAGGGCGCGTACAAGACACACCCCATTGTGCGCGCTGCGATTGACATCATCGCGGGGACAACGCCCGTCCCGCGTCTGGAGGTAGGCGGCTACAAGGACGGCACATGGGACGCGCTCAAGGGACACCCTGCCATTGACCTGCTCAACGCGCCCAACCCCTATCAGGGGCTCTTTGAGTTTTTGGTGGAGTTGACAACCAAAGCGTATGCGGGCGGTGTCGGGTACGTGTGGAAACTGCGCAATCAGGGCGGGTCCAAGATTGTCGAGTTGCGTGTGCTCCCCGCGTCGTGGGTGACGCCTATCCGCCCCCTGCAAGGACTCAACCTCGTTGACTACTACCAAGTGCAGGGGCAGGGCGTGACGATACTGCCCGAGGACATGATCGAGTTTCGCTTCCCCGCAGTGGGGGACATGTGTGGCAGCGTGGGCCCGCTGGCGTCGGCATGGACAGAGATTCGGAGCGATCTTGAGCGGTCCCAGATGATCTCCGAGGTTATTCACAATATCGAGCCCCCAGGGACTGCCATACAGAGTGATATAGGGAACAAGCCCAAACAAGCACAAGACGCCATGCTGCGGGCTCTGGAGAACCGTTGTGGCAGGGGAAAACGCGGCAGCAGCTTTATCATCGGCAAAGAGGACGCAATGATCCCGTTCGGCGGTCTGCCCGACCTTGACCTGCCGGGACTCATGGCCTCTTCAGAGTCGCGCATCTGTGCCGCGCTGGGCGTCCCGCCCCTGCTGATCCAGTCGCGAATCGGTCTGGAGAAGGCCACCTACAGCAACGCAGAGCAGATGACCAAGAACTTCTACCAGACCACAATGGCGCGTTACTGGAAACAACTCGCTTCGGTTTTGACTCGCGGTCTGCTTCAGGACCAGCGCGTCTCGGCTGGGCGTGGCGGGGATCGCATCGAGTTCCAGTTTGCGTACGAGGAACTGCCCGAGTTCCGCGAAGACGCCAACAGCGAGGCAACGCGGCTTGTGTCTCTTGCTCAAAACCAGATTGTTACGCTGGGCGAAGTCCGCGAGGAACTGGGCTTCCCGCCGATTGCCGAAGTGCTCAAGGGCGAAGATGCCAATACGGCTGCGATGCAGACCGATGAGGGCGCGAACGCAAGCGAGGAAGCCCAAGAGGCTGCACCCGAGACTCAAGGCTCTGGCGGGGCTCCTGCCAGTGGTGCCGCTGCTGACACCGAGGTGCAGCAGACCGCGCTCAACGGCGCTCAGGTGGCGTCCCTGCTCCAGATCGCGCAGTCCGTTGCCGACGGCACCCTCACGCCCGAGTCCGCACTGCCGATTATGCAGATCGCCTTCCCGGCGTCCGATCCCAACAAACTCCGGGAGATCGTCGCAAACATCAAGGTTAAGGAGCCCGCACCGGAGCCCAACCCGCAGCAGCAACCCCCGCAGTTCCAGCAACAGAAACCGCCGGAGAAGCAACAGAAGCCCGAGCAGCCGCCAGCCAAGGGGGAAGATCCCAATGCCGCTTGACCGCGCCCGCTTCGCGCTCATCTCCCGAGAGGCTGACCGCCGGGCCGCTCCCATTGCGACGGCGGCGATCCTGCCCATCCTCAAGACCGCTCGCAAGGAGTTCGCCCAGCGCGTCATGGACGGCGAAGACGGGCGCAAGGCGGCACGTGCCGTGGCCAAGATCGCACAGACCCCGCTCTCAGTTACGCATCAGACGCACCTGTTCGACTTCGCGAATCGCGGCTTCGAACTGGCCGGTTTGTTTCTGGAGCGCAAGGGGTTTCTCAATGTCAAGCCGCGCTCGAAGTCCATCGTCACTGACATGGACCAGAACCCTGCGCTTACCTCAAAGTTTCTGAACATCCAACTCAAGGACTGGATCAAGGCCACCAGCAGCGTGGAAACGGAAACGACAGCGGCACAGTATGAGTCGCTCTGGAAGAACCTCATGCAGGAAGGCCTGACGGATGCGCGGTCCCTGGGCAAGGCGATCATGGAGATGGGCCTCACGTCTGACGCCAATCGCGCCGATGTCATGGCCCGCACAATGTCCATCTACGGCTACAACGCGGGGGCCTGCGATCAGTACCGGGACGCGGGTTGCTACGAAAAAGAGTGGATGGTGACTGAGGACGATGCGACGTGCGCACTCTGCTCCCCGTATGACGGGCGAGTCGTGAAGATCGGCGGCGTGTTCGAGACGGCCAGCAAAGACCCGCTTTCGTTGGGCATTCAGAACCCGCCGCTACATCCTCGATGCCTTATACCCGAAACGCCCGTATTCGTCCCTGACGAATTGGCCGCAATGGTCTCCACCTATATCGGCCCTGTAGTCGAGATTACTACCGCCTCTGGCAGACGGTTGACCGTCACCACGAATCACCCACTCTTGGGGTTGGATGGTTTTGTTGCAGCGGATCAAATCCGAGAGGGAGACTATCTGGTCAACAGCCCCCTGTTCGATGGGATAATTCCCGTCTATCCAGATCAAAACAACATGCCAACCACTGTTGAGCAGGAAGTCCGTACGTTTGCGGAATCGTCTGGCGTGTCTTCCTGCCGAGTGCCAGTTTCCCCCGAAGACCTCCACGGCGATGCGATCAATGTTAAGGGCGATGTCAACATTATAGCGACCAATCGCTTTCTGAGGGGTGAGATCAAATCCTTTCAACCTCAACATATCGGCAAGTCTTCTCTCGGCGGGAGAAATGTGTTTGGGACTTCGCTCAATGGACAGCGCAATTTTTCTGCGGTGCTCTTCCGTTTGGGTCTTGCCGCGCACAGAATTATGGGCGGCCTGTGCGCGGGAACTCCTGAATTCAGGGGAGAGGCGCATAGCACTGACGATATTGGCGTCTCTTGGCCCACGAGGGGAGATTCCTGCTTTGAGGATTTGTCGGCGCACAGTAGCCCGGTTTATTCCGAAGTGCTTCGAGAGAGCCAACTCCGATTCCCCGAGTTCATATCTACTACAAAGGTCGTGAGTGTCAACATCCGTTCTTACTCTGGTCATGTGTACAACCTCCAATCTCTATCAGGACTATACATTGCCAATGGGGTTTTGTCAAGCAATTGCCGCTGCTGTCTGCTTCCGGTCGTATAAGGAGACGATGAGATGACAATGATCCGCTTTCAAAAGACCATCAAATCTACCCCTGTTGTAAATCGAGAGGGGAACGGTTGCATTGAGGGGTACGCTTCTGTCTTCGATGTGGTTGATCGTCAAGGCGAAGTTGTTCTGAAAGGGGCCTTCAAGCGAACAATCGGCGAACGAATTGCTTCCGGGAAGGTTTTTCTTACAAACAAACACCTCGGAAATGGCGCAGGTGCCCCCGATACAATCGGCGTCCTTATCACTGCGAAAGAAGATGATTACGGTCTTTGGTTTAGCGCTCCGTTGTTCCCCACGCAAGCCGCACAGGAAGCGCGGGATCAAGCCGACATGTCCAACATGGGTTTTTCCATCGGTGGAGAGGCCCGATACGAAACGATCAAGAAGAATGGTCAGTATGTCCCAGCCCTTGTTGAGGTCAAACTGGATGAGGTGACGATGACCCCCTTTCCCGCATGCGATGAGGCGCGGGTCACTGTAGTAAAATCTCTCAACGGCATCCCCGAGAACGCGGACGATCCCCCGCCTGCATTGCCCGAAACGGCACCCGCAGACATGGCCCCTGACGTGGCTCTCATTGTGGCAAAGGCGCAAGCCTGGCTTGCCCTCCAAGAAATGCAGATCACAATGAAGGAAATCACGCAATGAATCCCAAACTGAAAGAGTTGCAGGATCAGGTGGCGACCCTGACCAAACAACTGGAAGCCCCCGGTGCGGACATCGAGGCGATCAGCAAAAGCATCTCGACCGCTCAGACCCAGTTCAAAATGATCGCCGAAGCGGAAAAGGCGTCTCAGGACATCGCGAAGACGATGCAGACGATCACCGCCGACAACACGCCCGCCACGCAAAACATCCACGTCGCGTTCCAGCCCGAGCACAATCCTAACCGGGAAGTTACCAAGACCACGACTGACCTCGGCAACGAGACGCATCGGTTCGCCATCGAGGCCAGTGTGCTACGCGGGTTCTTCGGCGCAGACAGAGACCACCCGTTTCAGTTGCGCAACGTGACCGAAAAGGGCTTGAACGTCATGGGCAATCGCATCCGTAGCGAGAAGTCCATCGCCCTACCCGGCTATTTCTCGGACCTGATCGCGGGCCAGACCCCCGACGGTGCGCCCGTCTCAAAGCAAACCATCCGGGGCATGGACGATACGCTGCGCGAAGTGTCCAAGGCGGTCACCTCCGCCGATACGACGGGTTACAGCACGGACTCGGGCGCGGGCAATCTGCGGCCCAATGGCTTCATCCCCGAGTTGCAAGAACTTCCAGTCACGTTTGCGGACCTCGTTCCAAAATGCACGCGCTTCCCGGCGGCTGGCGGCAACTGCATCATCCCCATGAACGACTATTCCGCCGGTCGTTTTGCGGGCGTGAAGGCTGGTACAATGGCTACGGAAATCACGCAGCCCACCGCCACGACGCCGTACTTCACCACTCGGACACTGCACACACAGCCACACGGGGCTTTCGCGCAGGTCTCGAACTACGCGATCAAGCGCAGCGGTGTGGACATCATCGGCGTTCTGACCAACTCCCTGCGCAACGCGGCTCGTTACCGTATGAGCAAGGAGATCATGGCCGGAACCGGCGAGTCGAACCTCATGGCGGCTGGTGTGGTCGGGTACTCGGGCGTTACCACTCCCGTGCGCGTGACTGCAAACCAAGTCGTTCGGGCCGACCTCATCAAAGTCATCGGCACCATGCCCAAGCGGCTCCGCGACGGCGCGGAATTCCTGATCGCCGATGCGGTTGACTTGTATTTGCAGGGCATCGTCAAGGGCACGGCAGACGCCACGCCTCTCTACACGGAATCCGTGCAAACCTCTCTGGTTTCGCGCCTGTCCGGCTACCCGTGGGAGTCGCAGGACTTCGACAACCTGAGCGACACGAGCTATCTCGCAACGCTCGGGACCGTTGGCGATTGCATCTTTGCCAACTGGAAGTTCTACGCGTTCGCTCTGGAGGAAGACATCGTCATCACGCGGTCGAGCGATTACGCGTTCGCGACGGGTCTGGAGTCGTTCCGGCTGGACTTCTCGTTTACCGGTGCGCCGATCTTCACGACGCCGTTCGTGGTTCTCAAGGCGACCACCACGTGATAGCTGAGGTGGTTGCGAGTAACTCAACTGGACACCAGCCAAATCGAGGCTGCCAGTGAGTCAGGGCGCGGGGGCGGCCCGGCGTGACAAGAGACGCCTGAACAGCCCCCAAAACAAACAAGGGAGTTTCCCATGATTGATCCCGGATATTCCAGAGTACAGTTCAAACAGGACACGGAACTCGAGGGCTACCTGTTTCGCGCGGGTGTCGTACAGGAGTTCGCCGATACGATTCTTACGTCTCATTGCGGGCCTCTGGAAGACAATCCCGCGTTTGACGTGCTTGAGAACGGGCACGCGATCTACAACGCCGCACGGGCCCAGGAACGCGCAGAGCAGGCACCTGAGAACGAGACGAAACCCCGCAACAAGAAAGCCGCCAAGTGACCATCTACTATATCGACTTCGCCTCGGGTGCGGACACGAACGCTGGCACATCCACCAGCGCACCGTGGAAGCACTGCCCCGGAGATGCAAGCGCGACGGGCAACGCCGCGTCTTGCTCTCTGGCGGCGGGTGATTTCGTGTACTTCAAGCGGGGCGTGACCTACGCGGGTGGACAGATCACGTGCGGCCAGAGTGGGTCTGTCATCGCCAATCACGCTGACGGCGCCGTTACTTCGGCGGGCGTCTTCACTAGCGCGTCAGGCGGATTCATCGCGGCAGGAGTCAACGCGGGAA
>Ga0209098_1003460_pt1 | contig 13011 bp, 12 predicted proteins | sample AD_JPNHW1_MetaG_FD_184429 | JGI IMG/M metagenome (GOLD analysis project Ga0209098, IMG submission 184429) | Active sludge microbial communities of municipal wastewater-treating anaerobic digesters from Japan - AD_JPNHW1_MetaG (SPAdes) (version 2) | ecosystem: Engineered > Bioreactor > Anaerobic... | reverse complement strand
CGCCGTGGAGTCTCCCTCCGAGCTCGAAAGGCTCAGCCAAAGCGTCCACCATCAGGGCGTGGTCGCGATGATCGCCGAGCCCGAGATCCCGCGCCTGACCGTCGAGGCCGTCCGCGCCTGGGAGGGAAAGCGCGAGCGGGTTCTCGTCCTCGACCGCGTCGGCAACGCGAACAACCTCGGCGCGATAGTCCGGAGCTCCGCGTTCTTCGGCGTCAAGAAGATCGTCATCGGCGAGGACGACGATCAGGCCCAGATCACGACGAGCGCCTATCGCGTCGCGGAAGGCGGCATGGAATTCGTCGAGATCTTCCGCGCGCCGTCGGCGGCGTGGCTCGTCGAGCTTACCGCCGATCGGATGGTCCGAATCGGCGCGGACCATCGCGCCCGAAACCTGCTCTCCGAGCTCCAAGGGCTCGTCGGCTCAAGCCCGCGCGCCCAGGACGGCGTGCTCGTCGTCATGGGCAACGAGGAAACGGGCCTATCCCCTGAGGTCAAGGCCCAATGCGACTATCTCGTCCGCATACCGGGAACCGGCGACGTCGAGAGCCTGAACGTCGCGCAGGCCGCGACCCTTTTTCTCTACGAGATGGCACGGATCTAAAAAAACGATCGCGGGAAAAGTTTCCTCTTTTCCCCGTTTTTTTCGTATATTTAAACCGTACCCATTCACGACGCAATGAGGAGGCGATTTTATGGCAGTGCTCCATACCAACGCGGCAAGTTTCGACAAGGTCATCAATCAAGACGTACCGGTCCTCGTGGACTTCTGGGCGCCCTGGTGCGGCCCCTGCAAGATGCTCGGTCCCGTTCTCGAGGAAGTCGAGAAGGAGATCGGCGGCAAGGCCGTGATCGCGAAGGTCAACGTCGACGAGGAGGAGGACCTCGCGGTGAAGTTCAACGTCTCGAGCATCCCGACCATGATCCTCTTCAAAAAGGGCGTTTCCCTCGAGCGCACCGTCGGCTTCATGGCCAAGGAAAAGGTTCTCGAGCTCATCGCGAAGCATCAATAGCTCGCGGGGCCGTTTAGCTCCCGGGGCGATGGTCCTAGAGCTCGACCTTTCGCTCAAGGAGCCACGCGCTGAGCGCGAAGAGCGCGGCGGCTACGGCGAGGAAGCACAGGAACGGCGCGACGGGAATTGCGAGCTGCTGCGCGGACCCCGCAAAGGACTGGCTCACGCCGCCGGAGCCGAACGCCGAGCCGCGCATGGAAAATTCGGGGACCGCGATCGGCAGGCGGACGAACCATCCGAGCCTTTCGCTGAGCTTAATGCCAAGGTCCGAGACCCGGTGGCTCACGAAGACGAATATCGCGATGATCGCCGCGGTCGCGAGCCCTCGGTTCCTGACGAAGGAGCGCGAGGCGATCGCCGCGAAGGTGAGCGCCACGCCCGCGGTGACGAAAACGCAGAGCGCGAGAAGGAGCGCGAGCGCCGTCGGGGCCGGGTTCGCGACGAAGATCCTTCCGTAGATCTGCGAGAGAAAACCCCAGAAACCGAGGCCGCCGGGGCCCGCGTACGCGCCGATGAAGGCGAGGTGCACGCTCATCATGACGAAGGCGGGAACCGCGATCGCGAGGAATTCCGCGAGGCCCGCGATGAGCCTCCCTGCGAGAATCTCCCAGCCGCGCCGGGGGATCGTCAGCATGAGGTAGCTCGTGTTCCGCCACAGAAGGTCGTTCACGTGCCCCGACCCGCAGAGGAAGAACGAGACGATCGTGACGATGACCGTCACCGCGATCGAGACGGGAAACCAGAACGCGCACGCCGCCGGGAGCCGATCGAGCCCCCGAAAGAGGCCGATCCCGGCGAAGGCCCAGGCGATCGCGTTGACCGCCGCGAAGATCCCCAGAAGGAGCGCGAGCGATTCCTTCCTTCCCTTCAGTTGATACTTGATTATCTCCAACATGGCCTCGTCTCCTTATCGGTCCGCGAATATTTCAAGATAGAGCTGATCGATCGACTTACCGCGCTCGCTCCTGAGCGTTTCGGCGTCGCCCGTGAGAATGACCTCGCCCGAGTCGATGAAGGCGACGTCGTTGAAGAGCCGCTCGACGTCGTTGACGAGGTGCGTGCTGATGATGATCGAGGAATCCTCCGTCCAGGTCTTGATGATCGTCGAAACGATCCGCTCGCGCGCCACGGGATCGACGCCGCCGAGCGGCTCGTCGAGGAGGAAGAGCCGTGCCTTCCGCGAGAAGGCGAGGACGAGGTCCATCTTCTCGGTCATCCCCTTCGACATCTCCTTGACCTTTTGCCCCGGCTCGAGCTTCATGAAACCGAGCATGTCGAGCGCCTTCGCGCGGTCGAAATCCGCGAAGAAGTCCGCGTAAAAGTCGATCGCGTCGCTCGCGCGCATCCATGAGTAGAGCGCGTTTCGGTCGGGGAGGAAGGAAACGAGCCCCTTCGTCTTGACGCCCGCGGTCTCGCCGCATACGGCGAACGTGCCGCCCGAGGGCTTTTGGAGCCCGGCGATGATCTTCATGAAGGTCGTCTTTCCCGAACCGTTCGGGCCCATGAGCCCGAGGATGCGCCCGCTGTCGAGCCTCAGGGTGATGTCCCTGAGGGCGGGTTTCGAAAGATAGTTTTTCTTCAGGCCGTTCGTTTCAAGTATCGTTGCCATCAGGCATTTCCTCCCTTCGTTTTCGCGAGTCGGTCGGACAGCGCCTTGGCCGTCTCGCGGGGCGAGTAGCCGAGCGCGCGCATTCTCTCGACGAAGCCGTCGAGGATCGCCTCGGCCATTTCGGACTTGAGGTCCTCGATGAGCGAATCCCGCTCGACGATAAAGCTCCCCATCCCGCGCCGGGTTTCGCTCACCCCCTCGCGCTCGAGTTCCTGATACGCGCGCTGGACGGTGTTGGGGTTGACCGTCAGCGCCTCCGCGCGCTCGCGCACCGAGCTCAGTCGGTCGCCCGGCTTGAGCGCGCCGGTCACGATGTCTCGCTTGATGGAATCGACGATCTGAGCGTAGATCGGCGTGTTCGGATCGAATTCGCTCATCCTGCCTCCGTTCTAGTGTATTACACAACTAATACACTAGATTGCTCGTGCTGTCAAGAGAGCGCGTGACTTTGGACAGATCGCGTGCGCATAATCAAGACCGTACCGCGGCCCTCGTGTCGCGATTCAAACGGGACGGGCTTTGCGCGATGCTCTCCAGAATGAAGCCCTTGGCCATAAAAAAGAAAAAAACTTGACGATGGGAACGGTAATGCCCTATCATGGGAAACCGTATTTCTTCCATAAATACAAAACGCGCGCAACAAAAAACATGAATGCGCCGAGGAGTAAGGTCAATGGGCATAGCAAACGTGCAAATTCTCATCGCGATGGGAATTTATCTTCTGTTTACCATCGGAATCAGCCTGTGGTATTCCAAAAAGAGCAGCGAAAGCGCGGAAGCGTATTTCCTCGGCGGACGGGGCTTAGGCCCGTGGGTCGCGGCGATGAGCGCCGAGGCATCGGACATGTCGGGATGGCTCTTGATGGGGCTTCCGGGCGTCGCGTACTTTACCGGCGCGGGCGAGGCGGCCTGGACCGCGATCGGGCTTGCCATCGGTACCTGGATCAACTGGCGCGTCGTCGCCTATCGGCTCCGCTCGTACTCGCAGGTCGCGAACAACGCGATCACGCTCCCCGAGTTCTTCAGCAATCGCTTCCATGACAAGCGCCACGTGCTCTCGATCATCGCGGCGGTCTTGCTCATCGCGTTCTTTTCCATTTATGTCGGAAGCCAGTTCGTCACCTTCGGCAAGCTCTTCGGCTACGTGTTCGGGATGGAGGAGATGTACGTCCGCATGGTGATCTTCGGCGCGCTCTTTGTCCTCCTCTATACCTTCATCGGCGGCTTCCTCGCCGAGACCATGTCGGATTTCGTCCAGGGCACGCTGATGTTCGTCGTGATCGTGCTCGTGCTCACGGTGGGTACGATCAAGGCAGGCGGGATCGGCGGAATCGTTAACAACCTCAAGGATATCCCCAACTTCATGGACTTCTTCGGCATCGCCGTCCCCGTCGACTCGACCGCAGCGCCGGTTACCGCTGCCGCGGGCAACGTTCAGGCGATCGTCGCCGGACGCGGCGCGTTCGGTCCCGGCGCGCGATACGGACTTTTGAGCATCCTCTCGTGCCTCGCGTGGGGCTTGGGATACTTCGGCATGCCACAGGTCGTGCTCCGCTTCATGGCCATCGAGAAGTCGTCGAAGATCCGCCAGGCGCGCATCATCGCAGTCACCTGGTGCTTCATCTCCCTTTTCGCCGCGGTCTCGATCGGCATGATCGGCCGCGCCGTGATGCCGAGCCTTCTCACGACGGCGAGCGCCTCGGAGACGATCTTCATCCACATGGCGGTCGACTTCTTCCCGCCGATCCTCGCCGGCTTCGTGCTTTCGGGCATCATCGCCGCGTCGATAAGCTCGTCCGACTCGTACATGCTCATTACCTCGTCGTCGCTCGCGAACGACCTCGTGCAGAACCTCTCGAAGAAAAAACTCTCCGATAAGGCGATCATGTGGCTCGCCCGCTTTACCCAGGTCGCGGTCACCGCGTTCGGCATCTGGATCGCCGTCTCGGGCAACACCTCGATCTTCCGCGTCGTGTCCTACGCCTGGGCCGGCCTCGGCGCGGCCTTCGGCCCGCTGATGCTCTTCTCCCTTTTCTGGAAGCGCACGAACTTCCAGGGCGCCGTCGCGGGCATGCTTACCGGCGGCATCATGGTGTTCGTCTGGAAGAACTGCATCGCGCGGCTCGGCGGCTACTGGGGCGTCTATGAGCTCCTTCCCGCCTTCGTCCTCTCGTCCCTCGCGATCGTGGTCGTCAGTCTCGTGACCGAGAAGCCCTCGGCCGAGATCGAGGCCGAATTCGAGCGGGCCCGAACCGCGGAGTTCTGACCGGAATTTGAAAAGCCTCCCCATAAGCGATAGGCGCTTGAGGGGATGGTCTCCGGGGCTTTAGCTCTTTGGGTACTTAAATCCTTGAAATAGGATAAAAAAAGACCGCCTGGCAAACCGTTACCGGGCGGTCTCTTTTCTATATTAGCCTTCAGGCCTTTCATACGACCCCAAGCGATAATTCGCTTGGGGCGGTTCGGTCAGTTCGGAGAGAATATAAATGTCGTGTTTTTTGTCTGTCCGCCGCTCGTGATCGCGAGGGTTATATCGGTGTCCCCCGTAGGCAGAGCGTCCTTCGGAAAGTTGAGTGACACGATGACGTATCCCTGGGTCGATCCGAGGGCGACGCTCTGAAACACATTCGTGAGGTCAGCGTCTGTCGCGGCCATACCATACACGCCATTGGTGTTAGCGGCGAGTTCCTTGAGCACGTCGGAGTCGTAGCCAAGCGCAACGGTGTTTATTGGGATCCCGTACTTAGTCGCAAGCGCGTAGGTTTCCGCGTCGGTGTGGGTTGAATCGTTGTCGCCGCCGTCCGAAAGCAGCATTATCGCGCGCTGATAGGAGCTCGCTTTTACCTTTACGTTAATATCCTCGAGTAACTCATAGATTGACTCATAGAGCGGGGTGTTCCCGTCATCGGTGCATTTATCGATACCAGCGGCGAGCAAGGTCTTGTCGGAGGTATAATCCTGGAGGAGTCGCGTCTTGGTGAATCCCGTCGTGCTTCCCGAACCAAAATCGTAGACGGCAAGCTGGGATTTTGCGTTATTTTTAAGAATGAGGTCGACGTAGTTCTTCGCGGCGGTAACGCGAAGGCGGTTTGCATCGGTCCAGGACATGCTTCCGGAGCTGTCGAGGTCGATTGCCATGCTCCATGGGAGGGAGGAGTCCGTGGCTTCCTTCGTCTCGATCTTGGATGTGGTCAGGGCAACCGCGGTGCGGGATGTAGCGGTTGCGGTAACATCGATCCCGTCGCTGACGATGGAATTTTGACTATCGTCGAGGGCGATAAGTGCGACCTTGAGTCCGCCGGTTGTGGCGAAGTCCGAATCGGCCTTTGCGTTCAGAACCTGAACCTTAGAAACGGCTGGCAGATCGTCATCAGAATCGCCCGATGACGAGGAGCAGCCCATAATGAATGTCGCCGTTATGGCGGCAAGCATGATAAATCCGGTGAGCTTCTTCATTTTTTCATCCTTTTACATAGAGAGTATTGCATACCAAATGGTACGAAGTAACTACTATCATGTATTGATTATCTCTAAACTGTCAATCAGAAGACAATCAGCGTCGATGTTTTTTATGGAATTTTGGTCATTTTTTTGGCGTCTTGAAAAAAACAAAGGGACTGGATATGATATTCCATGCAGTTGCTGATTGACAGAATTCGCGCGGACGGGAAGGTTCTTCCCGGCAACGTCCTCAAGGTGGGAAGCTTCCTGAATCACCAGATGGATATCGACCTCTTTAACGAGATCGGGCGCGAGTTCGCACGGCGGTTTTCCGGCATTCGCGTCGACAGAATCCTGACGATCGAGGCCTCGGGCATCGGCATCGCCTGTATCGCGGCACAGTACTTCAAGGTTCCCGTCGTTTTCGCGAAAAAAGCCAAAACCAAAAACATCTCGGGCGAAACCCTCTCGACCAGCGTTAAATCCTACACCCACAACACCACGTACGAGGTCTCCGTCGTCCGGGACTATCTGCCCGCGGGGGAGTCGGTCCTGATCATCGACGACTTCCTCGCAAACGGCTGCGCGCTCGAGGGGCTCGTGTCCCTCGTTGAGGCCGCCGGCGCCCGCGTCGCCGGGGCGGGCATCGTCATCGAGAAGGGATTTCAGGACGGCGGCAAGCGCCTTCGCGCCCGCGGAATCCGGGTTGAGTCCCTCGCGATCGTCGACCGGATGACCGAAGCGGGCGAGATCTCGTTCAGGGAAGCGTAGCGAGGCCTTTTCGGGCGTCCGAGCCCGGGCCGTTATCGAACTTAATGCCGGCGAGCGAATCGCGGGCTTTAATAAAACGTTTTTTCTACGAAAAGGAGTAGAGGATGAAAAAGATTCTCACCGTCATCATGATGGCCGCCGCCGTGCTCTTGGCGACGTCGTGCGCCAAGAAGGCGGACGGCAAGGCCGCCGCGAAGCTGACGAAGGACACGATCAAGGTTGGTTTCGTGTACATCGGAAACATCAACGACGAGGGCTATACCCAGGCGCATGACCAGGGACGGCTCGCCCTGAACGCCATGGGCATCAAGACCGCGTACATCGAGAACGTCGCCGAGAACGCCGACTGCGAGAAAGCGATCCGCGACCTCATCGACCAGGGATGCAACGTCATCTACACCACCAGCTTCGGCTTCATGGATTGGACCATCAAGGTCGCCGCGGACCATCCCGAGGTTTACTTCGGCCATTGCTCCGGCTACAAGCGCGCCGCGAACGTATCGACCTATTTCGGCAAGATCGAGCAGCCGCGCTACCTCGCCGGTATCGTCGCCGGTCTCAAGACCAAGGCGAACAAGATCGGTTACGTCGCCGCCATGCCGATCCCCGAGTGCATCCGCGGAATCAACGCGTTCACCCTCGGCGTGCAGTCCGTCAACCCGAAGGCGACCGTCGAGGTCATTTGGACCAATACCTGGTTTGACCCCGCCGTCGAGAAGCAGGCCGCGCTCGAGCTCCTCAACAAGGGCTGCGACGTGATGGCCCAGCACCAGGACTCCACCGCGACCCAGATCGCCGCGCAGGAGAAAGGCGCCTTCGCCGTCGGCTACAACACCCCGACCGGAAACGCCGCGCCCAAGGCATACCTCACCGCGCCCCTTTTCAACTGGAAGACCTTCTACGTCGACGACGTGCAGAAGATCCTCGACGGGTCCTGGACGAGCCGCGCATACTGGGAAGGCCTCGACAAGGGAATGGTCGCGCTTGACGCGCTCACCGCGAACTGCGCCCCCGGAACCCAGGAGAAGGTCGACGCCGCGAAGGCGAAGCTCGCCGACGGCACGCTCAACGTCTTTGCCGGCCCCCTCGCCGATCAGGGCGGGACCGAGAAGGTCGCGGCCGGAAAGGCCATGACCGACGACGAGGTCTGGAACATGAGCTGGTTCGTCAAGGGCGTTATCGGGAAGATCCCCCAGTAAGCCCTAAGCGATACACGTTTCTTCCGTAACCGTATCGCCCGATGGGTTCCGCGCCCTTGCGCGCGGGGCCTTTCTCGGGGCGGTCGGTTCGGGAAAAAAGGCGGACCCTTTGGGTCCGTCCCCTATAAGCCCTCGCGCGGTATGCGTCGCGGGCGTTTTCTTTTTTTAAAAGGGCGCGCCGGAAAGCGGCGCCAAACGGGCATTGCGAGGAGCGTCAATGGCATATATCGAACTGCGCGGCATCACGAAAACCTTCGGAAGCGTCGTCGCGAATAAGGGCGTGTCGCTCGACATTAACCGCGGCGAGATACTCGCGCTCCTCGGCGAGAACGGCTCCGGGAAAAGCACCCTCGTCAACATGCTCTCCGGCATTTATACCCCCGACTCCGGGTCGATACGCATCGACGGGAAGGAGCGAAACTTCGCGTCTCCCTTTGACGCGATCAGGGCCGGCATCGGCATGGTCCATCAGCACTTTAAGCTCGTTTCCGTCATGACCGCGAAGGAGAACATCGCTATCGGCGAGCGCGCCGGATTTTTCTTCAACGAGCGCCGCGTGGGCGAGCGAATCTATCAAATCGAGAAACGGTTCGGGTTGGTCACCAATCCCGACAAGAAGATATACAACATGTCCGTCGGCGAAAAGCAGACGGTCGAAATACTGAAGGTCCTCTATCGCGGCGCGAACGTGCTCATCCTCGACGAGCCGACGGCCGTGCTCACCCCTCAGGAGATCACCCAGCTTTTCGCGATCCTCAAGAAGATGAAGGAAGAAGGCTGCGCGATCGTCATCATCACCCATAAGCTCGGCGAGGTGATGGAGATCAGCGACCGCGTTTCCGTGCTCCGCCGCGGGATGAGCGTCGGTACCGTCAAGACGGCCGAGACCTCGCCGCGCGAGCTCACCGAGATGATGGTCGGCGCCGCGGTCTCGCTCGAGATAACGCGGGAGCCGGTTGAGCCCTCGGCGGAGCCGATGCTCGCGGTCGATCGCCTCGTCAAGCGCGACGACGAGGGCATCCCTCTCCTCGACGGCGTCTCGTTCGACCTTTTCGGCGGCGAGATACTCGGGGTTGCGGGCATCGCGGGCTCCGGGCAAAAGGAACTCTGCGAGACGATCGCGGGGCTCATGCGGGCCGACTCGGGATCCGTGCGCTTCGACGGCGGCGAGCTTTTGGGCCTCACCCCGCGCGCGATCATCAAGCGCGGCATCAGCATGAGCTTCATCCCCGAGGATCGCCTGGGCATGGGGCTCGTCGCGGGAATGGACGTCGTCGATAACGTCATTCTCAAATCCTACAACAAGACGAAGGGATTTTTCGTGGACCGCGTCGCGGGCCGGGCGCACGCGGAGCGCATCGTGCGCGCGTACGACATCTCGACCCCGTCGGTCAACCACGTCGTCAAGAAGCTCTCCGGCGGGAACATCCAGAAGGTCCTCCTGGGCCGCGAGATCGAGCTCGGGCCGCGCCTCCTCATCACGGCGTATCCCGTGCGCGGGCTCGACATCGGCGCGTCCTGCACGATCTACGACATGCTCAACGAGCAGAAGAAGCGCGGCGTCGGGATACTCTTCATCGGCGAGGACCTCGACGTGCTCATGGAGCTTTCGGACCGCATCCTGGTGCTCCACGGGGGAGCCGTGATGGATATCGTCGATCCCGCGAAGACCACGAAAGAGGATATCGGCCTCCTGATGATGGGCCACAAACCGGAGGCCATAGCATGATAAGAATCGTTTCGCGCGTGGAACCCTCGCCCTTTCGCGAGAACCTGCTCCGCCTCGCCGCGGTCGGCTGCGCCCTCGCCGCGTCCGCGGCGATCATGGCGATCATTGGGTATAACCCCCTGGACGTATACGCCAAGATGATCGCGGGCTCGCTGAAGACCGCGTACCGGTTCCACGAGACCGTCAACAAGGCCATCCCGCTCGTGATCCTGTCGCTCGGGATCGCGATCGCGTTCAGGATGAAATTCTGGAACATCGGCGCCGAAGGGCAGTTCTACCTCGGCGCGTTCGGGGCGTCGCTCGTCGCGTTCGCGTTCCCGGGCCTCCCCGCGATAATCCTCCTCCCGTTCATGCTCGTCACCGCGTTCGCCTTCGGCGGCGCCTACGCGCTCGTGCCGGCCGTATTGAAGGCGCGCTTTTCCGCGAGCGAAACCCTCGTGACGCTCATGCTCAACTACGTCGCCCTCAAGTGGATCTCGTTCCTGCAGTACGGGCCCTGGAAGGATCCCGCGGCGAAGGGATTCCCGAAGATCGCGCCTTTCTCGAAGGACGCGATCCTCCCGAACTTTCTCGGCATTCACGTCGGCTGGGTCATCGCGGTCGCCCTCGCGGCGATCATGTACTTCGTGCTGAAGAAATCGAAGCTCGGGTACGAGATCGACGTCCTCGGCGAGAGCGAGGCAACCGCTCGCTACGCGGGCATGAGCGTCACGCGCGTGACCCTCATCGCGATACTCCTCTCGGGCGGGCTCTGCGGCATCGCGGGCATGGTCCAGGCCTCGGCCATCGAGCATTCGCTTTCCGAGCAGCTCTCGGGCGGCCTCGGCTTCACCGCGGTCATCACGACGTGGCTCGCGCGATTGAGCCCGCCGGTTATCATCGTAGTCTCGTTCCTCTTCGCGGTCCTTCTCCAGGGAGGCGCGTTCCTGCAAAGCTCCCTCGGCATGCCGGCGACCGTGGCGGATATCATCCAGGGGATCATCATATTCTTCGTTCTCGGCAGCGAGTTCTTCGTCCGGTATCGATTCGCGTTCGTCAAGGCCGGACACACGGCAAGGGAGGGGCGGGCATGAACCAGTTCGTCGACGCGCTTTCGCTTTTTATGCAGACGTCGGTTCAGATGGGGACCCATATCCTCCTCGCGACGCTCGGCGGCATTCTCTGCGAGAAGGTCGGTAACATGAACTTAGGCATCGAGGGGATGATGCTCCTCGGGGCGTCGGTCGGGTTTTCCGCCGCGCTCGCGACCGCAAACCCCGCGCTCGCCATCCTCGCCGCGGGCGTCGCGGGGGCGGGCGGCGCGCTCCTCTACGCGATCATCACGGTAACCCTGCGGGGAAACCAAGTCGTCACCGGGCTCGTGCTCACGATCTTTGGCTCAGGGGTTTCGGGCTTTCTCGGCAAGGGACTTTCCGGAAAGTCGCTGCCGCACGAGATCTCCGACGCGTTCGCGCCGGTTTCCGTCCCCGTGCTTCGCGACATACCGGTGCTCGGGAAGATGTTCTTCGAGCAGAGCCTCTACGTCCATCTCGGGCTTCTCGTCGCGATCGTGATGTACGTGTACTTCAAGCGCACGCAGGCGGGCCTCAACGTTCGCGCCGTCGGCGAGAACCCCGGCGCGGCGGACGCCTCGGGCATTAACGTGAACGCCTATAAATACGCGCACGTCACCGCGGGAGGGTTCCTCTGCGGCATCGGCGGCGCGTACCTCTCGCTCGTGTTCGTCCCGCGCTGGCAGGAGAACATCACCGCGGGCGCCGGATGGATCGCCGTCGCGCTCATCATCTTCAGTACCTGGAATCCTTTAAAGGCGATCTTCGCGGCGTACGCGTTCGGCGCGCTCAAGGGCATCGGTTTTAAATTCCAGAGCGTCGACCTCTCCCTCTTCGGGAAGCCGATCGCGTTCTCCCCGCAGATCCTCGACATGATCCCGTACGTGGCGACGATCGTCGTGCTCATATTTATTACCTATCGGAAGAAGAAGGAATACCAGAGCCCCAAGGGTCTCGGGAATCCGTATTTCCGAGAGGAGCGATAAGGCGCGCGCGCAAAGCGAAAAAAAGGGCTGTCCGGCTTTCAAGCGCCGGGCAGCCCTTTCGTTTTGCATAAAGCCGTCGAGTTTATTTAACCGTCATCCTGAATACGCCGTCCCAGTCCTGCGGCGGTTCGTGCTTCGTGAAATGCTCGACGCGCTCGAGGAACACCGTCGACGGATGGTCGTTGAAAAGATCGATGTTCTTCTTGAAGGCGACTCCCGCTTTGTCCCACTTTCTCGTGCGATAGGCGGTAAGCCCCTTCTCGAAGTTGTTCTTAATCTCAAGAAGCTTTGGGTGCGCCTCGGGGATTTCCTGGAGAATTTCGTAGATCCTGACGGGTTCGTTCTTTCCCTTGACGGCGATGAAGTCGAGCTCGCGGCAGAGGAACTGTTCCTTGACGCGTTCGTATACGGCCTCGGTGATAATCGATTTCGAGCCGTATGCCTTGTTCGCGCCCTCGAGGCGCGCGGCGAGGTTGACGGTGTCGCCGATGGAGGTGAAGTCCATGCGGTCTCGCGCGCCGACGGAACCGAAAACCACGTTTCCCGTGTTGATGCCGATGCCGATGGAGACGACGGGGAGCCCTTGTTTTTCGCGATCCTCGCGTTCCTTCATCATCGCGGCCCTGATCTGCATCGCCGCGCGGCACGCGTTCTCCTCTTTCCTTGGGCCCTCGAAGAAGGCCATCATCTCGTCGCCGACGAACTTGTCCACGTCGCCGTGGTTGTTCAGGATGATCTCGGTCTCGAGGTCAAGGTAACGGTTGAGTATGGTCACGACCTCTTCGGGCTCCATGCCCTCGCAGAGGGTCGTGAAGCCGCGGATGTCGGTGAAGATGAACGTCAGTTCCTTTCGCATGGTCGTCGTCGTTCCCGATTCAGCGTGCTTGAGCGTCGACGCGGAGATGTACGGGACGATGCCGCGGATGACCGTGACCATGTCGTTAATCTCGGAGGAAAGGTTCTTGATCTCGTCGTGGCTGTGCACGCAGTCGTTGTACACGAGCGCGGTAGAGGAGATGCGCGACTGACCGCGTATCATCGTCGACAGGATGTCGGAAATCTTCCTGACGTTCATCCTGAGGAAAAGGAGCGGGTTGACGATGTAGTTTCCGACAAGATAGGTCAGTACGATCGCGAGATAGAGGAAGAACGCGGTGAAAACGATGACCGATACCCGGGTGAGGTAGTACGGCCGCATCACGACGTCTTCCCTG
>Ga0209098_1003455_pt1 | contig 13021 bp, 8 predicted proteins | sample AD_JPNHW1_MetaG_FD_184429 | JGI IMG/M metagenome (GOLD analysis project Ga0209098, IMG submission 184429) | Active sludge microbial communities of municipal wastewater-treating anaerobic digesters from Japan - AD_JPNHW1_MetaG (SPAdes) (version 2) | ecosystem: Engineered > Bioreactor > Anaerobic >... | reverse complement strand
TCCCTCGTTCTGCGCCTCCAATGCGTCCGCGTACGCCTTCTGCGTTCCCGGCAGCTCGATGCGCTGGCGGTTCGCCCGCTCCAGCATCTCGGAGATCTGCTTCGACAGCTGCTCCGGCGACTCCCCAGCCTTGCGTCCGATGACGTTGATGGCCGTCTCCAACGAATTGAAGGCCTCCCACAGGTCGCCCTTCTTCGCCTGCGTCTCGGCGTCCGCCCAGACCTCCCAGGACCGTCCGGTCTCCTTTCCCGAGCGGGAGGACTTCTCTATCGTCCGGCGCACCTTCTCGCGCTGCTCCTGGAAGATGTCCTTCATGCCCTCCTTCACCAGGTCGACGTTCCTAGATAGGCGGTTGATGTCCCGGGAGGTGATGCCGTCCAAGGTGATCTTGGTGATCTCATCTATCTCGGCGGTGAACCGCTTCTGCTGCTTGAGGCGCTTGACCAGGTCGTGCAGGGGATTGAACTCCCAGAGCAGCTCGTTCGTGCGCACCGTCAAAAATTCGTTCAGACCGTTCCTCGCCCTTCTCAGGTACAGGGACGCGGATTCGAAGCGCATCTCCTGCAGCGCGGCCCAGGATTGGTCTAAAAGCTCCTCGACATGGTCCTTGCGCGGATCGAGCACTTCCAACGAGTTCAGGGTCTCCCGCATCTCGTTATACTCGGTCAGACGGGATTCGTACATCTCCGAGACGGCGCGCAGCTCGTCCTTGGCCGCGCCGACGGTGCTGAGCGCCTGGACGAAGCGCCCCTGGATCATCAGCGCCTTCGCCTTATCCAACGCTCTTTGCGAGGCCTGCGGGCGCAATCCGGCCTTGGCCTCCTCCTTCAGGTGGTTCTCGAACCGGCGTAGCTCCTCCTCAGCTTGCGCCTTGTCCTGCAGCACCCGTTCGAGTTCCTCGCGGAACGAGCGGGCTAGGAGATGCGAATGGCGGTAGCGATGGTTCTTCAGCGCCTCCTCGATGTCCTCGGCCAGCTTTCGAGCGGTTCGCAGGTCCTCCCACACCGCGCGCTCGGTCGAAAGGCCGCCGGCGAAGGACATGAGAGCGGCGATCTTCTCTCGGGCGATGCTCTGGGAGCGGTCCAACGCGCGTTGCGCGGTATCGGCGGCCGAGGAGACGTTCCCCGTGCGGCGTAATGCCCGAGCTTGCTCCATGAGCACCGTGACGTCCTTCACCTCCGCCTTCATCTCCCTGAGCTGCTCCAGCGCCTCCTCCACCTGCGACAGGACGTCGGTCAAACGCCTATCGTCCTGCAGCGTCTGGTCCAGCTCGCTCCGGACCAGTTCCGTGGCGCTCAGGGCATCGGCGAACCGGCGCTCGCTCAGGGCGGAACGGCCCTGGGCGAGGATCTCCTGCACGTGGCTGACGGTGAAGTTGGAGGCGGCCTTTTCCAGGTCCTTCTGGGACTTGTCAAGTTCTGAATGCAAGAAGGCCGTCATCTCCTCCTCCCATTCCTGCCTAAGCTTGCTTATGGACGAAAGCGATACTTCCAGGTTGGAGCGGTCGAGGGCACCGAGCTTGTTCAATTGCACCTCGCTTCCCTGCAATCCCATCTTGGCGCGCAGCTTGCCCATCTCGGTCATGCGCCTTAATGCGTAATTGAGCAGGAACTCCGGGGCGTTGCGCCGGAAATACTCCTCCGCCCGGTCCAGGGCGTTCTGGGCGTCCTTGTACCGGCCGGCGCGATGGAGCATGCCTCCCTGGACCAACGCCTCGGCGGCCTCGGCGACGTTGGCGTTGCCGAGACGGGCCTCGGTGATCATGGCCTCTCCTTCCTCCAGGCGGTCCTTGAGCGAATAGTGGGTCGAGATCAGCTCGTCAAGCTCGTTCCTGGCCTTCATCGTCAGATCGAAGGACTGCCCCAGATCGCCATGGTGCAGAGCGTTCGACGATTGCTCGCTGAGGCTCTCCACCAAGCCGACCTCCACTCCTTCCTTTCGAGCGTTCGCCGCCCGCTGCATTATGTCGGTCAGTTGCTGGGCGATCTCCGAGGAAACGATGCTCCTTCCGTAGGAGACGACCTCGTCCGCCAGTAGCGCGGCCTCGTCCATTCGTCCCGAGGTCCGTAACTCCTCGGCCCGCTGCATCCTGTCCCGCAGGGTGACGCTCTCCGAGCCAAGCGCCTTGGCCATCTCCAGCATGTTGCGGCCGTCCTGCAAAGAGCGGTCCAGGCTCTCCCGCCTCTGGGCCATGAGCTCGCTGAGCATGACGGAGGCTACGTCATGCGCGGCCTGGTACTCCTGGCGCTGGAACTTCTCCCGGGCTTGGGCCAAGGACGCCCTCGCCCTGTCGATCTCCGGCGCGCTGGTGTATCTGGACAGGATGGTCTCGGCCTTGTTCAGTTCCTCCGAGACCGCGGCACTGGTGCGTTCCTCGATCGCCTCCCCGATGGTTATGAGCGAACCGTGCACCAGCTCGAAGTCGCCTTTCCGCACTTTGGCCGTGAGGCTCTCCAGGGCGGCGGATTCCTCCGTGACGTCGGCGCCTAAGCGCATCGCCGAGGCCAATCGCATCTCCAAGCGCATGATGCCCGTCGCGAAGTTATTCTCCAGCGAGAGGCGGAACGACCTTTGCGCCGATCTGAGCGTCTCCACGGACTGGGGGTAATCGCCTTGCATCGCCAGCTTCTTCGCCGTGGCCAATAGCTTGCTCCCTTCGGAGCAGGTCAATCCCAGGTCGGCGCATCTTGAGCGCAGGACCTGCACGTTCTGCAGTTCCGTCTCCACCTGGTCGTATCCTTGCAGGCGTTCCTCGACGATGCTGCTGGCCTCTTCGGTGAGCTTGAACGCCAGGTTCAGGTCCTCCCCCTGCAAGGCCTTGCGCGCCTCGTCCATCTTCTGCAGCGCGGGCGAGACGTCCTTCTTGGTCATATGCGCCAGCTTCAGACGTGGCTGCATGGCGGCCATGAAGCGTAGGAGGACCTCCTTCTCCACGTCGTGGACCCGCTCTCGGGCGGAATCGAGCAGCGCCACCGCCTCGGCGTATCTCCCCTCCATCTCCGCAAGCTCGACGTCCTTCTCCAGATCGCCCAGGTCGACCTTCTTCCAGCGGGACACGTTCTCCGCCCGTTCCTTGAGCACGGCGACGCGCTGAGCGGCCAACTTCCCGAAGGCCCGGGAGAACATGTCCTCCGCGTCGTCCAGGGCTTGGAAGGCGCTCTCTATCTGGCCGTGGGAGATGAGATCACGTCCCTTGTCCATCTTGGCCCGGGCGTCCTGGGTCTGCAGGGGGAATCCCTTTTCCAGGGAGAGCAGCTTTTCCAATTTGGCCGCCCGCTGCACGAAGCGGTCGAGGGTCATCGAACGGAGGGATCCGGAGAGCGACACGATCAGCTCCACGCTCTTTGCCATGTCCCCGGATTCCAGGGCCTCGCGGCAGTTGCGCAATACCGTTCTCTGCTTGTCGACCTTAAGTTCCAGGCTCTCCGCGAAGAGCAGGGAGGATTGCGCCTGTCCGAAGGCGTCCGAAAGAACTCTGTTGGCGTTCTGCTCCGCCATGGTCCAGGCGTCCTTGCTCAGGCCGTACGCCTCATCCAGATCGCCCGAGTCGATGGAATCGGAGGCCTTCTTAAGCGCTTTTTCCGTCTCCGCCTCGGCCTTCCCCAGCTCGGCCACCTTGTCCAATAGCGAACGGGCCTCGCGCAGCATGCCCAGCAGGCGTTCCTTCCTAGCCCGTGACGAAGCGTCCACGCTCTTCACGGCGTAGGAGAGCGCCTCCTTGTAATCCTTGTCCGAATAGCTCTGATGCGCCAGCGTCAAGAGCTTCTCGGTCTCTGCGGAGTTGGCGCTCATCTCCTTTACTTTCAAAAGCAAAGCTGAAGCGTCCTCTATCTTGGCCTCCGCCGTCTCGCGGCCCCGGGCCGCCTCCCTGGCCTTCTGCTCCAGTTGCTTGGCCAGTTGAAGCTGCCTTACGTAATCTCCAGACAACTCGTGGCCCACCTTTCAATTGTGGCCTGAATATATGGGACGTCGACGATTAAATGGTTTCCCTGAACCTCAGCGCTTGAGCACTTCCACGAAGGCCACCTTCTCCAGGACCAGGTCGGTTAGATGATCCTCTCCGACCGTCCCAAGCTCCGCCGTCCCTATGCCGAACGCCAGGCCTTTGGCGAGGGAGCATTCCAGCAGAGCGTCGTCCCTCCGCAGTTCAAGTCGCCTCAGCACCGCGTCGATGCCGGCGTCCGGCGGACCAAGGACCACCAGGGCCACCCTCTCCGTCTCCTGGTGCAGCCCCATCTTCTTCTTGGCCTTGGATATCTGCCTTTCGCCCGAGGCGTAAAGTATCACTTCCATCCCCAGGGTGTTGGCCACGTTCGCCTGGCGCTCGAACGCTCTCCGGGCATGAAGGACGGCCGAATTCAGATGATCGACGCCGCACACCTTGTCGGCGTCCATGAGGACGACCTCGGCCGTTAGGTCCGCGGCTCTCTTGAGCAGGGCGTTAGCATCCCCCTTTCGAATCCAGGCCCCGGCGCAGCGGACGGTCATGCCCCCTTCAACGAGGAAGGGGGGAATAAACGTTGCCCCGGGCTTTCACACGCATTCGGGTAACGGCCCCATGCGGGCGGGAAGACCTTAGCTCTGAAAACATTTAAACGAGTTCAGTCCATGAAGGTGATGACCAGTCATCTGACGGAGTTACCACAATGTCCCTAGACCGCGCGATCGTGAGAGCGCCTTCCACCATAGCCAACGTCGGTCCCGGCTTCGACGTGTTCGGGATCGCATTAGCGGATCCGAGCGACCTTATCGAGGTCAGGAAGACAAGCGAGCCCGGCGTTCATGTAGAGTCCATCGTCGGCACCGGCGCTTCCGCCGTCACCATCGACGACAGAAGGAACACCGCGGCCGTGGCCGCGGCCACGGTCCTGAAGATGGCCGATGCCGATTTCGGCATAGCCATGAAGATCGAGAAGGGCATCCGCCCCGCTTCCGGGATGGGTTCCTCCGGCGCTTCCGCGGCCGGGGGCGCCTTCGCGGCGAACCTCTTGCTTGAGAGATCGCTCAACATGAACCAGCTGGTGACCTGCGCCGCGTACGGCGAGGAAGCGTCCTCCGGTAGCCGTCACGCCGATAACGCCGCGCCGGCGCTAATGGGCGGTTTCACCATCATTCGTTCTTACGAGCCGATCGACGTCATCCGTTTAGAACCTCCCAAGGACCTGGGCATCGTCGCCTGCCTGCCGGAGTTCACCGTTCCGACCCGCGAGGCCCGCAAGAAGGTGCCCAAGGACGTGTCCATGCACGACGTCATTCACCAGATCGGTCACGCCTCCTCCCTGGTGGCGGGAATGGCGCTAGGAGACCTGGACCTCATCGGGCGTTCCATTAACGACATCATAGTCGAGCCGGCCAGAGCGCCGTTGGTTCCTTTCCTCAAGGACGCCGAGAGGGTGGCTATGGAGGCCGGGGCGTTCGCTTCCTTCCTCGGCGGATCGGGACCGTGCGTCGCGGCCTTCTACGACCGCCGCAAGGTGGACGGCCTGGTCATCGCCCAGGCGGTACAGGACTTCTACAAGCGCAGCGGAGTGGCGTGCTCCTATTGGAACACCACCTGGGGAACCGGCTGCAGACAGGTGGGACCATGAAGTACGCGGTCAAATGCTGGGAATGCGGAAAGGAGATCGACAACCCGTTCCTGGACGAGTGTCCGAGCTGTCACGGGAACCTTACCGTGGAGATGGACCTCTCTCATCTGGAAGGCACGTCCCCGGAGGACCTGCGCTCCCGTCCTTTGGGCGTGTGGAGGTACGAGCATTTCCTTCCCATACGCTCGGAACCGGTGACGCTGCAGGAGGGCGGCACGCCGCTCTACGACTGCAAGAAGCTGGCCGACGAGTATGACGTCCGGGAATTGCACGTCAAGTTCGAAGGGGCGAACCCCACCGGCTCGTTCAAGGACCGCGGGATGACCGTAGGCGTCTCTCGCGCCGTCGAGCTGGGCTGCAAGATAGTGGGCTGCGCCTCCACCGGCAACACCTCCGCTTCGCTGGCGGCGTACGCCGCCAAGGCCGGGCTGAAGTGCGTGGTGCTCCTACCGTCCGGAAAGGTGGCCTCAGGAAAGCTGGCCCAGGCCATGTTCTTCGGCGCCAAGGTGGTCACCGTCGACGGCAACTTCGATGACGCGCTGCGCGTCGTAAAGGAACTGGCACACGCCGGCGACCTCTACATGCTCAATTCGGTCAATCCATTCCGTCCGGAAGGGCAGAAGACGCTGTGCTTCGAGATAATCGACCAGCTGAAGTTCGAGGTGCCCGATCGCATAATCTATCCGGTCGGAAACGCCGCGAACATCTGGGCCGGCTACAAGGCCATGCGAGAGTGGTTCGAGCTGGGCTGGATAGATCACATGCCGATCTTCACCGGCGTGCAGGCCGGCGGTTCCGCTCCGCTGGTCAACTCCTTCGCCCACGGCCAGGAGGACTTCAAGCCGGTCACGGACCCGGAGACGGTAGCGACCGCCATACGCATCGGCAATCCCGCCTCGGGAAAGAAGGCCCTGAAGGCGGTTTACGATACTGGCGGGGTGATGACCGCCGTCTCGGACCGCGAGATCATTGACGCTCAGTTCCTCTTCGGTCGAAAGGAGGGCGTGGGCGTGGAGCCGGCGTCGGCAGCATCGCTCGCAGGTCTGAAGAGGCTTTTGGACGACGGCAAGATCTCCCGCCGCGAGAAGGTGGTCTGCGTGTGCACCGGCCACGTGCTGAAGGACCCGGACACCATCATGGCCAACTGCGGCAAGCTGGTGAAGACCGAAGCGACCGCCGAAGCGGTGCGCAGGGCGATAGCCAACTGAGGTCGCATCAATATAAATTCTCGAAAGTATATACAGAAAGGAGGGCGAAGATGGAGAGGGCGAGGATCAGAACGTTCGTCAACGGTCTGGACGAGAACCTGTCCGGCGGCATACCGAAGGGCAACATCATCATGGTGTCCGGTGCGGCTGGCACGATGAAGTCCTCTCTGGCGTACTATATCCTTCATCAGAACGCGGTGAGGGAAGGCGTGAAGGCGCTGTACATCTCGTTGGAGCAGAATAAACCCTCGCTCATGCGGCAGATGGAATATCTGCGCATGCCCGGCAACCCCGACGGCCTCGTGGAAGTATTGGACCTGGGTGAGATACGTCTGCAGGCTCAGTCCGGCGGGTGGTTCGACACCTTCCGTTTCGCCGTGGAAGAGAGCAAGAAGCGGATGAACTATGACATACTGGTCATCGATTCGCTAGGCGCTCTGGAGCTCATCGCCAAGTTCGAGCAACCGCGCGAGGAGATATTCCGGCTGTTCGAGTGGCTGCGCTCCACGGAGGTTACGACGTTCATGATCGCCGAGATGCCTGTCGGCCAGTACCAATACTACGGTTCCAGCGACACGGACTTCCTGGCGGACGGAATAATCCACCTGAAGATGGTGGAAGTTGGCGATATCGAAGTGCAGAGGCGTCTCCGGGTGGTCAAGATGCGCGAGACGGACCACAGTTCCAGTTATTTCTCGTTCTACTTCAAGGAAGGGACGTTCTACGTCACCAGGGCCATAACCGACTTCTGAACGTCTTCGATCGGCATCATCGATGTCGCAGAATATCTGTTGATAGATCATGATGGTCGTAATGTTAAGGCCATCTCTCAGATCTCATCGCACTCCTGCTTGATCTGTCACGTGATTATGAGAGTCATTTATTTGTTATAAAGTTATATGAATCTACATAATGGTAGATATACAGCAGAATATAGTAAACTATATTTCCGATAGAGGTGATATGAGTTATCGTCATCAAGGGCGAAAGGTCCGAGCCATGAATCAAAAAGGGTGCGGCGGCCAGAGGGAGATATACATGACCGCTTTGCGCGGTCAGTTCATCACAACAGATGAAGCGCTGCGTATCGCATGCACTGAGAGCACGGCAAGAATGGCTCTATGGCGTTTGACCACGAAAGGAAATTTGGTCAGGGTCCGAGAAGGTCTGTACGCGGCCGTTCCACCGGAACATGCTGGTTCTGAATATGAGTTCGATCGCTACCTTCTTGCCGACAGGGCCATGGACAGGACCGGTGCCCTGGCATTCCACAGCGCCCTTGAACTTCATGGCGCCGTCAACTCGCAGTTCACGACGGTCTATTATCTATCGGTCAAGAAGTTCAAACCCTTCGATTTCCAAGATATTTTTTATCGGCCCGTGTTGGCCTCCAAGCTATTCGGCATGACCGTACATTACGTGGACGACATTCCTATAAATGTCACAGACCGGGAAAGGACCTTCTTGGACTGCATCCGCCGGCCGGACCTGTGCGGTGGGGTGGAGGAGTACCTCAAGAGCATGGAGGCATTTGCCCTGATGGACCAACATAAGATCCTGAAATATCTGGAACGTTTCGATGAGAAGGGGTTGTACCACAAGGCCGGTTTCATCCTATCCTATCTAAAGGACAGGATCAGGGTGTCGGAGGATCTCCTGGAATCCTTGAGGGGCAAGGTCGGACCCAACGTCACCTACCTGGTACCGGGGAGGAAGGCTGGAGGCCGCTTAGTAAAGGAATGGAACGTCCTAGTTCCTGGTAATATTGAGGAGATGGTTCGTTTTGTCTGATGTTCCAGGTAAAACTTACTTCTCCCGATTGGTCGGTCGAACTGGTTTCAAGGCGGATTCCTTGGAGAAGGTCTATCGGCTCATGATGATCCTCGACCGAATGCAGACCGTACCGGAACTATCCAACAACTTGGCCTTGAAAGGAGGGACCGCCATTCAGGGTATGGTATTCGGTTTCAAACGCCTCTCCGTAGATATCGATCTGAACTATATCGGGGATATTGACCGGACAATTATGCAGAAGGACCGGGCGGAGATAAGGAGATCATTATTGCTCCTTTTCAAGGACCTCGGTTATAAGGCCGATGCGCCGGTGTCGATGTATGCCGAGGAACAGTTCGATATTCATTTTAGGAACTGTGGGGGTGGTGCTGATCACCTGAAATTGGAGATCAATTACCTGGAAAGGATGCCTGTCGCAGGAACCATCGAGGGTGAGCTTAAACATCCTTTCGAGGACCTGGGCTCTGTAAAAGCGATAACCTACCGGCCGGAGGAGCTTTTCGCAGGAAAGATGCGTGCGCTGATAATCCGTGGGACTCCCCGGGACATTTACGACGCCAACATGATCTTTAGTACGGTCCAGGCAATCGACAGCTCTCTATTCCGCAAGCTCGTCCTCTTCTACCTTTCGATGTATGGCGACGCTCGCAGTATGGGAACCGGAGCGGTGGAGAGCGTGACCGAAAAGGACATGCTCAACAATCTTGTACCAATGCTCCCTCGTACGTCCTCGATAGACGCGGTGGCATTGAGAGGAGATGCCTTATCTTTTGCCAGGGACCTGTTAACGCTGTCGCAACGGGAGAAGGATTTCTTTCAGGCGATGTATTCGGAGAAACGCATCGACCAGAACCTTCTGTTCGAGCATCTGCAAGTTCACAAAGCGTTACACCTGCATCCATCTATCGTGTGGAAATTGAGATCAATTAAACCGTGAGCTATTGGAAAATATATATTCATGTAATGGCAATTTATTAAGTATTCATATATCTGCCATTACATTATGTCTCACGTGGTCTTCCCGGCGAGATTGGAGCGAAGGCGAACGAGCAAGGGCCAGCTGCAGTTCTTTCTGGCCAAGGACGTTCGGGTCGGCGATAGGAAGGCCAAGGTCACCAAGTACCTGGGGACCGAGGAGCCGTCGCTCGGCGAATTGGAAAGAGCTCTGGTCGCCGCGGCGTACGATCTGGAGCGCAAAGCCCTAGAGAAAAGAGCCGAGCTCAGTTCTTCCCGATACTCCTCTTTACCTTTCGGTCCTCAGGAAGGTACGATCATAGTACAGATGCTGGAACGTTTCCGTTCCTTGCATCGTTCGCTATCGGAGAACCTCCGTCCGGACGAGATGAGAGAAACGGAGGAGTCGCTCGAGCATCGTTACGTAAACGGCAGCACGGGAATCGAAGGAAATACGCTAACCTTGCAGGAGACTCGACTGCTGCTGCAGGAAGGCATCGTTCCCGAGGGGCGTTCATTGAGGGAGATCAACGAGGTACAGAACTACCTGGCAGTCCGCGTGTTCCGAGAGAGGCATCATGGACGCCTCACCCTGTCCACGATCAAGAAGATACACTACCTGATAATGTCAAACATCGAAGGTTCCGCCGGAACTCTAAGACGAACGGACGACATTGGGATAGTGGGCAGGGACCTGCTGCTCACCCCTTCCATCATGATCGAAGAGGAGCTAACCTCGGCCCTCGACGAATATTACGGGTCGTTGGAAAGAGGGACGCACCCCTTCTTCGCGGCGGTGCTGTTCCATCATCAGTTCGAGAGCGTTCATCCCTTCACCGACGGCAACGGCCGGGTGGGACGTGAACTGTTCAATATCATGCTCGAATCGAACGGGTTCCCTAGAGTGCCATTCGCGAGCGGGGAGAGGCAACGTTACCTCAGGGCCTTGACCAAAGGGGACGACGGCGATGTGAAAGGGATGATCGAGGTGTTCATGAGAATGATGATGGAGCAGAGGACGGACGTGGCCATGGAGGCCCTTAAGCGTCTGACGTCCGGGGACTAGAAGTCGAACAGCTTGCTCTGCCCCTTCTTGGAAGGCACGTTCGGTTCATTCTTTACCGGCGGTCTCTCTTCCTTCGCCGTTCTCGGCTTGGCAGGCTTGCTCGGCACGAAATCTGGGTCCACCTGCTTCTTTATTCGTTCCGCCAAGGTATCACCGATACCGGTGACGGCCGATATGGCGTGGACGTCGGCTTCCTTAATCGTTTCCCAGGAGGTGAACCCCCTCTTCTGCAGGGACCGGGCGCGGATACGGCCGACCCCTTTCAGCTCCACCAGCTCCAGCAGGTCCTCCCGCACGCCGTAGCGCATGCGGGTCATGAGCTTGGTCAGGATCGGATAGCAATCCTTGTTGAAGATGTTGGACATCTCGCGCATGGAGTAGAGGAGCCATTCGCCGATCTCCACCTTGTTGTGAATGTCCCCCGGACCGGTGCCGAAGGCCCGGTGCATCTCCTCCTCGTCCGTCTCGGCTATCCACGCATCGAGAACGAGCGCCGTCTTCACCTCGGCCAGGAAGTACTCGTAATCGGGTGTCTCCATGTCCGGGACCATGAAGAGCATCTCCTCCTTCCGTTCCAGCACGACCTCCGTCAGATGATCGAAGTCATCCCTCTTGAGGTAAAGGTTGAGCATGTCCGGCGTGGAGCACACGGCGTGCAGGAATCCCAGCGTCTTCTCTCCCGGGACGTAGGCCAGCAACCCATCGCGTAACTTTACGGCGGACATGGGGTCAATGTACAGGTCCGAGACTCGTCGACCGAAGAAGGTCGCCTTGAGATCGGCCTCCAATTCCAGGGCCAGCATCTCCGTTCCCGGGCAGCGGATGAAGCCCTCCTCCCACAGGAAGCGCACGATGTTGTCGACCGCCTCCTCCATGCCCTGCTCACCGCGCTGATGGGCGTAGAACGTTCTCCGCAGGAAGTCCAGGATGGCCTTCCTGGTGTTCGAGGTGTCCGTGGCTATCAGCGCCAGGACGTGCGCCCTTAGGACCCGCTCGCTCCCCACCTTGGATATTACGTCCTCCGGCTCGCCCAGAAGATAGTTCTCGAACAGCATGTGGCTCTGTTCGACGGTCTTCGCCAGGAGCACCGCTTCGCCGTACGGGTCGTAACGAGGACGGCCGGCCCGGCCGCACATCTGCTTGACTTCCATCACCGGAAGCGGAACGTAACCGCCGTCGTCGAAGCGGTTCACGTCCCTGACGATCACCCGCCTGGCCGGGAGATTTATTCCCGCCGCCAGCGTCGGCGTGGCCACGATGCACTTTATCTTCCCGGCCTTGAATAGCTTTTCCACGAGCGTGCGATGCTCGCCGCTGAGGGCGGCATTGTGGAAGGCCATGCCGTTCCGCATGCAGTCCCTGAGCGACAGGCCGATCGAGGTATGCTCGTCCCGGAATCCCTCCTTCAGCTGCTTCTCCACCTCTTCGTCCGGCCTGTCCTTGACCAGCCGGGCGAACTTGACCGCCAAGGTCTCTGTGGACCGTCGAGTGTTCACGAACACCAGCGCCTGACCTCCTTCGTCAATCGTATCCTTGACCAAGGACCACACCTGGTCGTCCAGGCGCTTCACCTTGCGATGGGTGTTGTCCGTGAAGTTGATGGTGTCCTCGAGCAGCACGCCCTCTTTCAACTTGACCGGGCGCCAGTTGGTGGCCACATGCTCGGCGTCCAGCCATTTGGCCATCTCCTTGCTGTTGCCCACCGTCGCGGAGAGCGCTATCACCTGCAGCTTGGGGTTCAGCATGCGGAACTTGGTGAGGGTAATCTCCAGCGTGGGACCCCGGTTGGGGTCGTTCATCAGGTGCACCTCGTCCGCGATGACCAAGGACATGGAGCGTACCCAATCCGGGCGGTGGCGCATGATGGCGTCAGCCTTCTCGGACGTGGCTACCAGAACGTCAAGGCGATCGAGGTCCCGGTCGCCGTCATCATAGTCGCCGATGGACATTCCCACCCGTATCCCGAGCTGCTCGAAGCGCTTCAGCTCCTCCAGCTTCTCCGCCGCCAATGCCTTTAAGGGAACGATGTACAGGACCTTGCCATGGTCCTCTAAAACACGTTTCACTGCCGCCAGGTAGGCCACAAGTGATTTGCCGGAGGCGGTCGGCACCGCCAGCACCAGGTTCTTGCCCTGCAGGACCAGCGGCACCGCCTTCTCCTGCGGCGGATACAGCGACGTTATGCCGTCCTCCGCCAGGATCTCCAGCACCTTCGGCGGCAGCATGCTCTTCCAGTCTGACATGGGCGATAGGGGATGTCCGGAGGGGTTATTACAGTTTCACTTGCTCCTATCGTTTGGCGCGATAGCCTCACCAATGCCGGTTCGAGGACTACATCTGCGCGATGGAATTATTAACCAGTTATCAATTATAATCAACCGATAACACGTCTGGGGATCGTCATGGCTCAA
>Ga0209098_1003454_pt1 | contig 13022 bp, 12 predicted proteins | sample AD_JPNHW1_MetaG_FD_184429 | JGI IMG/M metagenome (GOLD analysis project Ga0209098, IMG submission 184429) | Active sludge microbial communities of municipal wastewater-treating anaerobic digesters from Japan - AD_JPNHW1_MetaG (SPAdes) (version 2) | ecosystem: Engineered > Bioreactor > Anaerobic... | reverse complement strand
AGCAGTAAAACAGCGTATCGGTAAATTTGAACAAGCAGACAATGGCACCATATTTCTGGATGAAATTGGCGATATGAGCCTGTCAGCTCAGACTAAAGTGCTACGGGCTTTACAAGAAAGTGAAATTTCAAGAGTAGGAAGCGACAAAAACATCAAGGTAAATGTGCGCGTCATCGCTGCCACCAACAAAAACCTGAAAAAAGAAATAGAACTCGGCAACTTCCGCGAAGACCTTTTCCACCGCCTCAATGTTATCCCCATTCATGTACCTACACTCGACGAACGAAAAGACGATATCCCCCTGCTGATCACCCATTTCAGCGAACTGATCTGCGCCGAACAGGGCATTCAGCTCAAACATTTCGATGCAAAAGCCGTTAAAGCCCTGCAGGAACGATCATGGACCGGAAATATCCGCGAACTCCGCAACGTGGTGGAACGACTCATCATTCTGGGAGGAACAAAGATTACAAAAGAAGACGTGGAAATGTTTTCATAAACGAAACAAAAACCTGCCCTCGCCCATTTTTAGCGAGGGCGTCACTCCAACAGACGAAGAATATATCCCCACCTTACAAGTTCTTCTTTGTCGTCAATTCTCCTTATTCCTCCGTCATAAATCATACAAAATCGATTCGCCACATCCAATACATTCCTGTAGTCATGGTCAGTCAGTATTATTACTTTAAATTCAGACATTTTCAGTATTATTTTTTTATTTCTCCAACTAAAATCGGTGAAACACCATTAAATGGTTCATCAGGTAATATTAATTTACAATCTGTATGTAACAATAATTTTATTTCAAGATATCTTAATTCTCCACCGGATAAATAGGATATTTTGCTTGTATTCAGTTTTTGCAATATCGGGTCTTCTAAGAAGTTTTGAACCTGATTTTTACCTAAGTATAATTCAATTGTTTTTTCAATACTCAGATGTTTAGGCAGAAATGAATCCTGTGGAAATTAGCCCTAAAAAAATATCCGGAAAGTTTCTCGAACCTGTAGATCATCTTTTCTGTTCCGGATTAAGTGTTCGCACACCCTATTTCCGGGAACAATCAGAATTTCGTATTTTCAAAACTTTCCGGATAAATTGAAAACATCATTTAACCTTAGTGTACACTTACGTATACACTTTGTGATGCTTTGGTTTTGTCTGCCGACAAGACCAAGAGGTAAATGAAGAAAACGTCTTCCGGCACGATACCGGCTGCCGGCAGTAAAAGGAAATCCGTTTCTGCATTTCCACGGGGTTTCGATGCCGAAAACACCGCCCCGCTGGCAGTCTTCATCACAGCAATGACCACATCATCAGCTGCCACTCCCTCATTACCTCCCAAAGTCAGATAATGGATTGTCACGCCCTGTTCACTTACAGCTTTCGACAATACATTTACCTTGGTTAGCGAACCTTTTGACAGTACCAATTTACTGTAATCAATCACCGGAAATTCGCCCGAACTGTCCACCGCATTCGACAGATTTTCCGCCATGAATGCGTTGTAAGGCGATTGATTTTTCGGACGGGCCGGAAAACCTACGGTTATTAACTGCGTGAGCGATCTATATTCATCACTCATCATTTTAAACATGTTCCGCTGCTTCTGTTGAGCTTCGCTGTTCGCATCCTTTGGATTGAACGCTTTGGAACGTACTACATTTTGTCCACGATAGGTACTTGTTACAAAATTACCAATCGTTCCGGACATTTTTCCTGTTAAGGGATTTTGGCTTGTTGCCATTTTTGCTGTTGCATTCAGCCTTTATAGCTTCGCTACGTTGCGTCGCTATCACTGACTGCATGACAAAGATACAGCCTCAAAAAGCGTTTTGCAATACCGTTAAAACGCCCATCTATCTATTATTCAGCGTTTTACAGCCCCATACAACTCCATACAACTCCATACAAGTTTCAAAACTAAATCTTTAACTATACCATTAAAAATTATTAACCATTAAAAAAAAGAATACAGGCAAATCGTTAGTTAGATTTGTCTGTATTACTGTAAGAATATGATAGATTGAACTATCATATTCTTTAATTTAACTCTCCGTTTTTATTATTTACTTTCCCGTCACCTCAAACACTCTTCCTAGTGAATAAACTACTGTTTGTTCCTCAAAATCATATACTGCATCAGTGATTTCTACTAAAGCACTTTCACGGTCTTTGTGATAGCCGACAAAGAAACGAATAGCATCGTATTTTTTTAGCCAGCGTTTGCCTTCATCCTGATAGGTGTATTTGTTGATTGTGGAAGTCTTTAATAGACGATATTCTTCCTTTTTGGTGCCAGCCACAATTTCTTTAAAGTAGTTTTCCTTGATATTCAGCATTAGGATTTTCCAGCCTGTTGTATCAATGGTTTTGTTTTCGTGTGTTTCTGCAACGGTATGTTCAATGATAATCTGACTTACAACGTCGTAACTTATCGGGATTTCTTTAATGATACATTGAATGGCTTTTTCAATGGCTGAATAGGGTACAACAAACCATTCTTCGGGAATGTGATTCCCGATTTTGACCTGCAAGCGAACATCTTTGAATACGCGGTGTATCAGCGATTCGAACATGGCTACATTCATATTGAAAGCTTTCCATGAAGCTACAATTTCTACCTTTGCATTCAGGTAAGTTGGTTCATGTTCGGCATTGGCAATGCGTTCGGCTACAGTGGTGGTACTAAATCCGATTTTATACAGATTTTCGATAGACTTGATTTCCGGATTTTCTGACAATGATTTCAATACATAGATATACCCGGAGGGTTTATCGTCAGTTGTAGCATTGAATCGAGTGTTGAAATACTCGCTTGTTGTTTCGCTGTTTTCACGAACCGTATAACCATTTTCGTATAAAGCCTTTCGTAAAGTATCTAACTTTACATCAGACATAGTTCCATTTTCAAAAATACAAATACTACGACCCATTAACCGGCCTTTGCGGTCACGGTTTTGGTCAAGCACTTCGGCAAGATATACTAACATGCCATCCAACACAAAATAACATCCGGGATTTTCCAGTTGGCTTGAGGTAAATTTCACAAAGCTGCGTTTTCCTGATTTTAATTCCTCATGGACTTTTATAAATCCATCCCGATACAAATGAAAATCTTCGCATTTGCGACGTTGTGCAATATAATCGGAAGTATCAATTTTGGGCGTTTTTTTCAGGTGTTCCGGTACCGTGAGTATATCAGAAGCATCATCCATTAAATCTAATAAAGGGTCGTTGAGAAATGCTTCAATATCAGTTTCGGTTATTGGCTGTTTGGGACGTAGGAGTTCAAACCTGTCGTAGGGCAAAAGCTGATTCAGCTTTTCTGTATCGTTTAGAAAGCCTTGCAGACGGTTGAACATCAATTTCTCTTTCATCCCTTTTGTTTCGCCCGGCAATCGGTGGTGGAGCTCATAGAATGAGTTTATTTCCTCGAATGATTGAACTAACCTATCATCGGAGGTTTGTTTCAATTCCGTTGGCTTTATATCTGCAAACAAAGGATCGTTGAATATATCCTGTAATTCTTTTTCAATATTCATCATGGCATTCAACGATTTTTGTTCACAAATTTTTGTTTCTCATTCCGAATGACGACAATAGCCTGTGCCAGGCGGCGGTTATACGGATTTGGGTCGGTCAATTCGGGAAGTGCGCCGTTGTGCTCTTCCTTGAATTGGGGAAGATATTTCTTGAAAAGAATAATAGCTTCCTCGATAGGCATATCGATTTTACTTTCCTCAATCACATTCTGAACTATTTTGAGTACCGGAGCAGTAACCGACTTGGACAATATCTCATAACCACGCTGAAAGGGATTAATGGTATCAATGAGGTTTATACTCAGATTGTCGATATTGATAAATCGCCGACCAATCACCATAAAGGTATTGCCGGCATTTTGTTCAATACTTGCTCCTTTGGTTACAGCATCGAGTACCAGGTGTTGACGCACTTCTTCTACTTCGTCTGGCGATAGCTCCGGGTATTTTTCCTGAATGATTTTTGGAATCAATACCTGGTTTATTACTTCAGGGGCAATACCACCACCCATTGAGCGCACAATCATATCATCCTGCAGAATGGTTGCTTTCAGGTCGGTGAGGTCACCGGCCACAATTTCTTTGGTGCGTTCGGACGAAAGCGGTTTTAATCCTTCCACAAAAATGCGTGGCGTATCGTCGCCGCCCGATTCTTCGTCTTTCTTCGACTTGAAATTCCATGAAGGAGCCATCACCTGTTCCATGAGGAGTGATACGGTAATGGCTTTCAACATATCGTTTACGGCTACTTCCACTTTTTCCTGCACAGCGTCCGGACAGGCAATCAGGTTGGTGAATTGTGCGTGCGATTTGCCTTCACAGTCGCGTGTACAACGCCCGATAATCTGCACCACCTCGGTAAGACTTCCACGAACCCCAATGGTAAGGCAGTGTTCGCACCATTGCCAGTCGAATCCCTCTTTGGCTGTGCCCAGGGCAATAATAATATCCACAGCATCGGGCTTGTGCATTCGTTGCAGGAATGCCTGTAACTGGAGGCGTTCGCGGGGATTATCTTCCACCAAATCGGCAATTTTCAATAACTGCCCATTCGGAGTTAGTACGGTGTAAATACGGGTTTCATAGTTGATTTCCACCGTTTCGCCAATTTTATCAATGATCTGTTTTACTTCGTCGTATTTATCGCCTGTTGAAGCACGGGAATTGACCGAAGGAATATGAATGATTGTTTTCTTACTCAGGTCTAATACTTCCATAATGGCGGTAAGGTATGCTCCCTGATAGAAATGATAGCCAATACCCAAACTTTTCAGGTATTTGTAGCCGTTGAGCTGTTCGTAGTAATTGTAGGTTACCGGGTGGAAACGGTTTTCGTCGTCGGGACGAAGTACCGGCACACCATCGCCACGGAAGTAAGAGCCAGTCATGGCGATTACATGGGCATTGGTTTGTGTCATCAATCTGTGAACCAAATCACCCAAACCGCTATTGGCATCGGCAGAAACATGGTGAAATTCGTCAATGGCCAACAAGCAGTCAGTAAACGCCTCATCGCTTAGTTCCTTTGCCGCAAAGCGCAAGGTGGCATGAGTGCAAACCAAAATCTCTGCCTGTGCGTCGGCAGTAAATTCTTTAAACCGTTTGACCTTGCTTTGCTCATTCTCTGCATCGCACAAGTTGTAATACTTCGCCACCCGCCAATCGGTAAAGAAACCGAACTTTTCCAAATCGGTATTGGCAAAGGATCGGCCAATTGTTTTTTCGGGTACCGCAACAATGGCTTTTTTTACACCCTGGTAACGAAGTTTGTCTAAAGCCAGAAACATAAGCGCACGACTTTTGCCCGAAGCCGGAGGAGCTTTTAGTAAAATATACTGTTTGGTGCGTGCTTCGTAAGCCTTTGCCTGCATTTCACGCATACCCAAGGTGTTGGTATTGGTGGCTTTGCCTGTTTGGGCGTAGTTTATATTGACGATATTTTCCATCTGTATTAATTGTAAAACCTAACAGGTTTTTAAAACCTGTTAGGTGGTTCTTTCTTTGTGTGAGTAGCTCCGTACATTTTTGGTTGTAGCTGGGTACCAGCTTTCTATTTATATTTCTTATGCATTTGACTGTCAGTTATAAGTTATTATATCAACTGGGTACCAATTTGATATAAACCGGGTACTAAACCTATTTATCCGGTAACTCAATACTTGGATAAAGTGCTTATTATCAGTGCTACTATTTGTTATATCCGGTAAATCCGGTAATTGTACTAAGTAATTGTTATTCTTGTTTTATTATTTTGTACCCTCATTTACACCCTCATTTTTTGAGATTGCACCCTCGTTTACGCCCTTATTTACAAGGTGAGAAACTCCCGGAGTAATTATTATTTTTCAGTAAAATCGGCAATTTTAGTTTTTTCCATTGCATGAATCAGCTCAATTTTCAGTTCTTCATCGAAATCTAAGCAGTCAACCACACAAGCCATTATTTTCAACAAAAGCTCATCTCCAATGTTGGAGGCGGCAATATGATAAATAATTGCCTCCATTCGTTGCATAAACTGTGCAGCAGCCCAATAGTGACCATTTTTATACAGGAAATATGTCCCAAGTGTAAGCGCAATACGCTTATTACCATCATTGAAAAAATGACCTGAGCAAAAACGAAATACTAAATATGACAGCTTTGATACAAAATCCGGGTAATAAAGATCGTTCTGCATAAAATCCAACACACTTTCCATACCGCCCTGGTCACGAATACCCGAAAAACCACCTCCACTCTTTTCAATGGTTTTTTCATACACATTGAGTGCTTCTTCGTAGGATATATATTGAATTGGGTTCATTCTTCAGCTTGTTTTAATCGTTTCAAAACTTCCTGATTTGCTTCCAAAATACTGTCAAAATCAATTGCCTCACTTCCAATAAAACGTTCATATTCCTCGGGAGTTACCGCTTTTAGGTACTCGGCGATACTACCGTGATATGCATCCCGAAAACTTAAATCGCGTGAAGCCATTTTGGTGCGGGTATCATTCAGGTGTGGTTGCTGAAAAGGGTGTTCGGCGAACCTGTCAATAATATCATACACTTCCTGCATGGATAATAATTGTCCTCCATTTGCCTTGAACCGTTCACGAATTTCGTATCCTACCCCGTTTTCAAAGGCTGCCACCATTAAAAGCACTTCCGAATACATTGTTTCACGAGGCTTATCGCTATCCTTTAATTTGAGAATGTCCCGGTATTCTTTCGCGTTTTCTTTAAAAACAGCTTTGTAAATGTGATCGGTTATTTGTGCGTATTTCATGGTGTGGTGTCCATCAACACACTGATTGATAGCTGAAGTCAGCGATTTACGATAGTTGATTTCGGCAACTGCACTTGGAATATAATTCGCATCACGGCGGTTAATATATTTCGTTCCTCCTCCCGATTTTTCATTGATAGTAGCAATTACAATATCGAGTATCAAACTGCGGACTTGTTTTGCTTTTTCGCTTTCGGATAACAACATTCCGATATTGAGAAATGACCGAAAATTAAACAGACCAATAACTGTAGTTTTGGTAGCGACATTAATGACGGGAGCAAATTGCAACTTCAACTCTTTCAGCGATTTACCCTTACATAAAAAATATCCGTTATGTTTTAGTTCCTGTTCATGAGTTTCGAGATAACGTTCTATTGTGCGTTCTTCCACTTCGTAAAAATTGGCAACCATCTGTTTGGTAAAACAGTATTGTCCATCAAAATGCAAGGCTTCGATATTCAACGCTCTTTGAATAGCCTCTACAGCAAAACGGTTGTTCAACACGTTCTGACGCTCTATGTTAGATATTGATTGTTTGTTATCCATTTTCGTTTGATTTTTTATCTGTATCTCTTAAATCTAACAGATTGCAAAACCTGTTAGGATAAATTTTTATTTCTTCGTCATTCTCTCATACAAGGCAAACAAATGTTCCAGCCGTTCTTCGTCGGAGGTGAAAGGAGCCGGGCGGTAGCAGCTTTCCACTACGCGGTCTAAGTGGGTGTGGGCTTCGCGCAGGTTGGCGGGCATTTTGTCCGGGTCGTACATTTGTGCCAGTGTTTTTTCCGTGTGCATCTCGCGGGCTATCAGCACCGCTTCGGCGGCTTGCTCTATTTCCGCCCGCTTGGCTTCGGTGATTTTGGGGAAAGGGAAGGTGTTGTAACACAGCGTGGCCGAATATCGATAACGAGTTTCCAAACGACCTCCCACTGCTTTTACCCAGGCCATGTGCATTTTGGAAGTAAGTATGCCGAAAAGCCAGAGTTGAGCATCGTAAATGGCGAAGGCGGAATCTGCAACCACAGTGTTCTTGTCTAAAAATCCCATTGGGATATATTCTCTGTTTTCTGACGAATGACGTGGTATTATAATCGATTCGGAATTAGAATGTCTACGTTCTCCAAAAGCCCAAGGCATATCAGCTATTTTTTGAGTTGCGGCTTTGGGACTCGCTAACCTCATTTTTCTACATTTTTCAAGCCTGATTGCAACAAAACTATTTTCAAATGCTGACTCTGCATCTTCATCTTTTATCCATAAACAATAACGTTCTTTTCCATTTATGAACTCTTCAGAACCAATAAAACTTTTTACCCAATGTTTTTGGAAAGGATATTTAAACAGAAAATCATCACGCTCTGACTTTGTTAGAATTAATGCTCCATCATCTGTTGGTGAAGACCCTTTGAGCATGACTGCAAAATCTGTCATCTTTGATTTTGAAAGGTTCTCTATAAAGACATTTTCTGCAGGAAGTAAATATGCATTTATATTTTTCGCGACAACAAAAGAATTATTCAAATATAATTTTTTCGGTTCATTTGACTTATTGGATAAACCAATTATTGCCACTGTTACACCAGCATTATATTTTGCATTGTTTGCCCATTTAAAAGACGTATAAGCAAAAAATATCTCAATATTGTGTCCTGATATAGGCTTCCAAAGCAAATTAACTTGTTCTCCTTGACAAATAGAATTAGTTGTTACAAACGCTAACTTAGCATTATTGCTCTTCATGTATAGTGAACCTTGATAGAACCAGCAAGCAATATAATCCAGTTTCTTATATGAATCAAATTGACCTAATACATACTCAATATCTTTTTTTTGTATGTTATTCTGCAAACTACTTCCCAAATACGGTGGATTTCCCATTATATACACTTCCTCGTCGGGGGTATGCGGGCAAACTGTGTTCCAGTCAATGCGGCAGGCATTGCCGTGTACGATATTTCCGCTGCGGCGGAGTGGCAGTGCGTCCACATGGGTTTGGAAGCGGCATTCGAAAGCTTTGTTCATCTGGTGCTCGGCCAGCCAGAGCGAGAGCGTGGCGGTTTCGTGCGCATACTCGTCGAGTTCAATGCCGTGAAACTGTGTAAGCGAAAGATTGGAGAAAGGAATCTCCCTTAGTCCGTGGTTCAGACTTTCAATTTGTTCCCAAATCTGCATTTCGAGTTTACGGAGTTCCTTGTAGGTAATAATCAGGAAATTGCCGCTACCGCAGGCAGGATCTAAGAATTTTATCTTCGAAATACGGGCGAGCAATTGCCGTAAACGTTTCTCATTATTGCGTGCATCGGCAAATTCGGTGTAGAGTTCGTCGAGAAAAAGCGGCTGAATAAGCTTCATAATATTACTCACCGAGGTATAGTGCGAGCCCAGCGAGCTACGCAACTCGGGCGAGATTACTGCCTGAATCATACTCCCGAAAATATCGGGATTGATTTCAGCCCAGTTCAGGTCGCCACATTCGAGCAACAAGCGGCGGGTTTTCCAGCTCAGCGTAGGCACATCGTGGTGCTCGGCAAACAGTCCGCCGTTTACATAGGGGAATCGGCTGATATGATCAGGTTTGGAGGCACGAAGCGTAGCGTCGTTGGTGCTCATCATATCGAATGCCTCGCTGATAATGGCGCTCAGGTCGCTACCATCGGTCAGCGTAAAATCGTTGAGCGTGCCGGTAAAAATCTTATCGGGGAAAATCCCTGTGTCCTCGGCAAAAAAGCAAAAGAGCAGGCGCGACATAAACACATTGAGCGACTGTATGGCCTGCGTGTCGGTATAATCTATTTCGTTGTAGCGGCGTATTTCATCGAAAATACGTGCCATTTTGTACGCTGCCTTTACATCGGCATCGCGTTCTTCGGGCGCATGGTAGCGTTCTACGCCTGCCAGTGGCATAAAAAACTGATAATCGTAACGCAACCGCTCCACCGTGTTTTCGTAACTTTCTTCTTCTACCGGATCGTAGCCCAAAATAGTTTCACCATCGCTCACCACCAACAGTCGAACAGCTTTAAGGACTTTGGTTTCCTGTTTCAGACTTTCAAGTGTTTCCGCCAGATTTTTGGTGGCACAGTGCGTATAGGCCAGCAACTTCTTTACTACAATTGTGTTTGATTCTTTTGAGAGATTGTCTTTTCCGTCCTTAATACGATTGATGCGGGTTTCGGACATGCCGTTGAAAATACGCAGCAGGTCGTAACCCAATTCGGGAGCGGAGGTATTTTCGTGTAGTTCGTGTAAGCGGGATTCTATGGTTTGATAAGATATGGTAGTGGACATATGGGTGATTGTGTGTGTGTATGAAAGTGTATAATTTTATTTTTATTTGTGTATTTGATTTCTTCCTAAATTAATAGTCTTTTTTTAATCCAAGAATAACAGATAATGGTTTGGGAATATAAAACACCTTCGATAGTTTTATTTCTACAATACCATTGGCATAACTATATTCTTTGATAATATCTAATAATTCTCCTTTGATAATATCAAATGTTTCAGGTGAGTTAGCTACTTTATGTGTGTGCTTTCTGAATTTTTCAAACAGCCTATAACTCTTGAACTTTATTGAATAATATCTTTCATCGATTTTATTGAAGACAACTTGCCATTGCCGTTGGAACTCCATAAGTATATCATTGATTTGTTTTTCATCTTCCTTATAACTGTCATTTATCAATTCTAAATCATCATCATTATTTTCATAATCTATTGTTCGGCTCCAGTTTATTGAAATATGTTCAGCTAAATTAAATTTATAATGTGCACCCCAAATGCTTGAAAATCCATCAATTATACCATCCATATTTTCTTCGATTGTATTTTTCAAAACACTAACTATCCATAAAACAGGTGCATCAACCAGATTATATTCTGCAGTTTTTAAAAGGTTATCTTCCTTAATACGTTTTAGAATCTCCTTACAGTGATAGTCTTCACAGGAAGCGAAGTATTTAAGTATTTGGCCAGATAAATCTAAGAATCTCTCATGTTCATACTTCAATGGATATTGAGCAATGAAGTCATTTAATTTTTGATACAATTGTTTATGTTCCTCGTTATCTTTCAAATTCAGAGGAGTATAATGTCTGGTGGAACTATATATATTACTTTCGTAAATAAATTTATTTTTGCACAGATCTAAAATCTTTTCGTGAAGATATATATTGAACAAAAAGGGGCTTACATTATATCCGATCTTCTTGTGCCAATTCAAATTGATTTTATTGATTTCTTCCAGAGATTTAGTTTCAAAAATCATTTTAGCAAATAATATATCTTCACTTGCTCTGCTAATAACTTTGTTCAATGTTCTTATGCTAATATCTTTCGGGTATTCATCTTCTAACAATATAACCTGTATCTCCTGTAAGTCCTGCTTGATTGAACCATAAATATATTTTAGTTCAACAATAACATCTTCTATTGTGAATCTTTCATTTGGATTTTGTTTAGTCATATTCTCGACCAAAGTGTCCAGTTTGAAATACAATGGATAATCGTCAGCAATCAATTTGAAACTGGATCCTGCCGGATTTTGTTTAGTGAAACATTCATTAATCACTAATCCTAACGCATAGATATCTGCTGATTTTTCAATGTGCATGGCATTGTTTTTCAGCTTCTGTTCTGGAGCTAAATAGTTACGACTAACTAACAGATCGTTCGATTTTGTCAGTACTGAATTTTTGAAATGAGCAATTCCAAAATCATCAAGAACTAACTTTTTACAAGCGATTAAAATATTCTCGGGTTTAATATCTCTATGAATAACACCTTTGTTATGTGCAAACTTTACAGCAACACACAGTTGCAGAATATACTTCACTAAAATATCCGGATTTTTTTCGTCACGAATAATTTCTCTAAGCGTTTTTTCATAAAGAGGCATTACATAAAAACGTTTACCATTATGTTCTCCCTCTGCTATAATAGAGCAAAAATTTTTATGAGTATTCTCTTTGCAGAATTTTAGTTCGTTTTCAAATCGGATTACCTTGTTAGTTTCGTTAGAATGCAAGAATTTTATTGCAAAATATCCCTCATTTGAAGTTGCTTTCCATACTTCACCAGAGCCGCCATTGCCAATCGGCTCAATTAATGAATAACTGACATTATTACAATCAATAAGTTCTCCTTTTTTCATTGAAAATATGTAATTATCTGCATTCTCATTTTATGTACTCATTAGCAATTTTCAATACTTCTCCAGCAATATTCTTTTCTGTATTCAATACCGCCAGCACCTTATCCGCCAGCCAAAGTGTAAGCAATTCTTTTTCATCAATAGAGAGAAACTTTGATAGAGCTTCCACCTGCGCGCGCTTGATTGGACGGCTACCCCGTTCAATATTACAATACATAAGCGTATCGATTTCTAAGACCGCTGCCAATTGTTTGCACCGTTTTGTTGTGGCTCGGCAAACTCAAACAAGTTTGGTTTGCACTCACCTTGCACAAATTGACGTTGGAAGAGTTGCTTTTCTTCTCTTAATTGTTTGATTTTATTTGCGAATAGCATAATCATTCCAATTTGGGCTTTAATTTTTTTGAATTGTCACAAATTGAACAAAGATAAAAAAATAAAAGCAATCGGCGAATAAGAAAAGAAAGTATTATTAAACAAATAATAACAATAGCCTTTTCTTCCCGCTTTTATTATCAAGGCTTTAGTCAGCCTCATCTCTTTCTCCTTTTTACATCCTAATGATTTATAAGGTCAGATTAACAAACTGAAAAAGTGGAATACACTAAAACAAGATGGCAGTAACTCAAATCATTCTATTCTGGTTCGTACCTGACTTTGCTATTTTCCTGAAATTCCTGAATATCCTTTTTGCTGTATTTTATTGATCTTTCTATTTTTCTAAATCCAATTTTGCCATTTTTTCTCAGAATATCTAATTGTTCAACAGAAATATCCAGAATCTCAGCTGTCTTCTCTCTGCCATAAAAACGCTCCGGTTCCTGCGAAGGGATCAACATACGCACCAACTCCTGAAGCAGTTTTATATTCTGCTCCTGTTCATTCATCTTAGCCAGCAGTGTTTCCACCAGATACGATGTCTGTTTGTCAGTTTCTATGTAATACCTTTTTTGCAATTCTATTCTTGATTTATTATATTTTTATCTTTGCTATTGGGGGTGCCACTCAAAGTGGCGCTCCCAATTTAAGTCAGCCTGAAAGCAAAATTATTCTTC
>Ga0209098_1003450_pt1 | contig 13048 bp, 11 predicted proteins | sample AD_JPNHW1_MetaG_FD_184429 | JGI IMG/M metagenome (GOLD analysis project Ga0209098, IMG submission 184429) | Active sludge microbial communities of municipal wastewater-treating anaerobic digesters from Japan - AD_JPNHW1_MetaG (SPAdes) (version 2) | ecosystem: Engineered > Bioreactor > Anaerobic... | reverse complement strand
CCGCCTCCCAGATATCGTACGGCGTGTTCTCGTGGCTGAGGTCGAAGATCGCCAGCCGCGGTTCGACACCCACCGCCACGCCCTTCATCGCGGCCACCGCGCCATCCTTCGTTCCGAAATCAGTCTGCAGCACGAGCGCCCCGGTCCCGCTCGCACACTCAGCCCCACACACCATCGCGACCACGCCAAGAATTGCTCGCATCGTCATCCCCGCACAGCATCCCACTCCACGGCCGTCGGCAAGGTCGCCCTCGCAGGCGCGCTGCGGCAACGCGTCCCGAAATCAGAATTCCGCGATCCCACATTCGGCCAAACGCCACCGCCATCGCCGGCCGCGTTTCTCCCCAACCCATTGGCCCAGCGGCGCAAAACCCTGATTGCCGGACTTGGCACATTCCCTGCAAAACCGCTGTGCACCCACCCCATGAGCATCCCCGCCAAGCCCGCACGGCTCCTCTACATCGACAACCTCCGCGTCTTCACGATCGGGCTCGTCGTCCTCCAGCACGCCGCCGTGACCTACAGCGGGCTCGGCAGCTGGTACTACAAGGAGGCCGCCCCGCTCGGGCAGGCCGAGTTCCTCTTCTTCGGGCTGGGCCAGTCGCACGCGCAGGCATTCTTCATGTCGCTGTTCTTCCTGATCGCCGGCTACTTCGTCCCCGCCTCGTTCGAGCGCAAAGGCTCGCGCGCCTTCCTGATCGACCGGCTCTACCGCCTCGGCGTGCCGCTGCTGGTCTACATCTTCGTCCTGCACCCGCTCCTCGTTAAGATCCTGCATCCGGAACTCGATGTCGCCGACTACCTCCTTAATGGTCTGCGCACGCTGGACATCCTCTCGTGGACGGGCCCGCTCTGGTTTGTCGAAGCGCTCCTGATCTTCACCGTCGCCGCGCTCCCCTTCCTCGGCCGCCTCCGCCGCCAAACCGCGCCATCCTCCGGCGGCGTATCAGCCACATCGATCTGGGCACTGGTCGCACTCATCGCCGCCGCCGCCGTCGGCATCCGGCTCGTCTGCCCCATCGGCACGTCCTTCGCCAACCTCCAGTTCTGCTACTTCGCCGCCTACATCGTCGCGTTCGCCGTGGGCGTGATGGCCGGAGCGCGCGGCTGGCTCGAACGCCTCTCCTACCGCACCGCCAAGCACTGGCTGCTCGCCGCCTTCGCACTCGGTCTGCCGCTCTGGCTCTGCGCCATGGTAGCCGGCGGCGCACGTGAGGGCCGTCTGAACATCGACGGCGGCATGGCCACCGGCCCCTTCCTCTACGCGCTCTGGGAGTCCTTCTTCTGCGTCGCCTTCATCGTCGCTCTGCTCGGCATCGCCCGTGAGAAGCTGAACTTCCAGAAACCCTGGATGCGCTTCCTCGCCGACAACACCTTCGGCGTGTACATCTTCCACGCCATCGTCCTCGTGCTCGTCTCCCTCGCGCTCAAGCCCGTCGCGCTTTCCGCCATCCCGAAGTTCGCCATCGTCTCGCTGCTCGCGCTGGCCGGCTCGTTCCTCGTCGCTTGGGCCATCCGCCTGGTCCCGCCGCTCCGCCGCCTGTTCACCTGAGAAAACGCTCCGCCGCATCCCGCGGACACCGAGCCACCGCCGGCTCACAAGCGGCCCACTCCGTACTCCTCGCTACTCGCTACTGCTTTCCACGCCCGCGCACTCGCGCAGGCGCACGAGCCGCTCGCCGGCGGCGTTCAGCGTCTCCTCACGCTTGGCGAAGTGGAAACGGATGTAGCGCTGCTCCGGCTCGCGGAAGAAGCTTGAGCCCGGCACGCCCGCCACGCCGACCTCGCGAATCATCCACTCGGCCGCGGCCGTGTCGGTCGCGAAGCCGAGCGACGAGATGTCGACCATCACGTAGTAGGCTCCCTGCGGCTCGGTGAACGGCAGCCCCGTCTGCCGCAGCCAGCCCAGGAAGACGTCGCGCTTGCGCGTGTAGAGCTCGCGCAGCCCGGCGTAGTAGCTATCCGGCAGCTCCAGCCCCGCCACCGCCGCCTCCTGCAACGGCGCCGCTGCGCCCACGGTGAGGAAATCGTGCACCTTGCGCGCCTGCGCGATCACCTCCGGCGCGGCATGCACGTAGCCCAGCCGCCAGCCGGTGATCGAGTACGTCTTCGAGCGCGAGTTGCAGGTGATCGTGCGCGCCGCCATGCCAGGCAGCGCGGCCATGCTCACATGCTCGTGCGGTGCGTAGACGATGTTCTCATACGGCTCGTCGGTGATGACAAACGCATCGTGCTTCTCCGCCAGCGCGCCGATCGCCAGCAGCTCCTCACGCGTGAAGACCTTGCCGCACGGGTTCGAGGGATTGCACACGACGATCGCCTTCGGCTTCTGCACAAACGCCCGCTCGAGTTCCGCCGGGTCGAACCCGAAGTGCGGCGGCCGCAGCGGCACGTAGATCGGCTGCGCGCCCGAGAGAATCGCGTCGGCCGCGTAGTTCTCGTAGAACGGCGAGAACACCACGACTTTGTCGCCCGGATTGCAGGCGGTCATCATCGCCACCATCATCGCCTCGGTGCTGCCGCAGGTGACGACGAGGTGCCGGTCCGGATCGACCTCCAGCCCGGTGCCGCGCGCGATCTTCCGCGCCAGTGCCGCCCGGAACCGCGGCGCACCCCATGTGATCGCGTATTGGTGGAACGGACCGCGTGTCGCCTTCTCCAGCGCGGCGAGCAGCTCCTCCGGCGGATCGAAATCCGGGAAACCCTGCGCGAGGTTGATCGCCCCATGCTGGTTGGCCAGCCGCGTCATCCCGCGGATGACCGACTCGGTGAAGACGTTGAGGCGCGTGGCGGTCGCGGGCATGTGGGGACGGCCGGTGCGGCGGAAGGTTCAGCGCTTCTCGGCCCAGTTGCCGTCGGCGTCCTGCACGAACACACCGCGCGCGCTGGATGCGGCGATCGTCTTGGCGCGGGCCCGGCCCACGGCGTCCTTGGTCGTCTCGGCGTTGCGCGCGATCATCTCGTACACGGCGGCGCGGTCGCGGTTCTCCGCCTCGACAAGCTGCTGCTCCTCGGGCGTCGCGGTGCCGCGCACCTCGAGAAAGCCGGTGTTGGCCTCGCCCACGACCTGCCTGCGCCGCAATTCGTCCAGCGCGGGAAGGCGCTGCACCATCTGCTGCTTGAGATCGGTCGACTGCTGCGCCGTGGCCGCGGGTGCGGCGAAACCGAGCAGCGCGACAACGGCAAGGGAGAGAATGAGTCGGGTCTTCATGGCTGGGCGTTCGGGGTTTTGAGGGTCGAGGACTTCGCGTCGAGGTCGCCGAAGAAATCCTCCAGCGCCTTCTCCACGCGCACGTTCACATCCACCGTGATGTGGATCGGCTTCACGTCCACCGTGGTGTACACGCAGCCGGCGAAACCGGCGGAGGCCACGGCGAGCAGCGCCGCGTACAGGGGCTTTTTCATGTTGGGCAGGTTGGGAAAGTGCATCGGTTTGGACAACGATCGTTTCTTCGGGTGCCGTTCCGCCCCTCAGGGAGCCGCGGGCCGCGCGGTCTTCGCGCGGTTGCCCAGCCCCCAGTTGAGGAAATGCTCCAGCGGCGCGTTCACGTTCACATCGATCGTGACGGGGACGGCGAACTCACGCCCGGCCGGTGTGCCGATGAGGCGTATCCGCATCGGCTGGCCATCCTGCCCCTTCGGGTAGGTGTCGATCTGCAACCGGTCGAACAGCAGCACCTGGATCGCCTGCTCCACCTGCCGCAGCGCGGCATAGCCCGGACCGCCCGGCCGGCGCCCTTCTGTGAGCAGATGCAGGTCGCGGGTGAAACGCACCTTGCCCAGTTCGCCCGGCGCCAGTCTCACCCAGCCCGTGCCGAACCCGGCCCGGCCGGCGCTAAACCGCAGCGGCACCGAGCCGTCCACAGTGGCCTCCGCCTCAGCCGGCACGTCCTTGAATAGCTTCAACAACTGACCCGCCTGCACGCCCTTCAGGCTCAGGCGCGTCTCCAGTTCCGGATCGAGCAGATCGCAGGCGAAAGGTGTGCACTCCAACCGCCCGCCGAAGCCGCCGCTCGTCCACCGCTCCACGCTCAACCGCCCGGGCGCCGCGAAGGCGAAACCCACACTGCCGCCGGTCAGCTCCACCGGGCCGAGCGCCGCACTCTCGTACGTGAGCTCCTGCCCCGGCGCCGTGCACAGCGGATACAGCGACTCGAGCACAACGCGACCGCGGATCCCATCGAGGGACACCTTCTGCGCCTCGTTGCGCACCGCGAAATCGCTCAGGAGCACGTCGCCGCCGAAAGTCCACTCGCCCCGCTCAAGCCGGCTGCGCCCGTTCAGCCCCACGCCGCCGCTCAGCTCCCAGCCGGCCAGTTGCGGGAACCACCGCGCCAGCGGCTCTTTTCCGCTCAGCACGACAGGGTCGAATCCGAAGCTTCCATCCGCCTCCAGGCCGGAGACCCAGCGCAGCGTCTGCTCGCACGTCGGCCGTATCGCAAGATCCGGCACCGCGCAGCCGGCGCGCAACTCGCCGCCCTCGAGACCGGCGTTGGCCTCGAGCATCAAGTCCGTGGCACGCAGACCGGTACCGTCCGCCAGCTCCGCGGCCGTCGCACCGAAGGCCAGCCCGCCCGTCTCGTGCAGCTCGGCACCGCGCGAGTGCAGCTGCAGCCCCACGCCGGTCGCGCACCAGGACGGCCCGTAGCGCAGCACACCGTCGCTCAATTTCCCGTCGTAGTCGCCGACCCAGAGCAGCTCCCTGAGGAGCCGCTCCATCGGAGCCCGTCCCCACTGATCCAGCGCGCCGAGCCACACCCGAGGCCAGCGCAGCGCGAATGTGGCCTCCGGCGCCATCAACGACCAGCCCCGCTGCCGCACGATGACCTCGTGCACCTCCAGCGCCGTGCGACCGGAGATGTGGGCGCGGTCGAGCGTCACGACCGCCTCGCCGCCAACAACAGCCTCGGCTCGGCCCTCGGGCCAGACCAGCGTCCGCCTCTGCGCGGGCAAGGCGATCTCGGCGCGTGCACCCTCGCGCCCCGCTTCGAGCGTCGCGCTCACGGTCACCTTCGCCGACACGCCCGCAGGTTGCAGTTGCCATGCGCTTCCGTTCGCAGCGAGCCAGCCGCCCGCATCCGCGGCGACCTGCGCCTGCGCGACCAGTCGAGGGCTTCCTTCGGTCCAGCCGCCCACGGTCGCCTCCAGCGCCTCCAGCCGCAACGCGCAGGATCCCTGCAATTGAAGCGCTTCGGCCGACAGTCCGACCTCGGCTCCATTCCACCTCGCGCGGATTTCCGCCGGCGAGGCCAAGGTGTAACCCCGCGCCTCGGCGGCGCCCAGGCGCACCAGGGCATCGGCCGTCCACGGGGAATTCGTATCTTGGCGACGGGCGGCCGCCTCGCCGCCGCCCGCCAAGGAAAACCCGGCGACCGCCGCTCGTCCATCGGCGAAGCTCAACCGCGCGTTTCGAGGCTCCAGGACCAGCGTCGCATGGTCGAGCCGCACGCTGCGTTCGCCGGCGGCCCAGGCCGCACACTCGGTGCTCACCTCGCAACGCCACGCGTCCGCGCTCTCGACGCCGAGCACCAACCGCCCCTCGCCCACGCTTGCGGAGTTCGTGCCGTCGCTCCATTCGAACGCCGGCAGCACCGCCTCCACCTTCGCGGCAGCCGGGCTGCCACCAGCCAGTGTCGCCGTACCGGAGATCCGCGCCTGCGCCTCGGGAACGAATCGAGCCGCCGTCACCGCCGCGGGCACGACCCCGTCGAGCAGCAGGCGCCACGGTTCCGGCTTCAGCCGCCCGTCGTGCACACCCAGGACGATGACACCGGCCGCACCATTGCGCCGCGCCGTCACACGCCCGGAAAGCTCCGGCGCCTCGGCTGCGACCGACACGCGAAAGGATCCATCGCTCGTTTCAAGATACCCGCTGCACGGCAACTCCAGCCGCCGTTCGCCATGCCGCAGCACCACGCGGGCCTGCTCGATGTCGAGCCGCCCGTTCGGCAGAGCACCGCTCTGCGACTGCAACATCCCGCGCAGTTCGCCCAGCCTGTCGACCTCAGCCTCCAGCACCACTCCGTGCACGACGACATGCGGCTCGCCGCGCCGCACCAGCACGTTCCAGCCGAGCTCAGCCCGCGCCTCCTCAGCTCGCAAAACCAGTCCCGGCAGGTGCATCTCGACCGGACCGACCGCCGCCCTGCGCCACGACAACTCGCGCAGGTGCGTCGCATCCGTCTCCAGTCCCGCGCTGTGCAATTCCGCCAACAACCGCCGCTCCACCCACCGGTTCACCGGCGGCAGCCAGCCCGCCGCGGCCGCGCCGCCGAGACCGGCGACCAGCAGCAGCGCCGCCCCGGTCAATCGCAGGACTTTCCGCCGTGATCTTCTCATTCTGCAGTTGTCCGCCGATCGAACCGTCCCCGCCCCTCCGATGCGAGTGCAAACACCGCCGCAAAACCGCCCGCCGCAGTCTTACGTTTCCTTCGCGCTTCGCCCGCCGGCACCTCCGCCGCGCCCTGCGCGCCCCCGCATTCCCCGAGATCGCGGCAGCAAAATCCGCCACCGGCGTCCAGCGGCTCGATACCTCACTCTTGACATACTGCATTAGTGCAATAATACACCTAACCACACACCCGCCGCCCGAACCGCCCTCCGTTCCTGATTCCCTGAGTTTCAGATTTCTCCGTCCTCCGTCTCTTCCGTTCCCCCTTCCAAGCTTTCCACCTTCTCGATTCCTCCCTCCGCCCAATCGAAAATCGGCAATCCAAAATCGTAAATCCGATGCCCCCCCTGCTCTCCATCGATCTCCACAACGGCGTGCCCGCCTACCGGCAGATCATGGACCAGATCAAACTCCAGATCGCCACCGGCCTGCTCCCGCCCGGCTCCGAACTCCCCTCCACCCGCGCCCTCTCCGCCGACATCGCCCTCAACCCGATGACGATCAGCAAGGCCTACAGTCTCCTCGAGCGCGACGGCGTCCTCGAGCGCCGCCGCGGCCAGACGCTGATCGTCCGCGAGCGCCCCGCCGAGGCCCAGCAGACTGCTCGCCTCGACCCGCTCCGCCAGCAGCTCACCGCCGCCGCCCACCTCGCCAAGCAGCTCGATGTCCCCCCCGCCCAGGCCGTGAAACTCTTCCGCGAACTCCTCGATTCCTGATCGCCGCAACCTCGCCTCTAGCCTCTCGCCTTTCACCGCTCTCCCTCCTTCTTCCCATGCCCTCGCCCGCCCTCGCCCCCGCCCCGACCGCACCCGCCGGCGACACCGCCGACGCCTCGCCCGTCGTCCTCCGCTCCATCACCCAGCGCTTCGGCAAGCACACCGCGCTGAGCGACGTCTCCCTCGCCCTCCCCGCCGGCCGCATCATCGGCCTGCTCGGTCGCAATGGCGCCGGCAAGACCACCCTCCTCCACATCGCCGCCGGCCTGCTCCCGCCCACCGCCGGCGACTGCACCACCCTCGGCACGCCGTCCGGAAAACTGGACACCCCGCAGCTCACGCGCCTCGGTCTCGTCCAGCAGGAAGGCCGCTACCTGGAGTGGATGACCGTCCGCCAGCACCTCGACTTCAACGCCTCCTTCTACCCGAGCTGGGACCGCGACCTCGAACGCCGCCTCCTCGAGGCCCTCGAACTCGACCCCAAGCGCAAGATCGTCCAGCTCAGCCCCGGCGACCGCCAGAAGGTCGGCATCCTCCTCGGCACCTGCCACCGCCCCGCGCTCCTGCTCCTCGACGAGCCCATCAGCTCGCTCGACCCCATCGTCCGCCGCCGCCTGCTCGACTTCCTCCTCGAGCTCCTCCGCGACGACGGCACCACAGTCGTCATCTCGTCGCACATCCTCAACGACGTGGAGAAGATCGTCGACTGGATCGTCGCCCTCGAAACCGGCGAACTCGTCGAAAACTCCCCCTTCGACCTCCTCCAGGAGAGCTACGCCGAGTGGACGCTCACCTCCGCCGCCGGCTCCCTCCCCGCCACCTTCGCCGAGCCCTTCGTCCTCAGCCGCCAGGGCGACGCCCACCAGGCCGTCCTCCGCGTCCGCACCACCGATACCGATGCCGCCGCCCGCCTCGCCGCCGCGCACCGAGCCGAGCTCCGCGTTCGCCCGCTCAACCTCGACGAGATGTTCCCCCTCCTCACCGACCAGCGCCGCCGCCGCCATGCCTGAGCCTGCACTGTAGGCCAACGCGAAGTAGCCCAACATCCCGCACGTCGCCGTCTTCAGCATCGCCATCCACCCATGCCCCTCCGCGCCTACTTCATCCTGCTCCGCCCTGTGCGCACCTTGCTGCTCGGATTGATCAACAGTGGCTGCTGTGGCGTGCTCTTCCTGCGGTATTGCGGCGACTGCTCGTTGCTGGAGGCGTTGGCCTTCACCTGTGTCATCGTCGCGCCGCTGATCTTCGGCGATCTTCTCGCCGGCCCGGCCCACGAACTCATGAACCGGAGCGTGTTCCCTTTGATCCCGGGCGCGCGCCACCAACTCCGTCGTTGGCACCTGTTCGGCACCTCCAGCCTAGCCGCCCTGCTCCTCGCCACATCCAGCTTCTTCGTTTCCGAGTTTCCCTTCGCGGCACGGCTCGGCCTCATCGCCGCCGGACTCACGCTGCCCCTGCTCAACACCCGCCGCGTAGGCTGGTCCTATTTCGTCCTGTTGCTCCTCATCGCCCCGCTGCTCACTGCGGCGCCGCGCGAATCCTTCGTCGCCGCCTGCCAAGCGGTCCCGTGGGCGATCTTCAGTCTTGGTCTCCTCTGTGCCGGTCTCTGCGTCCGCCACATCTTCTCAGCCTCCTTCGCCGGCAACTACTGGAAAACGCCCTACGTCGTCTCGGTCCAGACGCTCGCCCCCTTCTACGACACCACGATGATCCAGCGGCGCCGCGAGGACAACGAGCGCCAGGCCATCGCGAAGCGCAGCCGCCCCGAACGCGAGTGGCGCGTCGCCTCCGTCGGCACCTCCGTGCGCGACTGGGCACGCGTCGTCCGCCACGCCCGCTTCGGCGGCACTTCATGGATATGGAGCGGGCCCGGCATCGTCGCCTTCGGTGCACTTCTCGTCTTCATCAATGGGGCGCTTCCGTTTGTCTTCGGCTATTTCGGACGAGGGAACGCCATTTCGCTCCAGGAGTATTGCGGCATGCTGATCGCTGGCGCGCATGGCACCGAGCTGGCGGGTTCCCCGGGCCGCTTTGCCTTCACATCGTTTCCCTCCACTTCGATCATGGTCACGATGTTCGCCGCCTCGGTGGCCGCCGTGCCCACAAGGCATTTCCCGCTCTCGCGTCGTCGTCTCGCCGACTGTTTCTTTGCCGAAATACTGAGGTTCGGCGCCCTCGGCTGCCTCGGCTTCGCACTCGCGTACGCCGTCGAGATCGTCGGCGCGGCGATCGTCACTCGTACTCCGATCGAGTACTTCCTATTCGCCCGCGCACTCAGCCATATCCGGATCCTGCCGACCGTCGTACTTCTCGGAATCGCGGTCGTCTTCGCCACCGTCCGCTGCCGATGGATGGCCTCGTTTGGCGGGTACCTGCTCTGGGCCGCTGTCGGCGGCGCGCTCGGCGGTCTCGCGATGGCCATCACGGAGAGCATTCTGGGCGCGTACATCTGGCTCCCGGGCTTGGCCCTTTCCGCCTGGCTCGCCCGCACCGCAATTCGCCGGTACTACGCCACCCACGACCTCAATCGTCTGATGCCCTGGGCCGCCCGCTTCGTCGGCCGCACCGCCTGACACCCCTCCCGCGCCCGCCCATGACCCTCCGCGCCTACCTCACGCTCCTCCGCCCCGTGCGCACGTTGTTCTTCGCCGTCTTCTACGGCTGCGTGATGGGCTTCAACCTCCTCAAGGTTTTCGGAGGGCTTTCCATACAGGAAACCGCATTCCTCACCTGCATAATCGTCGGCCCCGTCACCCTTGGGGCCTTTCTGCTCGGGCCGCTCCACGAGGTCATGCACCGCAGTTTCTCCGCGCTGCTTCCCAGCTGCCGCACCGCCTTCCGCCGTTGGCATCTGGTCGCGTGTGGCATCGTCGCCGTATCCTGTTTCATCGGCACCGAGCTTCTCGGTCACCCGTTCCCGCGTGCCGCGAGCGCCGGGTTCATCCTCGCCGGCCTGTCCGCACCCCTCCTCAACCGCCGCCGTAGCCTCGGCTGGGGCGCGATGTTGGGGATGCTTGGCTACGTGGCGCTCGTCTCCCTGCTCGTGCTCCCCACCCGCGCACTGATCCTCGACACCGGTCGCACCTTCCCGTGGGGGTCCCTCGTCGTCGGTGTCATGTTCGCTGTGTTCTGTTTCCGCCGCGGGTTCTCCGCTGACGGCCTCCGCGAACGCAGTCGCAGCGCGATGCTGTTCTGCTGCCTTCAAACCAACTTCCCGCTCGTCGGCTCAGGAGGCTTCGCCGTCACCCGGTACATGCAGACGGAAAACGGCCGCCTCCTCGCCGCGCGAAAAGCGAACAAGACCGGCCGCGACTGGACCGTCGCCTCCGTGGGTTCCTCGCTGCGCGAGTGGGCCGCCGTCCTCCATCACAGCCGTTTCGGCGGGACCAGCCGGGGGCAACTTGCCCTCGGGCTGTTCATCCTCGGCGTCTCTCCGCTCGCCTGCATCGCCCTGATTCTCTTCTTCATCGGCCGCGCCGACTCGAGCCATCCGATACACTTCTCGGAATTCTTTGCGCTCCTCGCCCCCGCCTTCCGCCCCGGCAACGCCGCCGATCTGATCTCCATGCTGCTCTACGGCGCCGGACTGGCCTTCGGCGTCATCGCTGCAACAAGCTTCACCGCCGCTGTCGACCTCGCGCCCTACCGCCTGCCCCTCTCCCGCGAGCGGCTCGCCCGGAGCACGCTTCTCGAAACGCACCGTCTCACCGGCCTCGTCGCCGCTGCCTTCACGGCCGAGCTCTGTATCCTATCAGCCGGCACCACACTGCTGGCCGGACAACCGCTCGCCGCGAGCGTTCTCGCCCGGCCGCTCGCCGCCACGCTCTTCCTCATACCTACCGCACTCCTGGTCCAGGCATTCCTCTACAGCGCCGCGCGCCATCCCTGGCTCCTGATCGCCGGCTTCGCGATCCCCGTCTTCGTCGGCCCCGGCATCGTCGGCGCACTCGCCAACAAGCTCGGCACCCGCGCGCCCCAGTACTCGCCCGTCGTCCTCCTCGACGCCGTTTTCACGCCCGCCGGCCTCGTCATTTTCCTCGCCATTTCCGGCACCGCTGCCGCACTACACTGGCTTGCACTCCGCCACCGCTTCCGCACCTGCGACCTCTCCCGCCCACTGATCCTGGTGGCCGCCGGTCGCAGCGCCTAGACTGCAGCCCCTTCACTTTCCCCACAACTCAACATAACAAAGCAAAACATAGAAACCCCGACATGAAACGTCTCGTCCTCGCTGTCGCCCTCGCCTGCTCGACCGCCTTCGCAGCCGACACCAAACCCACCGACGCCTCCATCAAGGAGCTCCTCACGATCTCCGATGCCCCCAAGCTGATCGACAGCGTGATGGGCCAGATCGACCAGATGATGGAGGGAGTGGTCTCGCAGGCCACCCAAGGCCAGAAGCTCAACGAGAAGCAGCAGGCCGCCTTGGCCTCCTTCCAGAGCAAGTACAGCGTCCTCGTGCGCGAGGAGCTCAGCTGGGCCAAGATGGAGCCCACCTACATCCGCATCTACCAGAACTCCCTCAACCAGGATGAGATCGACGGGATGATCGCCTTCTACAAGACCCCCGCCGGTCAGGCCGTCATCAAGAAGATGCCCGCCCTCATGCAGCAGATCATGACCGAGATGCCCGCCATGGTCGGCCCGCTGATGCAGAAGCTCCAGCCGCTCGCCCAACAGCTCGACGCCGATATGAAGGCCGCCACCGAGGCGCCCGCCGCCAAAGAGCCCGCAACCGAGCAGAAGTAACTGCCACCCACTTCCCCTCACAGCCCCGGTCGGCCACGCGCCGCCGGGGCTTTTCGTCGCCCGTTCGCCCTCACCTACGGTCTCTCGCCGCTCGCAGTGCCACCGCATCCTCACGCAGCCAACTCGCACCTCCGTCACATACCATGTGGCACGGCCCGTCCACACACGCCGGACGCCGATCGAACACGTGTGGGCACCGTAGGACCGTTTGGACTTCAAGACCGTGCATCGGTCGGCATGTTGGCGGACCACATGCAACCCGACCAAGCCTACATCGACGAACGACAAGCCAAAGCGCAGGGTCGCTGGGCAACCGCCTTCAGCGTCTTCTCCGCGATCAGCCTGATCCTCGTGGCGGCCTTCGGGCCGCAGATCGCCGCAAAGCTGAGCATCCCCGCGCCAGTCACCTACACCCTCGCGGGCATCGGCGGCGCGCTCACGCTGCTGCTCAACCTCGGCGCCGATCTACGCGGCTTATCCCGCCGGCTCTACCTTATCACCGCCCGCGCGTATGCGATCGTCCTGGTTGCACTATCGCTGCTTGGTTCCGTGTTGAGCGTCGTGGACGCCAAGGGCGTCACGAACCAATCCGCCATGGCCGCTGGATTCTTTCTCTTCTTCGGTCTGGCCACCCTCGTTTGCCTACGCCGCCTCTGCGCTGTGCTCGGCCACCCGGCCGATGAGGACGAGGAGGAACAACCGGACGCGGAATAGCCCACGCGATTCCCATAACCGGATACGGATCACCGCATCCGGAAAAGACCAGGCCGAGCCCCTCCGGCCCGTTTCTCGTCCCTGGAGCTGGCGACGCTGCGAGCCTGCCCCATTTCTCTCCTCGCCGCCTTCGCGTCGTCGCGCATCCTCGTTTCATTCCCTCCGCCATGTCCACCTCGACCATCCTCCTCGGAGTCAACATCGACCACGCCGCCACCCTCCGCCAGGCCCGCTACCGTGCCGAGCCCGAGACCTGCGGCCGCTTCATCGAGCCCGATCCGGTCGAACTCGCCCTAGCCGCCGAACGCGCCGGGGCCGACGGCATCACCGTCCACCTCCGCGAGGACCGTCGCCACATCCAGGAGCGCGATGTCTGGCGCCTGCGAGAATCCATCAAGACCCGCCTCAACCTCGAGATGGCCTGCACCGACGCCATGGTCGCCTTCGCCCTCAAGCTGAAGCCCGAGTACGCCTGCCT
>Ga0209098_1003446_pt1 | contig 13063 bp, 12 predicted proteins | sample AD_JPNHW1_MetaG_FD_184429 | JGI IMG/M metagenome (GOLD analysis project Ga0209098, IMG submission 184429) | Active sludge microbial communities of municipal wastewater-treating anaerobic digesters from Japan - AD_JPNHW1_MetaG (SPAdes) (version 2) | ecosystem: Engineered > Bioreactor > Anaerobic... | reverse complement strand
AACTTGTTCCCCAGTCCGGCGACCTTTGTATATTCCTGGTGCAGAAAATAGTCCCCAAACCCACTCATATTTTTTTATCCGATGTACTAAGATAAAAACCTAAGCCACGTTTTTAGCTGTTCTCCAATGGTAAATGGCCACTCCTTATCCTTTTCGGGAAACATTTCAACAGCATTTGTTGCATTTTTTGTATTATCGAAACTAGCACCAACAATATATGCAATTGGATTTCCCTCCTTCGATTTATAGATATATTTCTCAGGTTTATCACTGGAAAAACGAATTGTTTCTTCTGGCAATTTTAATTTCTTAGACCAGAATGATAGAGGATCATGATTGCCATGAACAATGAACGATTTTATTCCTTGCTGACTTAACCGATTTAACCCATTTCTGAAAGCAAGTTGAGCTTTGATGTTTCTATCTTTACCATCATAAATATCCCCGGAAATTAAAAGAAAATCAACTCGCTCATCAATACATAGATCAATAATTTTATTAAACGCATCATAGGTGGCAGCAGATAATTTGCTTGCTGTTTTTGAATCATATTGATTCATACTCTGAAAAGGACTGCCTAGATGAAGATCAGCAGTATGTACAAATTTTAAAATCGGTTTATCTTTGAATTTTTCATTTGACATTTAATCCCTTGAATCTTCATTAAGATTTCAATAAGATAATTCTTTTTAAATTAATTTTTATTGTATCCCTCTTCGCATATTCGGAGAATCACCACGGCAAGAATTACTCAATCAGTCGTTCTGTTTTGGATTCGCTATTGCCCGCGCCGATTTTCTAAACCCATCGAATTCGACGGGGATAAAAATGTGAAACCACTTAGTGACTGCGGTTAAGCGGCATAAAAAGAGGAAATCTAGGTGAGCGTAATTTCTGTATCAATATACCTTTTCGCATATTCCGCAATCTGAAGATTCTCCGGTACGAACTGATCGTATTTCTCACTCGTGCGGCCTTGGAACTTCTCCGCAATCTCTACCGAAGACGGACATGCTGCAAGTATTGTATTGTATTTTTCCAGGATCTGTGATGGCGATACACCCTTGAATTTTAAAGCGATCTCTTCATCTTCTACATGCAGTCCGGCAAATTCTTTTCCCAAGGTGAAAAGCGTCCGGTGTTTTGCCGAACCGGTCCAGGTAAACCAGTACGTGAAATTTCCATCAACAACAAACGGAGTTTTGGAGAGTCCGGCTCCCCGGGCTGCATGCTGCGCTTCCCTGATCACGACCTGTGCCTGTTGATTGAGGTACATTGGAACGTAATCGGAAGTGACGATCTCACGCATCTTCTCCCGGATTTTAGGGTGAATCTCTGCGCCGCTCCCGCCAAAGTATTTCGGAACTTTCCCACCTTTCGAGGGCTCGACAAGAATCTCGCTTCTCTTGAAATCAATCTCAAGGATCTCCCAGCGACGCCCGGCAAGAATCAGGAACCTGCGGGTTTCAAGATCCGGGACAGATTGGATACTGCCGATTTTTCCACCCTTGTGAATAACACTGAACTCCCGGGGTGTTGTGAACGCAGAGTAGAATTCAAAGTTCCTGACATTTTTCTCGCCCTCAAGACCCAGGATCAGTACATCCCTCTCGTCTTGTTCGATCAGATCAGCGGCTCCCATGCTCCGTAAAATCTGGAGAAAATCCTCCTGGCTCACAGCCTGGAAAGCCCCGTTTTGTATGAGGGTGTTGAAAAGATCACTGGCTGTAGATCCACCATGTTCTGCAATGACACTCAAAATTTGCTGGATCAAGGTTGAAAAATGGTAAAACCCAATCTGCGGAGGTTCGTTCCATTTTTCGATCATCAACTCAGACATCGCCACAGCACGGAGAAGTTCAGGATGCAGCCGATCTACGATAGAGTCGTCTTTCGAAGGGGTCTCCGCAATAAACATGATCAGAATTGACGGTTCTCCTTCCTTGCGTCCGCTCCTCCCAAGGCGTTGAGTCAGTGAATTCACCGACCATGGAGCCCCGATCTGTCCGATGCAGGAAACATTCCCGACATCGATTCCCATCTCCAGCGTACTCGAACAAAATGTGGCCGTGGGCCGGTTCGATTTCAGGGCGTCTTCGGTATCTTCACGTTCGCTTTTTGAGAGGGACCCGTGATGAATCCTGAAACAATCCGGTAATCCCTTTCGTTCAAGGTATGCTCTCGTGCAATCCGTATAAAATTCAAGGAGTTCACGGCTATTCACAAAAATCAGGGCCGTTTTCCCATAGAAATAACGGACGATATCGTCTATGAGCAAAGAGGGCTTCTCTTCTTCTTTTGACGGGTTATCCTTCGACGGCTTTTCAAGAACATAACTGCGGATTTGGTATTTGACATCTTTTTGTTCCGTCGGATCTGAGATTACATTTATCGATTCCGGGTTTCGGGGGAGAAGCCATTTTTTCGCCAGTTCCGGATCGCCAAATGTGGCAGAGAGTCCAATGAGCCGGACACCTGCCGGGCTCTTGTGCATCACACGGGACAACAGGCTTTTCAGGTGCGCTCCCCGTTCATTTCCAATAAAAGAATGCATCTCATCGATGACGATAAACGAGAGAGCGCCAAAAAGATGTGAAAGTTCGTTTGAATGATTGATAAAAAGAGACTCGATAGATTCAGGGGTGATAAGAAGAACGCCAGAGGGATTTTTCAGGAATTTTTTCTTCCCGCTGCTCCCGACATCTCCGTGCCATTTGAACACCGGGATTTCTGCAAGTTCGCACAGTTTTTCAAGACGCTGGAATTGATCGTTGATGAGAGCTTTTAACGGGCCTACATAGATGGCCGATACACCTCCGCCTTTCTTTTCAACAATCTGTGAAAGAATCGGGAGGAATGCAGCTTCGGTTTTTCCGGATGCAGTTTTTGCAGAGATAATCAGGTTGTCATTTGTGGTGAACAGAGCCCGAATGGAGTCTTCCTGTATCGGTCGCAACTCAGTCCATCGCATCTTGTAGAGTTTTTGCTGGATGGTCGGATGCAAAAACGAAAAAGCAGTTTTTTCCATTGGGGGTTCCTGAACACTCACAATTTGAAGGATGCCAGCTTATCGTTGATCTTCGACATGGCAGGATTTTCCGGAATGTTTTCTTCTTGTTTTTCACACGTTTCCGTGGCGTCCTGTGATTTCTGGACCGGTGTATTATTCAGCAGGACTTCCCACGAGGTTCCGGGATTTTGTTCAAGGATTGAAAGCAGCCGGACAAAACTCTTGACAATATCCCCGGGTGTCTGGAAGAAATCAGCCCCTAGCATTTTCTGGCAGTGCTGGAGGTATTCTTCGATGCCCTGATCGGGAATAAGATATTTTGCAGGATCCTCATAGGCAAAGACATTCCTGATATTGTAGAGCAGGACGTAGGTATCTTCCTTGGATAAATTCTCCAGTTCGATAACCGGGCCGCTGAAATCTTTCAGCCCTGCAACATTGAAATCGCTTCTTACAACCAGACGCCGGGCAAGTGCTTCATAACTTGCCAATCCTCTCCGCTGATCTTTAAGAAATTCATCGGTACCGGCAAAGACAAAACCTACACCGGATACGCTACCCTGGAGACAATCGTTTACGATCCGCAGGATGGCTTCATAATTCGAATTGCGGGATTGAACATTATTCAACCGGTGGGACAGTACTCCCATCTCATCGAGGTTGACAAGGAGCCCCGAATACCCGGCCATCCGGACAAAGCGGCCCCATAATTTCAGGTATTCGTAGATGTTGTCATCTTCGATGATTGTCCTGACCCCAAGATCCTGCCGGGCTTCGGTCTTGGTAGAATATTCCCCCGAAAGCCACCGGATTGCCGAGGCCATAAGAGCATCGTCACCTTTCTGGTATCCTTCAAAATACTTGCAGAGAACGGTGGCAAAGTCATAACCGCTGACAAATTCCTGAAGGCATTTTAGCTCCTGAGGAATCTGCTGAAGGATTTCTTCGGTACTCTTCCCTTCCTTACGGAGGCGCTGATCGAGATCTGAGATCCAGCGTTCAATAAGACCTGAAAGTGCACCTCCCTCGGGTTTTGCCCGTACGGCAAAATTGTGCACCAGTTCAGTATAGAGTGCTCTGGCCTGATTATCAGATGAATACAATCTTCTCTCAAGACTGATATCCGCCTGTGCCACCACAAATTTCTTTTCAAGTGCTACGATCCGGCAGAGGTTCAGGAAAAAACTCTTGCCCGAACCGTAACGCCCGATGATAAAGCGGATCGCTGCCCCGTCATTCTGAATCCTGTCCAGATCGGATAATATTGCGCTGACTTCATTTTTCCTGCCAACCTGAATATGCTCAAGGCCAATACTTGGAACAACCCCGGCACTCAGGGATTGGATAATAGCATCCCGTTCTCTTTGTTTTAGTTTTCCCATAATTCGCTCCACACTCCGTCAATCATTCATTTCTTGTAACTGATTACGATACTGCTTTCGCTTTCTTCCAGCAGGAAATCTCCCAGTTCCTCATCCGCCCACGTATTGATGTCGTCGAAAGCTGCTCTTGGCATCAGGTTATATTTCCTGGCAAGAATGGCGAAGTCTTCCTGACTGACTTCGTTTGACTTCATAATATCGTGTAATATCGAGAGATATTTTGAATCCAGCGAGGGAATGGTTTCCGGCGGGAAGGGAAGATCGAATTCATTTGGCCGTGTTTCTGCATTAACGGGTGATTTTGGAATTTTTACTTCCGGCTCAAGATCGAGAACAATCTCTTCCTCTTCCTGCTCGAATACCGATGCAAGAATATTCTGGACAGCACGCGTATCCTCCAGGGTTTGTTTTAATTTTTCCTTGTTTATGCTGAATTCCGGTCTGATTGCCGGTGGGGGGATAGCCTCTCCCTTTCGAGCTTTTCCGGCTTTTAGTACTGTTATGGGTTCTTCGGGAATGTGTCCTACAAGCAATTTTTTTATGAGTTCATCGGAAACTGCCGGTTCCATCTCCAAGGCTTTGAAAACGGTTTTGAGTGCCTTTTGTTCTTCTTTCACGAATTTGTCATCAAGAAGGACGATCTCCCCAAGGAAATTAGCGAGAGCAAGTTTTTGTTCTGGCTTCAGATATTTGCTCAACCGTTTGCCAATTCTTGTGAGGGTGGGGGGTTGGTTTTCAAGCACCCTCTGAAGTCCTTTAAGGCATTCGATCTCAAAAGCATTTAACGAGAATCTGTCTGAAATGAATTTATGCAGATAACCCATTTCGGCATCCGATACTTTTTCGTCAGATGCAGCGGTTCCATACGCAAGCTCAAAGATTAATGCCGCGCTCGGGAAGTTTTCTGATACGTGTTTTTCTTTTTTGCCTGTGGGAATAATCGCGACTGTATCGTTCCATTTATACGAAGTACCGGATATTGTTTGATCCGGGACAAGGAGCCAGCCAAAATCCCGGACCGTTGAGGTTACCGTTTTGCACTGACTTGTTGTAAGAACATCCCGCTTATCGATTCCTATTTGGTGTGCTATGTCTGAAATTGGAAGGACAATGGATCCATCGCTCTGCGGTTTGGCAGAGATAAAATTTCGCCATAATTCCAGTTCCGGATGGGGAATTTCAGATTTCAGTGCATCAGGAAGAATACTGTATACATCTCTTGTGATTTTTCCTTCTGATTTATTCAACTTGTTAATAGCAGGTTTAAGTTCTTCGATACAATCGTCCCAGATTTTTTTGAGCGTTTTATACGGTGAAGAATTAAGGGAAGGAATGGAGACGGTCAATGGTTCAATAAGACCTTTCCTTCCCGAGTAACCAACATATTGCAGAAGCGAGGGACTTGCGGGATGATAATCTAACTGAAATTGATTATATTCTGTGGAAAATGGTATTCCTTGTGGGAATTGATCCAAAAATTTTTTCTTGAATAGTTGCTTTAGAAGTTTGGGTGCCTTTCGTGGAATGTTTGTTTTTTGGAATTCGACAGAGGTTTTTGAGAGAGAATAACATAAATCCCACGGAACAGGTAGATTTTTTGACTGGTACCATGATAAGACAATGTTTGTAGTTGCGTAATAGTCTAGGTTATCAAATTCTGGAAAAAATTTCCTGATGTCGGCATCTTTTAATTCAGCAATCCGGGACCCTAAAATATATGCCATAAACTGGTTAAGGTACGAATTAAATGAGCCCGATAAGGGATAGCGCACTAATAAGCGCCGTACCTCGTTGAGGATCTCCTCATGATCCATTTTTTCAATGATAGCCCGGCGCTCAAGACCATAGAAAAAGATGAATGCATATCCGATTTCATCCAAATCGCCATTTCTTCCATTCGACATCCATACGAGATATCTCCCTCTCTGGGCTGGAGTAAGTCCAGAATATTGTGGCCAATAGGGTAAAGAGGGTAATTTTTCTTCACCGGGAATTTCAGCATTTAATGATTTTACAATGCAAGATGCATCCAGATTTTTGCTTTTCGACCAATAGGTCATTGGATTTTTAATAAAAAAACCTTGAACTGTGATTGATCTACCTTTTCCAGACCAGTTCATTTCAGATGAAGTATTCCAAGACGGAGTGACAAGCGGATCGTATAATGAATGACCATGAACATTTACCGATTGATAATTATCGGATTTTGAATCTGTATTTGAAGAACCCTCAGAATCAGAGACTCGTATATTTATTTGATATCTGCTGGAATTGTTATCAATCGATGTAAGATCACTATTAATACCTGGATCTATTCTCTCGTTTTTATTATCATATGAACTCGACTTTTTTTGGAATGTTTCTGAAGATTTTGGGCTCTTGGATTTTGTTATTATGTGAATAAAAAATAGAATCAATCCAACGAAAAATAAAACAATAACACATGAAAGTAAAAACCCCATAATAATTCTTTGTTAGTAGTGAATCTATAAAATTTATTTGAAAATAATCTATAACACCATAATCAGGTATAACCCCCCAGATTTGAATGGTATTGCTATTGAAATTCGCCATAGCAACAATTTTCCACCCATAATAATTGATAAAACAGGAATGAAATTTTTTTAATAAACAATTTTAATAAAATTAAATCGCCATAACCAAATGTCATAATACTACCCAAATGACAATTATACCCCTCTCTTGCCCATAATGTCGATTTTGACCTGCCGATTGTTACGACGGAATTCTTGCGGTGCAGTCTTGAGACCGGTCCCGGATAATTATCCGGACGGCACGTACCGGTGACGAAGCCTCGGGAGGGTCCCTGTTTCCACACGCCCCGTCATGCGGCCGAAATTTGTCGCAGACAGGTAACCGGGCCGCCGCCTCACGACCCCATTGGTGTGACAGATGGCCGATACGCCGGCCCCTTATCCCGGTCTAATGACAATAAACTCTGGCAAACTCGCTTCTTAACCGGCCCGATCGCGATCCAGCCTCCGCATGATCTCCCTCTCCCGTTCAATCTCTGCAACAAGTTCCTGCTCGCTCGGGAGATAGAGTGTATACCGGGATGCAAAGAGCTGGCGGCTGTCATTGAGAACTGAATACCGGACAACGGTCTCGTCTTTTTCCGTACACAGGATGATGCCGATGGTCGGATTGTCTCCTTCTGTTTTAACCCGGTCTTCGAAAAGACGCACATACATATCCATCTGCCCGATGTCCTGGTGAGTCAGCTTCCCGGTCTTCAGATCGATGAGGACGAAACATTTCAGGATATAATGATAGAACACGAGGTCGATATAAAATTCAGAGGTTTCCGTACTGATCCGGTATTGTCGCCCGACAAACGAGAACCCTTTCCCCAGTTCCATGAGAAAGTCCCGGAGTTTATCGATAAGGGCCTGCTCAAGTTCATGCTCAAGGTACGATGCAGAAGAAGGAATATGCAGGAACTCCAGGACATACGGGTCCCGGATGAATTCATCTGGTGATTGGGACCCCGCAATCCTTTTTTTTAAAACGGCGGGTTTTTTGATCTCCCGATCCTGGCTTTTCAACAACCGTTCATAGGAAAGTGAATCGATCTGCCGTTCAAGAGTCCGCACACTCCAGTTCTGTCCGATCGCATCGCGCATATAATGACGACGGGCCACGGGATTTTCCACCCGCATCAGGAGCCGGTAATGCGACCAGTTTAATCCGCTACACACTGTGTAGCCAATCTCATCTTCAGGAATGTCTCCTTCGCAATACCCTTTAGGAAAAACAAGATAGAACTGGCGGAAGTTCTTGAGATTTACAACAGAAAAACCACGGCCGAATTCACCGTTCAGACGGAGTGCAAGATCTTCAAGAAGATGCGTCCCATACCCTGCCCGGCTTTTTCCGGCCTGTTCTTCTTCTACGATTAACCGCCCTATGTTCCAGTATGCTTCGACCATCGCGTGGTTTACGGACCGGTACGCCTGTATCCGGGCATTGTGAATAATATCCCGGAGAGCGTGATACAGCTGATCCGTGACTGCGGGGCTGGATATCATGAGATCAGATCCTCGTATCCTCTGTGAACGAATTGTCCTAATATAACGCGGGGTGTGCGCCGGGAAAGTGAAGAGACCAAAAGAAAATGATCGGGTTTTATGAACGTTTTTACCGGGGTCAGGTTGGAAAAAATTTCCTGGCTCTGACAAAAAAATTGTGCAAATAATGGTATTTTAAAAAAAAACATTTTGAAGAAATATCTTATAATCCTCCAAACCCCCAACACCAAATACCATCCCCTCCAAAAGTATCCCGGATGTTCCTCTTCCTCGACACCGAAACCACCGGCCTCCCAAAATACTCCGCAACAAACGACCCCGTTGAAAAATGGCCCCGGGTCGTCCAGCTCGCATGGTCCTTATACAACAGCGATGGGATCCCGGAAAGCCGGAACAGTTTTATCATTTACCCGACAGACTTTTCCATCCCGTCAGACTCTGCCCGGATTCATGGGATCACGACCGAGCGGGCAAAAGCTGAAGGCGTGTCGCTCCTTAAGGTGCTCCGCAGTTCAATGCCGATGTAGAGAAGGCGGAAAAGGTCGTTGCCCATAACCTTGATTTTGACCTGCCGATTGTCACAACGGAATTTTTGCGGTGCAGTCTTGAAACAGGGCTCGGGGAAAAACAATACTTCTGCACTATGAAAACCCCGCAGGTTGTCTCCTGGTGTAAAATCCCCAAATCATCCGGGTATGGATACAAGTGGCCGACCTTAAACGAACTGCACCTCCAGTTGTTCCAGGAAGAATTCACCGGCAGCCATAATGCCGGCGCCGATGTGGAAGCGTGTGCGAGATGCTATTTTGAATTGAAGCGGAGAGGGATTATCGGATAAGAGTATCTAAAAAAAAAGAAATGGTGAATGTGAACACCATATGATCCTTAAAGACTCTCTTCGATCTTCCGGATCAAGTGTTCAGCATGAGTGACCGCCGATTCCGCTTCGGTCTCTGATATTGATCCTGCCGTGTCATAAACCGAACTGTGACGCTTACGCCGCATCCGGTCAAAGATGATGGCATCGTTTGGGTCCACGAAGAGTTCGACAAATTTCACGACCGCAATATGCTGGTTTGCCCCATCCGGGCGGTACCCTTTTGCAAACATAAGTGCCCGGCCAGCCTGAAGTACCGCATTATACGCGATAGTATACGCCCAGTCCTGGTCCGTCGGGAGAATCGTGCGAGAGGTCCGGAGATCCCGGTACGCAAGTGCCAGTGAATCATCCACTTTTTTCTTATCGTAGGGTAGTCGTTTAATCAGACCTCCCCGTTCGAGATCATCAATCATCGCAGGTACCACTGATCAGGATCTTCTCTTCTGTTATTACATTCTTTACGAAAGGATCGTTGTTCTTCTTCCGCCGGGAAAATTCTGCGGCGGTCATGAGTGTGTAATTGATCTCCCGGCCGGTTTCCTGTTCGCACGAATGGATAACCGGAATAAGCCGGTCCTCATCAAGCGACCCCACAATAAAAAGGTCAATATCACTTTTTGCCCCGGCAGTTCCCCGAGCAAATGATCCATAAATGAACATGCACGTAATCCCGTCAGATCCAAGGGTACGCTTCAGTATCCCGACAATCCCCTCCGTTTTCAATACGATCTTCTGGAGGTCAAGAAAAAGGAAATGACCGGTGTTAACGGTATAATATTGCTGGTTTCCTTTTTTCTCTCCGAAAAGAAGACCGAAGGCTTCAAGATTACCGAGTTCCCGGCGTACAGCATTAATATTCTCGTCGGTTGTACGGACAATCTCGCGGATATAGAACTCGCTCCCCGGATTGAGCAGGAAAAGCGTAAGGAGCTTCACCCGGGTCTTTGAAGAGATAAGCGCTTCCAGCATGAATACATAATGTATTCAATTGAATAAAAAATGTATTCATTTGCCGGGCCTTAATCCGTCACATCAGAAATAGCATTTCATTTCGCCAGATCGTATCCCAAATACGCCCAATTCAGCCCCGGATTGTCAATCCGGCGATCCCGTTTTCCGGTTCCACCGGAAATACTGTCCACGCCCACGGAAGAAATGGCATTTTGGGGTTATTTTTTAAAACAGGGCAAAAAGAAGGCCACTTAAACCTGCACGATAGCGGGCTTTTGGCAGCCTCCAAAAAAGGGATGATGGAGTGGTGGTTTTGCGGGAAATCTACTGTTTAAAGGGCCCTGGCGGACCAATTTTTTCAAGGGCGGAATCCGGGTGATTATCGGGCAGGGCTGATTTATCCGGAAGGAAGGGACGATTTTATAAAAAAAGTAATCCCGAAAAATTAACCCGCTGCACCGGGGTAACGAAGCACAGACTTAAGAAAAAATTACGTCCGGGATCTCTTTTTCCGGCGTTCCATGATACCGTTGACAACCTTATCGAAATCCTTTTCGAGTAATACCCTGCGCTCTTTTGTATAATCCCCGCTACCGTGGGTATAACTCTGGATGAACCGGATCGCATCCGCAGGCCCGAGATTTTTCACCAGCACCTCAAAACCCTTGATCCTGATCTCATTGAGTGTTTTCGCTTCCATCGGTCGTCACCTCCATAAACCATTGCACGGGATTACCCGTTTCAATAGAAATCTTATCCGCTTGCTTCTTAATATGTTTGATGAGGATATCATCGGTTGTGAGAAAAACCGCCCCGGCCCGTTCAGCGCAGGCAAGATGCAGGGAATCAAACGTCTCCATCCCGTTTGCATGGAATGACCGGGCCCGGTCTACAAGTTCCTTGTCCAGTACGATGTGTTCGTGCGCAAACCGGATGAGACTTCCCACGTGTTTCCTTCGTTCATCATCGGAAATCCCGGCCACTTCATAATCGATCACCTCGCTTTCCACAAGATCCCAGTCTTCCATGCAGCGCCTGAGGATCGCGATCACGGCCTCGGTTTCCATCCGGATCCGGTGTGAAGACTGATCATCGAAGGGCCTGCAAAGGCAGCAGACATCCAGATAAACTCGCATGGGAACTCCTTAGTCTTTGTATTCTTTTTAGGGCAGCAATAAATGATCGGTTTAAAAAGCAAAGATCCTTGTAACGAGATTTAGTGAGGAGAAGAGGTTGATTTTTTGTGTTCTGTAAAAATTTTAAAACCTGATAGTATCTTTCATAATGCACGCTAATACGTGCATAATCCCTTCGTCGCCTCGGGACACACTTCTGCACACTTACCAGCTAGCTCCCCACTCCCGCTGCACCGTCCGGGCCGGGAAAGCCCCTAGCACCGGCACAGATAATCAACCCGGAATTATGCACTCGGTGCGTGCACAATCTTTCGATGTTTTCCCACCGCTCTCATATCTTAAAAGAACGCGGGGTAAAATCCCGGTTCTTGCCGGGCTGCCCCGTACTCGTACCTCGCATTCCCCACTTCTCTTCCCCACACCACCCCCCATTATATTAGTGCATCTCCCTCCACCTCCCCCAACCTGTCGCGGATCATTGCCCCCTGGCCAATGCCTTGACCCGTATGAGGGAGCCCGAAAATTGATCCGGAAAACAGGCCATCCCTCACCTTCCGACCTGGCAAACCGTATCCCAAATACGCCCGATATGGCCCCGGATTGGCAATCCAACGATCCTGTTTTCCGGTTCCACAGGAAATGATGTCCACGCCCACGGAACAAACGGTATTCCAGAAGTATTTTCCAAAACCGGGCAAAATAAAGCCCACTTCAACCTGCAATACAGCGGGCCTGTACGGGTCACCTTTTTCCGGACGACTAATTATACGTGGCAGGTGCTAAAAAAGGCCATTATTGGGAGATCGATCCGGAAGGTGATCGCGCTGATTGTTCTTTTTCCTGAAGCCAGTTCCAGAGCGGGACAGATACAAGAACCGGGAAAAATTTGTTATCAGGTATTCTGTTTTTTCCCGGTTTTTTTCGCCAGGGATTTTCCTTCAGCAGGAGTAATTTTTTCAGAAACGGTAAGATCAATTCCGGTCTGGCGATCAACTTTGGTGCCGGCAACAACGGATTGTGCAATAATGACACCGGATTTTGCGGATGAGGGTTTGCTCTCGATGTTTCCCGGCTTGAGACCGCAGTCACCTAATATTTTTAGTGCATCTACCCGCTCCATGTTCACAAGATTCGGGACCGTGATCTTTTCAGCAGTTGAAACAACTATCCGGACCGTTGACCCCGGGCTCACTTCTGAATATTCTTCGGGATCCTGATCGACAACCTTTCCGGTATGTGTCCGGCCGGGTTTTTCGATCGTTTTCGGAACAAGTCCGAGATCTTTGACCGCGTTTACCGCTTGAGTCCTATCAAGACTTTTTAAAAGAGGGACCCGGACGAGAGTATCAGATACGACAGGAGCTGCTTTCAATGACAGTTTTATGGTACTCAAAGATGCCGGGTCTGTTGTTTCACCGATATCCGGTAACCGGATCGTCAGTGCATTATCACTGCCTATCATCAGGTTGGTCCTGATCTCCGTATCAAGCTGCCCGATGGTATAACAAACGCGCCCGCCAGATTGCTTCAGGCTTTCCTGCATGGACTGTACTGCGAGAGAGAGGGATGTCGCAAGATCGGCAGGATGCAGGTCGGGCCTGTGCAAAGCACCGTCGAGAACTGATACTTTTGAAACCAGATCCTTTTTCTCCCGT
>Ga0209098_1003441_pt1 | contig 13075 bp, 12 predicted proteins | sample AD_JPNHW1_MetaG_FD_184429 | JGI IMG/M metagenome (GOLD analysis project Ga0209098, IMG submission 184429) | Active sludge microbial communities of municipal wastewater-treating anaerobic digesters from Japan - AD_JPNHW1_MetaG (SPAdes) (version 2) | ecosystem: Engineered > Bioreactor > Anaerobic... | reverse complement strand
AGAATTTAAATAATAGTCAGATCCATAATTATCCATAGTCCATTCCCATACATTGCCACCCATATCAAATAGTCCGTATCCATTTGGTTTAAAGGAACCTGCCTTAAGAGTTGTTTTATATTTTTTACCATAGTTTGTAAATGTCGAGTCTATCTGGTTTCCCCAGGGGTAATTAGAGTCTGGTAGTCCACCTCTTGCTGCATATTCCCATTCCGCTTCAGTTGGGAGTCTTTTTCCGGCCCAGGATGCATACTTCATGGCGTCTGCGAAACTGACTCCCACAACCGGGTGATCAGGATATTCAAGGGTACATTTAAATTGCGACAAGCCCCAAAATTCGGGCAAGGGATTGCCGGTCATTTTACAGAATTCATAGTATTGTTTGTTGGTTACCTCACATTTATCCATGTAGAATGCGTCGACAGTGACTATATGCTCAGGTTGCCAATCCGTTCTTCCGGCAGAGTTTTTTCCCATTGTGAATTCTCCGGCAGGGATTAAAACCATGCCAGGATCTGTAATCTGTGATACCATTGTGTCACAGATCAGGAAAGTCAGCAGAATTAGTCTTGATTTCATATTGTTAATTTTTGCAGGATTTCAATTGCGGGCAGGGACGGGTGACCGGAAACAAGATTCAGCAGGATTTTGTAAAAACCATGACAGGCTTATTGACCCTGCCGTCCGCTTTATGTGTTGGTCCCTCATCTGAAAACCTTGCAGTTGTACTCGATGCTTTTCAGGTCAAACTCACCATAGCAAAATTCTCCATCAGGGTGTCTATAGATTAATTTAGCCCCCGAAGGAAGACAGTATCCATTTATATTTGTATAACCTGTCACTGGTGTAATCCAGGGGAAGTTTTTGTAAGTCTTCCCATCTGAAGTTTCAAATCTGTCATTGCTTGAAAAGTTAACAAGCTCGCCCTTTTCAGTGAAAAATAATCTGGCACTGATGGTAATATTATCATTGGTGAATTTAGCATCAACTGTAATATTGTCTATCTCTTCCCATTCGATATTCCGATCAATCAGTGAAGCCGGTGCCATGAAACACATATCGTTAAACAATGTCACAGTCTCTCCCTGATTCATTTCCTTACCTTTAGCATTCACCACTGTAAATAGTCCAAATATCTTTATCAGCATTATTGCTGTCTGATCTTTGTATAAGTGGATTCCTTTTGCAGGAATTCCCTTCTTCTTTGCAACTATGTAAAAAAGTCGAGTGGGTTTGTCAGTGAAATTATATTGTACAGACTTAAGAGGCATAAAATCTTCAGTGGATTTTGACCTGATCCCCCCGACAAATTCCGCTCTGAAATTTGATACTTTTTCTTTTCCAACGGAACCGGTAAAATGAAGATACTTTTGGACAATCGCAGGTAAGTGTTTAATATCTGCTGTTGTCAGTGTTTCATTATCAATGTTCATTGTGCGTTCTAATGCCTCCCAAACTGCTTTCTTATAGGCGTTTTTCATTTTACAACGTTATCTGGTTCGAAATTACGGAATAAATCCTAAAGGAGATTTGGGATATGGAACGTCTCGTATTACGTATTACGGCCATCACAAACATGTCTTGAGGGCAGGATCAGAAGCAAAAAGTCTGACAAGTCCGTTATAAGTCAGTCCGTACTGGCGGCTGGATGATTTCTTCTATCTTTTTTTCCTTATATTTTATCAATCAGGATTTCCCAAAAATCAAGTCTAATCAATATTTAATTTCAATTGACTAAACATCGAGTTTTTATCCCAATATCCATGTTGGGCAAATATTTTCCCATTAACAACCTGAAATATTTCGCAACCATGCATTCTGAATTTATTTTCATTAGGTGAATGTCCCGCAAATTCACCTTTCATTGTCCCCTGGAAAATCCATTCAACAACAACCCATGAATCCTGTTCTATTATGTTTTCAGCCTCAATGTGAATGTCCGGGAAAGCCCGAAAAAGATTTTCATAAGTCTTTTTCATTGCTTCACGTCCATGTACCGCTTTCCCATATGGAAGTTGTGTGTTGGTAACATTTTCATCATAAAGGGCTGTTGCCGTATCTGGATTGTGACTGTTATATGCATCAATCCATTTTAGGGAAATTTGCCTTGGCGTCAGATTTAAAATGTTGTCTTTCATAATATTTAGTGATTTGTCCCGAGAATAAGAATGCTTCATGGAAATTGAAAATGAAAACAGAAAAACTAGAATTATATACTTTTTAGTCGTGTAATATCCATTAATAGTTATTAGGATCCGTGTCAAATCTTTGTCTTAAAGTCCAGGTCTGGACCGGAACCCAACTTGCTGCCAGCGGCCCGGCGGTATAACTTCGTAAGCGTCACCGGAAGCAGCATCCGGTAACAATCCGGGCACCCGCCGGGAAGCGGGCCATATCTCAGTCCCGGAGCAAAGAGGGGACGGCGTGGTTATGCCATTACAAATATGTCCCGGGGGAAGAAACGTTAGCAAAAACCATGACAAACAAATTGCCAATATTGTCCGTGTCGGGTGGTAAAAGAATTTATTTATTTAACCTGGAATGCAGAGGCCACCAATTGGATTCCTCAGCTTTAATGGCTTTATATAGCTCATATTGACACAGAACAGAATCATGTTTTCCATAACAGGTTTTCCCCTCAGGGTCATTATTATAAAGTCCTTTTAGAATGGGTAATGCCTTTTGAGAATGAATTTGACCCAATGTCCAGATAGCAATATGTGAACGATCTTCAGGAGAGTTATTTGTATCCAGCAAGTAAGCTATCAAGGCATCTTCAGCAGTACCAGGATATATTCCCCTGGCATGGTTGATATTTTTCTTTACATCTATATCTATCCAGATGTATAATGCAAGGAATCCTGAAATTAGCAGGATAAGAAGACCAGCACTCAAAATGATTAACTTTCTCTTCATTTTTTCTGTTATTATTTCTCAAGAAGTTTATTGTCTATAATTCTCCAGGTGAAAGTTTCCCGGATCATAAGTCTTTATACGAAGGACCATCCATGCCACCCGACAGCCCGGCGGTATAATTTCCTAAGCGTTACCTGACGCAGTACCCGGCAACTGTCCTGGTACCCCGCGTTATAGGGAGCTATTTTAATCAGCATGTTTTAAAATCAGTCAGGGTATTTTGTTTTTCAAATCAAGAAAGAAGAATTTTATCATTGAGCAGGCTTGCTGCCTTTGTACTTTAAAAGGTAAAGTTGAATAAAAATACCATTTTGAAACTTGGCATCGAACACTGTGTCTTTCTTAATAAGTTCCGATTCCGCTAAGACAAGGTCCAGGTTATTTTGATTCAATGGATTATTGTGAAATTGGACTGCACAGAAATCCTCACCCGGACTTAAAAATTCTTCGGGTTTTTGATATTGTTTTACCTGGGTAAAAGCATCAACGTTTGACATTTCTGCCTTAAGCCAGTAATGTTTTAATCCCGAATTCCCATTGTATTCTACCATGGGGCCAGCAGTGACCTCGGTAATATGTAAAATCTTATCAATCTCAGGATATGTTTTGGTGATATATTCGATGGTTTGTTTATAAGGTCCATATGAAAAAGCGAAAGCTGAGACAGAGATCCGAATACCAAAAAACAGGATAACTGGTATCGAAATTATTCTCACCCATTTTGTCTTAATAACGGTTAAAAGGATTGTAGCCGGAATAATAAGCATTGTGACTATAACCGCAACATATCTGGAATAAAGTATTGGTTGTGAGAACAAAGAAATAATCATTGCTATAATTAAAGTGCCAATAAAAATGCACAATGACAACCACAGAGGTATTCTATACCCGGAAAACGATTTCTTAAAACTTAAAATTATTGTTAAAACCATCAGGGTATACATCAAAATAGTCAAAGATTTGGAAGAAGGGGTTGTCCAGAATTGTTCAGTGAATGGTATTGCGAAACAAGAACCAATAGTTGATAGACTTACCTCAGGAGCCCAAAAAGCACTTTGTACTCTTTTTACCTGAACAACAAACATAGAGAGCCACGGGAGAAACAATATGGCCGCTATGAGCATTACAATCAGGTGATTAATCCATTTTCTGTTCTTGGTAAGTACAAGATAAATCAAAACAAACATATTCGCCATACATGCAGCAATCAGGCTATAATAATGAGTATACATCGCTGCCACAGTGAAAACAAGTATAAGAATCAGATCCCGGGTGGTGCCAGTTCGTAAGAATAGACAGGAATATAAAAATACCCCTGTTATAGAAAATGCTGCCCAGCTGTACATCCTGGCCTGATGCGAATATACCGCCACCATCGGAACTGATACCAGCATCAGACATAAGTACAATGCTCCTGGTTTACCAAAGATACGTTGACCGGCAAAATACCCTAATAACAGGGTCGCTAATACTCCAACAACTGAAAATATTCTCAGGGATACTGCTGATAAGCCGAATATGCCTGTAAACAATCTTAATCCAAGATAATATAATGGCGGGTGTAAATCAGTTTTAAATTTAGCATAAAGATCAGATAAAGAACCATACAACATCGACTTGGTGTATGTTTCATCACTCCAAAGATCGCTTAATCCAATGTTAATAGAATAGAAAACTATCGCAACAGCGAATACTATCCAGAATAACACAAGTTCATTTTTAAGTAGTTTTTTTAGAAAATCTGCCATGTAATCAAATTTAAATGAATGAATGAGATAATTTTATCGATAAATGGTTAAGATATTTGAGTCAATGTCTTATGGATTTGACTGATTGTCAGATTGGTACGGTAAATGCCCTATAACGGCCCGGCGGTAGGGCTTAGTAAGCGTTACCCGACGACAACACCGGGTAGAATCCTGGTACCCCGCGGCAGCGTGGCCACAAAACTGTCACGGTTCAAGGAGGGTCTGGCGCGTGTTTTTGCCGTCCGGGTACAAATTTGATTGAGTTCTGGCGCGGTCGCGGTACAAAGTTTGATCGGAGTCGCGAATTTATACCCGGTAACGAAGTTTGGTGCGGGTACTGGCGCAGTGTCGTGGTTCAAACATGATCAAAGCCCGAAAACTATCAAGGTAAGGTGGAATTTATTTGTAAGCTGATGCGCGTGTCCGGGTGCAAGAACCATTACAAATTTTAACGGTGGGCCAACAACAATCATATTGTGGCCGGCAAATGTTTTCTTAATCAGTTCTTTACTCGGTGAAGTAGTCCATGAATCAGTTATTTCAAAGAAGCTTTCCATTTCTCCGGCCGGCTCCTCAGCCTGGCGCCAGACAATGACCAAAATGGTTGCTTCTGCTCCGCGTCACTTAATGCACAGCCCCGTCAGTCCCAGTGCTAACCACCCAACCACCACTTCACCCGGAAACACATTAACCAAAGAGACCAACAGACTGATTGCCATACTAAGGTAGACAATAAAAATATTACAGTCTCTCATTAAAGATGGATTACAGCATTAAATCCAACCGTCGCTTAATTCCCGGACTCCGCATGGATACATTAAGAATGGATCATCCCAGGTAACGCCACTTGATCAAATCCACATTTTGTTCAATCCTGATCTGACGGATTTCATAACTTAGCTGTCTCTTGGGGAAATCACCAACAAAAACACTGATAACATGAACGAACAAACACAAAACCAGGAATGTTGTCCTGAATTCCACCCTGAAAAATGGGATGAAAAGACACACTTATTATGTTTCATGATCCTACGGCATTCAGGTCTGATATTCTGATTTCCGTGAAGAAAGATGTCCCGGGCGAGAAGAATGCCGCGCTATCAGGCACCTTTGTAAGCAGGACCTTCGATGGTGGCTATAACGCCTTCCCGACATTCGTCAGGGAAATGGATCAATACCTGTCAGAATCAGGGAAGAAGGCAAAAGACTATTATGTCCACTATGCCTCTTGTCCGAAATGTGCCAAAAAATTCGGTCATAACTACATGATCCTTTTTACAGAGGTGAGCAATAATTAAGTCTCCGGAGTCATTTGTCAAAGGTCTGCCGGCTGTATTTCAACTTTCTCGCCGGCCCATTGTTTTATTTTTACACTGACAGAGTGATGACCGAAAAATCATTTGCCATAGAAGGGATGAACTGCGCCTCCTGCGCAGCACACGTAGAGAAAGCCGCGGCAAAGGTCGAGGGCATAACATTTGCCAGCGTCAACCTGGCCACGGAACGACTGACCATCTCCTACGATGAGCGAAAGGCATCGCTGAGCCAGGTGGTCGACGCTGTAAACAGGGCCGGCTACAAGGCCATCGATGACGAAAAAGAACGCAGGGCAGCACGTCCCGAGGCTGAAAGGCTCAGGAAAAGACTTATCTGGTCTCTCGTCTTTACTGTTCCGCTACTCATAATAACAATGTCTTCCATGGCCGGGGCCCGGCTGCCGGACTTCATCTCACCAGCGACCAGCCCTCTCAACTTTGCACTGCTGCAACTGTTGCTTACCGTACCTGTTGTGATCACCGGACGCAGCTTTTACATCGCCGGCACAAAGACACTCCTCAGGGGCAATCCGGGAATGGATACCCTCGTGGCAATGGGTACCGCGGCAGCATTCCTGTATGGAATATATGCCACAATCCGTATCGCCGGAGGTGATTCACACTATGTGCACAGTCTCTACTATGAGTCAGCCGCTACAATAATCACCCTGATTACAATGGGTCGCTTCCTGGAGGCAAGGTCAAAGGCCAGGGCAGGCAATGCCATCCGGCAACTGCTTTCCCTTGCTCCACCCCTGGCCACAGTGATACGCGACGGCAAGGAAAAAACAGTACCTGCCTCGAAGGTGCAGGTTGGAGAGCTTGTGGTGGCAAGACCCGGCGAACGGTTTGCTGTTGACGGTACGGTCACAAGCGGAACAACATCAGCTGATGAATCGATGCTCACCGGGGAGAGTACCCCGGTAGAGAAGGAAGAGGGCTCAGAGGTGACCGGAGGGAGCATCAACCTTAACGGTTCGGTGGTTTACCGGGCAACACGCGTGGGCAGTGAAACCACTTTGGCAAGGATCGTGAAGCTGATGGAGGAAGCCCAGGGATCAAAGGCCCCTATTGCAAGGCTGGCAGACAAGATATCAGGCATCTTCGTCCCGGTCGTCATGGCACTTGCCCTGCTGGCAGGGACAGCCTGGCTCATAGGTACGGGAGATTTCCGGCTGGCATTCACGGTACTGATCTCGGTACTGATAATAGCCTGCCCCTGTGCACTGGGCCTGGCAACACCGGTGGCAGTCATGGTGGGAACAGGGAGGGGAGCACAACAGGGTATCCTCATTAAGGGTGGTGAAGCCCTTGAGACGGCACGCAAAGCAAAGGTGGTGGTGCTGGATAAAACAGGAACGGTCACCACCGGCGTCCCGGTAGTGACAGACCTGGTTCCGGCTGACGGGACAGATGAGAGTACACTTCTTACTCTGGCTGCTACAGCGGAAAGTCGTTCAGAACACCCTGTTGCCAGGGCAGTCATCAGCCTCGCAGGGGATAAAGGCTTTGCAATCTCCGCTCCTGAGCGCTTCAGCGCTCTGCCTGGTTACGGTGTGGAGGCATCGGTCAACGGCATTCATATCCTGACAGGAAGCCGGAGACTCATGAATGAAAGAAAGATCGACACTTCCGCTTCAGACCAGGCTGCCGATGAACTCTCTGACCAGGGTAAGACGGTCATGTATATTGCTTCAGGAGGCAAATGCCTGGGAATTATTGCTGTAGCCGACACTATCAGATCCGGGTCGGCGGCAGCAGTCGGGGAAATGAAAGCCATGGGCCTCGGAGTGATGATGATAACCGGCGACAGCATTCAGACTGCCAGGCATATTGCCGGAGAAGCAGGTATAGATGATGTGATAGCGGGTGTGCTTCCCGGAGATAAAGCCGGCGAAATCAGAAAAATAAGAAGCACCGGTAAAAGTGTCATAATGGTCGGCGATGGCATCAATGATGCCCCGGCACTCGCCACTGCAGATGTCGGGATCGCCATCGGTTCGGGAACCGACGTGGCAATTGAGGCAGCAGACGTGGTACTGATCAAAAACGATCTGGGTGATGTGGTCCGCACACTGAAGCTGAGCCACAGTACAATCCGCAATATCAAACAGAATCTTTTCTGGGCATTCTTCTACAACATTCTCGGCATACCCGTGGCCATGGGATTGCTTCACCTCTTCGGCGGACCGTTGCTCAACCCGATGATCGCCGCTGCAGCAATGAGTTTCAGTTCGGTATCTGTTGTCTGGAATGCCTTGAGACTCAGAAATATCAGATTATAATCCATGATTTTACTGTTTTTTTGATGTCGCGATTAAACCTATGGAGGTAATCAACATCTGAGTAATTGTAAACTGTGAACAATCATAGAAAACAATAACAAAAACAATTACTCATGAAAACAAGACTTTTCTTTACGGTAGCGGCGTTCGTAGCCATGACGGTTGTTGCAGGTGCGCAGACAACGGACATCACCCCCGGCCAGACAGGTAAGGGCCGTGCAGCAGGTAACACCTTTGTGGATGCCGACAAAGACGGTGTATGCGACAATTTTGAGAACGGCACCAGGCCTGGCCACAGGGCCTATTCTGCCGGAGAAAACCAGGCTGCTGCGAATCGCGGACCCGGCAAGGGTCAGGGCCTCGCACAGGGCAACAGGAAGGGACAGGGCCGCAGTACGGGAATGGCAGCCGGCAGAGGTGCCGGTCGTGCACAGGGAACCGTGCCCGGAAGGGGACGGAACTCAGGCCATGGTCCGGCATTCGTCGATGCCGACAAGGACGGCGTTTGCGACAACCTGGAAGCCACTGCAGAAAAGAAGTAACCAGCACTCACGGCTAAATACAGAAAGAGATCCCTATTTTGGGGTCTCTTTTTTTACAATGCTTATTGGTCTACGACCAATCTCCTGATATTATCTCCTGTTCTACAATGCTTTATGCGCTACGCGCATTAATTGGCCGTAGGCCATTCACCACTGTCACCCCCATTGCTCTCTCGGATTTGAGTGCTACCTTTAACCTCAAACCTGTAAACAACTACATTGTACCTCACCATCATCATCCCGATGTACAACGAATCGGGCGTCATCACCACTACGCTGGAACGGCTGCGCGCCATTGAGATGCCCGGTTTTGTTACACAGGTCGAGGTAATTGTGGTCGACGACTGCTCTACTGATGTCACTGCCGGACTGGCTGAAAAAATCAGCTTGTCGTTTCCCGGCACAAAGGTGATCAGGCTGCCGGTCAATGCCGGCAAGGGAGCCGCAGTGGCAGCCGGGGTGCGTGAGGCGAATGGCAACACCATCCTGGTCCAGGACGCCGACCTGGAGCTCGATCCCAAAGATATTCCCTCACTCCTGCGAAGAATGCACAACCTGAATCTTGACCTGGTCAGCGGTACAAGGTTCGGTTCAGGTTCCGGATACCCGGTCCATGCAATCGCAGCTGTCACCCTCAACAGGCTCCTCTCAGCCATCACGGCAAAAACCACCGGCAGGAGAATCACCGACCTGACCTGCGGATACAAACTTATCAGGAAGGAACTGTTCGATAAGCTGGATCTCCGCGAACAACGGTTTGGTTTTGAGACCGAACTGATGTTTAAGGCATTACGTGTCGCAACATGTACTTTCGCCGAGGAGCCTGTCAGTTACTCTCCCCGCAGAAGGACCGAGGGCAAAAAAGTCGGCATCCCCGAAGGCCTTGGGATAGTCGCTAAAGTCCTTAAATTCAGCGTGACAGGGAAAAATTGGATTTCCGTACTCACACTGACCATCCTCATTGCCTTAATGACCGGCACCATGCTTTCAGAAAAGCACTGGAGGGAGGAACAAAGGATAATAGAGCATGATGCGATCTCATACTATGCCTGGCTACCGGCAACTTTCATCTACCACGATCTGTCACTGAGCTTCGCAGACAACTACCAGGGGCCGCATAAGTTCATTGTATGGCCTGAAAAAGGTCCCCGGGGAAAATACGTGATCAAAACCAGCATGGGTCTCTCGCTTCTCTGGACTCCATTTTTTCTTGCAGGCCATGTTGCTGCACTAATCTCCGGGGCGGATGCAGGCGGCTATTCCCCGCCCTATAAGTTCTTCCTCCTCGTTTCGGCACTGTTTTTCCTTGCAGCCGGACTTGTTTACCTGAGAAGAATCCTCCTGCAGGATGCATCTGACACAATTACTGCAATTGTCCTGGCTGCATTCGTCATCGGTACAAACCTGTACTGGTACACTCTCTACCAGGGGACGATGTCACACGTCTATTCATTTGCCCTTATAAGTGCATTTATATGGTATTCAATTAAATGGTACAGCGAAGGAGGCAGGAAGGCCTGGTCCGCCCTGAGGCTTGGACTATTAATCGGCCTGATCACACTGATACGCCCGACCAATATTATAATCGTGCTGTTTTTCCTCTTTTATGGGATTACCCGGGCCGGAAGCCTCAGGCAGAGAGGCAGGGAGATAGTTGCTGATTACAGGCTACTTGCCCTGATAGCCCTTACAGCATTCATCGTATGGTTACCACAGATGGTATACTGGAGGGAGATGACAGGACATTGGGTTTACTTTTCCTATGGCAGCGACGAACGGTTCTTCTTCGCCGACCCGGCGATAATAAAAGGCCTTTTCAGCTGGCGAAAGGGACTATTTATCTATACCCCTCTGATGGTTTTCGCCTTTGCGGGGATTTTTGTCCTCTGTAAGCGCCGCTCACCTTACGTCCTTCCTGTGACCATAATCGTTCCTCTTAACATTTACATCATCTTCTCATGGTGGTGCTGGTGGTACGGCGGAGGCTTCGGACAGCGGGCATTCATCGACAGCTATGCCCTGATGGCAGTGGCAACCGCCTCACTTCTGTCTGCCGGTATTGGTCCGGGGAAAAAGTGGATCAGGTACCCGGTCATGGCAGCTTTCCTCCTCCTTGCTTCCCTCGGTATATTTTATAATTTCCAGTATTACCACGGCGCAATCCACTGGGACTCAATGACCAGGGAAGCGTATTTTGATTCCTTTGGAAGAGTAAGACCCTCTGAGCGGTTCAATCAACTACTTAAGGAACCCGACTATGAAAGGGCACGAAAGGGATTCGACAGGTAATGCCTGCCAAACCCCTCCGTCCAATTGACACAAGAACTTCCGGTCTGTCTGACCGGCCTGATTGTTCACCGGTTCCGGTCTGCTGTCCACACCAGCCGGCCCGGTGTATTACTGAACCTTGTTTATGCTGGCAATAACCGCCTCCTTCGATTTCACTCCTACTATCCTCTCCACTTCCTTGCCATCCTTAAACAGGATCATCGTCGGGATACTCCTGATCCCGTACTGCGCAGCTACCTGCTGCTGTTCATCCACATTGAGCTTATATATTGTTGCAGTGCCGTCAGTAGCTTCAGCCACCTCGTTAAGGATGGGCGCCATCATCTTGCACGGCATGCACCAGTCGGCCCAGAAATCAACCAGTACAACTCCATTCTTCGTCTTGTGCGCGAAGTTCTGTGCCGTGAGATGTTCTATCAGCTCACTGTCGGCTACTGCCGGGGCATTCTTCATCTTGTTGTACGAGCGCACAAGAAGTATTGCAACTACGGCAATAACAACCAAAGCTATAATCAGTCCTTTCATCTTCATCTACTTATTTTCTTTTTTGTGAATGCTGGTAATCGGCAGCAGCAAGCGCTGCGACGGTTCCGTCGGCAACAGCCGTGGTCACCTGCCTGTAACGTTTTGCGTTGGCGTCACCTGCAGAAAAAACGCCTTCGACATTTGTTGACATATCGGCTCCGGTGATGATCTCACCCCTATCGTTCATGTTCACATACCCCCTGAGCCACTCAGTGTTGGGCACGTAACCAATAAAGATGAAGACACCAGCAGTTTTGAAATCCCTATCCTCGCCCGTGACAAGGTTCCTGATTTTTACACCTTCCAGTTTCTCTTCTCCGTAAAACGAAGCGATGGTTGATGACATCACGAAGCTGAGTTTCGGGTTGGCCTTCGCCTCGTCAACGGCATACTGAAATGCCTGGAAATGGTCGAACTGGTGAACCACAGTCACCTTTGTGGCGTATTTCGTAAGTGAGACGGCTTCCTCGAGGGCCGAGTTGCCTCCTCCCACGACAACTATCTCCTTGCCTGTGAAGAAATCTCCGTCACAGGTTGCACAGTATGATATGCCTCTTCCCTTGAAGAAATCCTCACCGGGCACGCCGAGGGTGCGCGACCGGCCACCGGTGGCAAGGATTACTGCACCCGCAGTGTATGTCTGACCGTCTCCGGCAGTGACACTCTTTACCTCGCCCTCAAGGCAGAACGAGCTGATCTCCGTGTTGCCCTTCACCACGGCGCCAAAGGCAGTTGCCTGTTTCTTCATCACCGAGCCGAGCATATATCCGTTTATCTTCTCGATGCCTGGATAGTTGGCAATTTCGTGGGTCAGAGTCATCTGTCCTCCGGGAGTACCCTCGGTGAGGAGCAGTGTGCTCAGCCTGGCCCGCGAGAGGTAGATTGCCGCTGTCAGCCCTGCCGGACCACCGCCAAGAATGATTACATCGTAATGATTTACGTTCTCCATTGCCTATGCGTTGGGCTTGCCGAACTCACTTTCGAGGATTGTCTTCACCTGCTGCATCGTCTGGATGCTGGATGTTGCCTTCACCATCTTTCCATTCCTGTAATACACAGTGTATGGCAACCCCATGAATCCGCGGGTAAGGGGTGCATTGCGTATCACCTGTGCCTCCGGATTGTCAAACTCCATGTCGAAGAACTTCACATGGGTAAAGACGGGTTCGAGCTCCTCCATGATTCCGTAAACCGGGATACACATCGGGCCCATCCTGCCGCAGCAGACCATTACATTCTCATTCTCACTGATAACCTTTTCGAGCTGCTGTGCAGTCTCAACATGATTCAAATTCGTGTAAAGCATATTTTTATTTTTTATTGATTACTCCTTTCATACCTTCAGACCTACAGACCTTCATACTATTTTTACCTCGTGCGTCATCTCAATACCCGCCTTCCGGTAAACAGCCGAGACCCCGCAATAGCGCTCCATCGAAAGGCTGATCGCCTTC
>Ga0209098_1003440_pt1 | contig 13077 bp, 9 predicted proteins | sample AD_JPNHW1_MetaG_FD_184429 | JGI IMG/M metagenome (GOLD analysis project Ga0209098, IMG submission 184429) | Active sludge microbial communities of municipal wastewater-treating anaerobic digesters from Japan - AD_JPNHW1_MetaG (SPAdes) (version 2) | ecosystem: Engineered > Bioreactor > Anaerobic >... | reverse complement strand
CATGGCGTAAAGATCGGTCGGCTCCGACGGCGAACCATGAAAGGCGCCACCTGCAGTTTTCTGATTCGCCTTGCTCGGTCCAGACCTGTCGCTTGAATGAGGCCTATGCTCGTCGCGGCGCCCACGGCGCTCGAGCTCCCCGGATTCGCGTGGCTCGCGTTTCCGTGGTTCGCGCTGGTCTCTTGAATCACGCTGCCCCCGTGTGTCGCGGCCTCTTGGGGTTTCGCGCTCGATTGTGACGCCCTCGCTTGCGTCGAGGGGAAGTTTCTCACCCTCGGTAAAAGGAATCAGGGTGAGGCTGGGATCTATGGAACGCCTGATAGCCGGAATGCCATACATGTAGCGCTCGCAGGCTAAGTTATAAAGACGCGCATTAGGGTTGTGCTGATCCAAAAAAGTAAGCCTGTCCGCATAAAGCTCGGGCTCCAGGGGAATATCGAAATTAACCACCACAGGGAAGCGTGCCCGCTCGATATCCTTGGCACCCTCGTCGGTTAACACAAGCACAAAGGCGCTTGATGCATCCGAATCGTGACTGACGGTATCCGCGCCTGGTTTATCTACGCCTGGCTGCGCCCTGCCACCTGCCAGCGCCTTCTCAAGAATTTGCTTTTTGCGCGATGGCTGCAGGGCACCGGCGACGTAATCAGTCGGCACACCATTCAATTCCAACCGCTTTGAAATTTCGAAGGCAGAACTCTTCAGATTGCAAAAAAGACAAATACTCTGAATGGAAGGATCATGCGCCAGCCCGAGCACGAAACGCAGTTTTTCTTCTGCCCTGATTTCGTACGAAGCTGTTTTTATGGTTCCAACAAGGCCGATAGACTCTTGAAATCGAATCTCTTTGGGGTTGTCTGCAATATCCCAGGCAAAAGCCTTGGCCCTTGGCGTGCTTTTCCCTTCTATCACGAGCGTCTTGCGTTCCCAGGAAGGCAAAAGATGCCCCTGTACGGCCCGCAGTTTTTCGTCAGGAAGTTCGGCTATTTTTTCTGCACCATCAACCACGACAAAACCAAAGTGACGTGGCGCGATAGTGGGGAGAGCCCCTGCCTGTGCAAGACTGATAAGCGTTTGCATGCTTGCAAGAACGAGATTTGCACCTTCCGCGGTGGAGAGATCCTGCTCCATGCTCTGGTCGGCAGTTGATCCGCTGCCCGAGGACACATTGAGAGGCTTGAGAGGAAAAATCGAAACATCGCCTTCGAACTCAGTGGCTAAAGCTCTTGCTGCGCTTGACGCTGCCTCGAGCTTTTCCTCATCATCCACAACGTAGAGTGCGCGGAAATTGCTAGCCGCTTTGTTTGGTTGCGTAAGCCAATAGATGACAGGAAACATAAAAACACGGGCACGGTCTTTTTCTATGTCCGTTTTGACGAGAAGATTTTCATCTTGCTCAAAAAGTCCCGAAAGAAGCTTTTCGTAGAAGACCGAGGAATATGAATTGGCGGTATCTGCGTTTTCTTGGAGTCTCTGGTCTATAGAAAAACGGCTCAAATCCATAGCTAATCCTATTTATTGACAATCTTTACTTGATTCGTACTGCCTAAAACTGCAATAACCGGAAACAGGTATGAAATGATACCTCAAATGAAACAGAAAGGGAAGGGCGCCAACATTGACCAGATCCAGCCACGCCGCATATAGTTGTTTTAGTAATAAGGAGACACCGATGCCTGAGAATCAAAAAGCCGAAAATCAAAGAACCGAGAATCATAGCTCTGAGCACCAAATGCCCGATTTGCAAGCGATCAGGAACAAGAACGCTTTTATCATCGATATGGATGGAGTCATCTATCACGGCAATTTTCTTCTGCCTGGAGCTGCCGAATTTGTTGCGTGGCTTAAAAGAAACCAGAAGAAGTTTTTGTTTCTTACCAATTCGAGCGAGCGGTCTCCGGAAGAGCTTTCGCAAAAGCTGGCACGGCTGGGCATCGAGGTGGAGCCGGCGCACTTCTACACCAGCGCATTGGCCACGGCCAGTTTTCTGGCAAGCCAAAAACCGAAAGGAACCGCCTATGTTATTGGAGAACCAGGACTTATCCATGCGCTCTACGACGTTGGCTATACCATGAACAATGTCAACCCCGACTACGTCGTGGTTGGCGAGGCAAGGTCATACACATTGGATACTGTAGAAAAGGCCGTGAAGCTTGTCCTGGCAGGAGCAAGGCTGATCGGTACAAACCCAGATCTCACAGGGCCTTCCGACGAGGGCATTGTGCCGGCATGTGGTGCCCTGGTGGCACCAATAGAATTGGCCACAGGACGGAAAGCCTACTTTGTGGGCAAACCCAACCCTTTGATGATGCGCCACGGTTTGCGGACGCTTGGAGCTGTGCGCGAGGAAACTGCTATTATTGGCGACCGCATGGATACAGACATCATCGCGGGCATAGAGGCGGAAATCGAAACGGCCCTCGTGTTATCCGGCGTGACGTCGCGTGAGGAAATCGGCAGGTATTCGTACAGCCCGAGCCACGTCCTAATGGGCGTTTTCGAGATCCCTGAGCACGAGTAAGGGCTCGTTTGGTACTTGGATGCGCCCGCACAAGGCGACTTTCTTGTGGCTTACGAAGTCGTACCCTTCGATAGGTTCCGGCAAATCGACATAGGGTGCAGTTGGCGCAGAGGCTCCAGCACAGGCGGCGCTTGTGCGGGCGTTCAGGTTGACAAGGGCCCAGGCGCACGGTTTTGCGCCGGGCGAGGCGGAGCTTGAGGTGGACGCCTGCACGGTGGATAAGGACGCCCGCAAAGCGAGGGCGGGCGGCAATTCCGAAGCAACGCCAGTGAGCTGCGGCGGCGACACGAAGCGCTCCAGGAGGAAACAGTCGCCGCCAAGGTCGCGCCAGGCGAAAAATGGGGCGCGCTGCTTGGCCGCGCGGGTGCCGGCGAGGGAGTCGCGGAAGAAGGAGAAAAAGGACGGGTCGCCGCCGCGCCAGTCTACAGGATCCTTGTCAAAGAGGCTGGGCCTGTGAGCAATGGCGTACTCCTGGCCCATGTAGGCAAAGGTGACGCCAGGCACAAATTGGCTTAAGACGGTCCAAGCCTTGAGCAAGGCAGGCGATGTAAAACGAGAAGCAGCACGCTCTTGGTCGTGATTCTCCAGGAAACGGATCTTGCGGCTGCCTTTTGGATAGAGTGTCTCCTGGATAAAAAGGAATTCAAGGTACGAACGTACAGAGCGCTCCCCTTTCCATATGGGCTCGAGCTTTTCCCATCCATCGTAATCATAACTAAGATCGAAGGCCGCTGTGTGCAGTTCGGGCTCCGACCACGCGCCGTACCCTCTATCACGCATACTCTTTAGAAAATGTGGATGCGTGCTTTCTGCAAGCCAAACAAGCGGATAGCTGTCCTGTTTGGTAGCCGGGTCGCGCCGATTGGTCCGCTCCCTCGCCTGGTGCCAAAAGTCCACAGGCACAAGCGTTGCAACATCGCAGCGGAAGCCATCCACACCCAGATCGCGCCACATGGCGAGGGTATCCAAAAGTTCAAGCCAAAGTTGCGGCGAAGAGCCATAATCCAGATCGACGACATCGGACCAGTCGGCGCACTTTCTGCTAAGGGCACCATTCTCGTCGTGAAGAAACCACTCGGGGTGTTCGCGCGCGAGCACTGAATCAGGGGAAGTGTGGTTATATACCACATCGAGCATCACCTTTAGCCCGCAACGATGAGCTTCTGCCACAAAGGCACCAAAGTCTTCCATGGTGCCGAGGTCTGGATTTATCGATCTATAATCCGTTATAGCATAAGGACTTCCATGGGTTCCTTTTCTGCCGGCTTGGCCTATAGGTTGCACAGGAGTCAGATATACCCAATCAAATCCCAAAGACCTAATACTCTGCAGTCGTTCAGTTGCCGCCGCAAGTGTGCCTTGCTCGGTAAAGTTCCTTACAAAAACCTGATAGATACTGGTGTCTTCGCTTACCATCTGATCTGCTCCAAGCTCAGGCTTTCCCTGTGAAATCAATCGATTTAGACCAATCGATCTCAAGCATAAAAAACTATGCGGCGCAAGAATAATAGCAATTGCATAGTTTTGCCAGTGCTCCAGAGTTTATATTCTAGTCTTAATATATAATAATGCTTCTATAGTATTATATAATCTTAATCATTTTAGTATATTAAACTCAACAGTAAGGTGAACAAATAGGTCGAGCACTCTTGAGCGTTGCAATACTTGCCAAGAAACGTGCAACAGAAGAAAATCGGACCGTACTAAGAACCTGGAGAACACATGATTCAACATAAACAGATGGAATTGCGCGGAATGACCTGCACCGCCTGCGCGAATGCCAACGAAAAGGCAGTAAAAAAGGTGCCAGGAGTTACAGAAGCTTCAGTTAATTTCGCGTCGGAAACCCTCAATGTGGCATACGACGATGCAGTTACGTCGGTCGATGCAGTCAAAGAGGCCGTGAGGAAGGCCGGTTATGCGGCCGTTGAACTCGATACCGAGGAAGAACGCGATGAGGCTTCCTTACGAAAAGAAAAAGAAATACAAACGCAGTGGACAAAATTTGGTGTTGCGGCGGCTTTCTCCGTTTTATTGCTCTACATCTCGATGGGGCACATGCTCGGGTTTCCTTTGCCAGAGTTTTTGCACCCTGACATGCATCCATTAACCTTTGCACTTGTGCAGCTTCTCCTGGTCGCGCCGGTGGTGGCTTCTGGCTGGCGTTTCTATACGGTAGGGACGAAGACCCTTTTGCATGGCGCTCCTAACATGGACAGCCTCATTGCGATGGGAACTTCAGCCTCATTGCTGTATAGCATCTACTCAACTATACGGATTCTCCGGGGCGACGCATCCGCGGCCAACGGCCTCTATTTTGAAACCGCAGGGATGATCATCACCCTCATTATGCTGGGGAAAACCCTCGAAGCGGTGAGCAAGGGTAAGACGAGCGATGCCATCAAGAAACTTATGCGCCTGCGGCCTGCTACGGCTACTGTCGTTCGTGGCGGCACCGAAATCGAGATTCCCGTCAGGGACGTCGCTGTAGGGGATGTCGTTCTGGTGCGCCCAGGCGAACAAATACCTGTCGATGGTACGATCACTCAGGGTGAAAGCGCTGTAGACGAATCCATGCTGACAGGAGAAAGTTTGCCTGTCGACAAAGGGCCCGGTTCCACAGTCATCGGTGGTACAATAAATCGAAACGGAGCCTTCCAATTCAAGGCCGAGCACGTCGGAAACGATACGATGCTTGCCAAAATCATCAAGCTTGTAGAGGACGCGCAAGGATCTAAGGCGCCTATAGCGAGAACTGCGGACAAGATAAGCGGGATCTTCGTACCAGTTGTCTTCGGCATTGCGCTCCTCTCAGCAGGGATTTGGCTTATTGCCGGGCAAAGCATCACCTTTGCGCTTACCATTTTTGTTTCCGTACTGACAATAGCGTGCCCCTGTGCGCTCGGGCTCGCAACGCCCACCGCCATCATGGTCGGCACCGGCGTCGGCGCCGAGCACGGCATCCTCATCAAATCCGGCGAGGCCCTCGAGACTGCCCAGGCCATTAAGACCGTCGTGTTTGACAAAACAGGCACCATCACGACAGGGAAAATGCAGCTCACCGACACCATCGCCGTCGCCGCCCCTGGCCGCCCCGCCCTTTCGGAGTCGGCGTTGCTCGCCCTCGCTGCTTCAACCGAAAAAGCAAGCGAGCATCCCCTGGGCGAAGCCATCGTAGCCAAGGCAGAAAGCCTCAAACTCGAGCTCAAAAACCCTGAACAATTCCTTGCCCTGCCAGGGAAAGGAATCCGTGCCAAATTTGCTGATTCCGAATTCTGCATTGGCAACTCAGCCTTTATGACGGAACTGGGCATCAATGTAAGCACAGGACAGATTAGAGACACCGTTGACGGACTTTCGTCTGAAGGCAAGACGGTGATTTTTGCTGCAAAACGTGAGACGGCAGAACATACGACAGAGGCAGGTGCCGCACTCGTCGGAATCTTCGCCGTTGCAGATACCATCAGCGAAGGCTCTGCCGAAGCGGTCCGCCGACTGCATCAGATGGGCATAGACGTTGCCATGATTACCGGTGACAATCGCCGCACAGCCCAGCACATCGCACAACAGGTCGGCATTGATAGCGTATTGGCCGAGGTACTGCCAGGCGGTAAGGCCGACGAGATCAAACGCCTCCAAGCAGATGGCCGCAAGATTGCCATGGTTGGCGATGGCATCAACGACGCGCCCGCCCTTGCGCAGGCCGATGTGGGCATCGCAGTTGGCTCAGGTACCGATATCGCCATGGACAGCGCCGACATTGTCTTGATGAAGAACGACCTTCGCGATGTGCCAACCGCTATCATGTTGTCGCGGCAAGTAATTCGCAACATTCACCAGAATCTTTTCTGGGCTTTTGGCTATAATGTCTTGGGTATTCCGATAGCGGCAGGTCTGTTGTACGCTTTTGGTGGGCCACTACTCTCGCCCATGATTGCGGCAGCGGCTATGTCCTTTAGCTCCGTCTCTGTGGTATCCAATGCGCTGCGGTTGCGGCGTTTTAAATCGTCACGCTATTTTGCGGACGTAAATAAGCAAAGCGTAGAAGTAGAACAAGTAGAATTATGAGGAGAGAATGTATGACAAAGTTGATGAAAATTGAGGGTATGTCCTGCAATCATTGTGTGATGCACGTCAAATCGGCACTTGAGGGAGTCCCCGGCGTCAAATCGGCGCAGGTGGATTTGGCCAACAAATCGGCAGTGGTCGAAGGCGAAAATCTGGACGACGAGGCCTTGCGCGCTGCAGTTTCAGACGCCGGTTACGAAGTCGCTTCTATCTCGCAGTAAACTCCTGAAAAGACACAAAAAAAGCGCTGCGGTCTTAAGGCAGCGCTTTTTAGTACATATCGAGCTTTTCAATTTTCAATATAAATATAAATAAATATATATCTATGTTCTAAATATTCGTTAATTATTTACCTCGGAAAGTTTTACTGCTGAAGGCTCCAAGTTTTCAGGTTCCACCGATCTGAATTGCTCCAACAGTTCCCGGCCACGCCGTGAAAGCCTCGTAGGCATCTGGATGAGCACCTTTACATAGAGGTCACCCTTATAGCCGTTCGGACTGGGCACACCCTCGCCACGAATGCGCAAAAGTTTGCCGTGCTGAGTTCCCGCAGGCACTTCAAGTCTGACCTTCTTGCCATCCAAAGTGGTCACCATAACCTCGCCACCAAGTACTGCGGTGATCATATCAATCTTAACCGCACAGTACAGATCCTGGTCATGACGTTCGAAGTAGTCGTTAGGTCTTACACGAATAAAGACATACAGATCCCCAACACCGCCGCCGTTCATGCCTGCATCGCCTTGGCCAGGTATGGTGACACGCTTGCCATCCTCAACCCCTGGGGGAATCGTCACCTTGATCTTCTGACGCTTCTTCACAGTGCCCGTGCCATTGCAGTCTCTACAAGGCTTCTCGATTACCGAACCCTCACCATGACAGGCAGGACAGGGCTGAGAAATTGAAAAGAAGCCCGAACTGCGCCGCACTTGGCCTGAACCTTTGCACATCGAACAGGTTACTCTACCCGCCCCATCCTGGGAGCCAGTGCCGCCGCAGGTTTTGCAAACGTCTTCTCTATTATAACTTATCTCTATCGTCGTGCCATAAACGGCCTTTTCAAAAGGCAACTCGACATCGTAGCGCAGGTCTGACCCTCGGTGAGCCCTTGTACCACCATGCCGTTCTCCACCGTTAAAGCCATTTTGGCCGCCACCGAACATCGAACTGAATATTGAAGAAAAATCACCAAACCCGCCAAATATATCTTCAAAGCCGCGGAACAAGTCGGAGTAGTTCTGTTGATTCCCTGCGCCCATGCCCTCCACTCCGGCAAAACCAAACTGATCATAGGCCTGGCGCTTTTGATCGTCACCGAGTACTTCGTAGGCTTCGGTGGCTTCCTTAAACTTCTCCTCAGCTTCTTTGTTCCCAGGATTCTTGTCAGGATGATATTGAATGGCCAGCTTTCTATACGCACGCTTTATGTCTTCCTTGGTTGCATCCTTGGGTACCCCGAGGACTTCGTAATAATCTCGTTTAGCCACTTTGGCATCCTTAATCTGTCCTATACCAAGCAAGCGCTGACACCCAACAACAAGGGAAACAGCGCTTGCTGATTTAGAACGTAGATTTCATTTCGAACGCTTGAACTTCCGCCCGTCCTGCGCTGTCAATATCGACAAAGCAGGAACGCAAGGCATCAAGGTTATTTCTTATCGTCATCATCCACGACTTTATAGTCAAAGTCGTCACCACCAGAAGAACCGCTTGAAGGCCCTTCAGAGGAACTAGGGCCACTCGATTCGCTAGTCCCGCCCGCCCCGTAAGCATTCTGTCCGGAAGCAGCCTGCTGTGCCGATGCGTTCTTGTAAATCTCCTCGGACAGCTTGTAGGAGGCCTGCTTCAAAGCTTCGGTCTTCTGTTTGATAAGCTCAGTGTCGTTGCCTTCCATGGCCTTCTTGAGGTCTTGCATCGCGTTCTGGATATTCTGCTTGTCGGAAGCGCTCACCTTGTCGCCGAATTCGCCTACCGATTTTTCAGTGGCATACAACAGCGAGTCCGCCTCGTTGCGCGCCTCGACGCGTTCCCTTTCACGCCTGTCTTCCTCCGCATGCGCCTCGGCCTCGCGCACCATCTTCTCAATGTCGCTCTCGCTCAGCCCGCTCGACGACTCAATCCTTATCTTCTGCTCCTTGCCCGTCCCCAGATCTTTGGCCGAGACGTGCACGATGCCATTGGCATCGATATCGAACGTCACCTCAATCTGTGGAACGCCTCTCGGCGCAGCTGGAATCCCTACCAGGTCAAATCTACCCAGCGTTCTGTTCTGGCTTGCCATCTCGCGTTCGCCCTGGAGCACATTGATCGATACCGCGGTCTGCCCATCAGCTGCAGTGGAGAAAATCTGGCTCTTGCGGCATGGAATGGTAGTGTTGCGCGGAATCAACCGTGTAAACACACCGCCCAGTGTTTCGATCCCCAAAGAAAGCGGCGTAACATCCAGTAAAAGGACATCCTTAACGTCTCCGCCAAGAATTCCGCCCTGAATTGCGGCGCCGACGGCAACGGCCTCGTCCGGGTTGACACCCTTCGAACCATCTTTGCCAAAGATCTCTTTGACAATCTGCTGCACACGCGGAATTCGGGTAGAGCCACCAACCAAAATAACCTCATCGATCTTGTCAGCGGTAAGTCCTGCGTCGGCAAGCGCCTTAAGGCAGGGCTCGCGTGTCCGCTGGAACAGGTCCTCCATCATTTGCTCAAACCGCGCCCGGGTAAGCGTTTTCTGCAAGTGCTTAGGTCCCGATGCGTCCGCCGTAATGAACGGCAGATTTATCTCGGTCTGCTGCATGTTGGAAAGCTCGATCTTGGCCTTTTCCGAAGCCTCACGCAAACGCTGCAAGGCCATGCGGTCTTGCGACAAATCTATTCCTGTATCGTTCTTGAACTCATCCACGAGCCACTGCACCAATCTGCGGTCGAAATCGTCACCGCCCAAGTGCGTATCGCCGTTCGTAGACTTTACTTCAAAGACTCCCTCGCCCAACTCAAGAATTGAGATATCGAAGGTTCCACCGCCCAAATCGTACACCGCGATGGTTTTCTCCTTCTTGGAGTCCTTGTTGAAACCAAAGACAAGGCTGGCTGCCGTTGGCTCGTTGATAATTCGTTTTACCTCGAGGCCGGCAATCTTTCCCGCATCCTTCGTGGCCTGGCGCTGCGCATCATTGAAGTATGCAGGCACCGTAATCACGGCTTCGGTAACGGGCTCACCAAGATAATCCTCAGCAGTCTTCTTCATCTTCTGAAGAATGAATGCGCTAATCTCCTGTGGACTGTAAAGCTTGCCCTGAATATCCACACGAACGTCGTTTCCGTTGTCCACTACTTTATAGGGAACGAGCTTGATCTCGTTCTGAACTTCGGAGTAGCGACGCCCCATGAATCGCTTTATAGAATAAACAGTGTTTTCTGCATTGGTGATCATTTGGTTTTTGGCAGGTTGGCCAACAAGTCGCTCGCCCTTCGCCGTAAAAGCGACGATCGAGGGGGTCGTCCTTTGTCCCTCGGAGTTGGCAATTACAACCGGTTCACCACCCTCCATTACTGCGACACACGAGTTTGTCGTTCCCAGGTCAATGCCAATTATCTTACCCATATTGAAATCTCCTTCCTAAATCTTTCAGTTTGATGATGGTTCTTTGTCGCTTGCAGCCGCATCCTTGGGTGCCGAATCTTTTGCTGCCGAACCTGTCGGCCCCGGCACCTTTACGCGCACCTTCGCAGTTCTCAAAACCCTGTCGTGCAATGAATACCCAGGAAGGTACTCTTCCACGACCGTAGGCTCCTCAACAGCCGCCGCCTCCGCAAACAAGGCTTCGTGCCTGTTCGGATCGAAGGCCTTTCCTGCAGACTCGAACCGCTTTAAAGAATACTTATTTTCCAGCATCTGCGACAACTGTTTTTGAATAAGAAGTATACCTTCATGCAATTTATCGAAATCTTTGGAAGCTTCCGCACTCGCAAGCCCCCGGTCAAAGTCGTCCAAAATGGGAATAAGGTCGCTTAGCAGGCTAGAAATCGCATACTTTGCAGCCTCTTCTTTCTCTTTGGTCATGCGTTTGCGGAAATTCACTTCCTCCGCCAGAACTCTCAGATATTTCTCGTTCAATTCGTTGTACTTTGCCTGCAACTCTTCCATCTTCTGTTTTTCTTCCACTAGTTCCGCCTTAAGTGCGTCCACTTCCGAAACAGCCTCCTCGCCTGCAGCATTTGGCACTCCGCCAGATACTCCGGCAGCAGTCATTTCGGAAGCGCTCCCCGCAACAGCAACATCATTTTGCTGCTGGGCAGCCTGGCCCGCCGAGGTGTTTTGTTCGACAACGCCTTCCTCCTTCTTGGCGGATTCAGACGGAGTTTTTGTGTGTTTTGACATACTCTTACCTTGTTGCTTTCAAAAGTTAAATATCAGTTTATAGAAATAAAATAATAAGACCATCCTGGACAGTCAACTTTCCTGGGTAGCCTCTTTTGCAGCCCGGCTATATTGACTTATGCCCATTCTGTCTTAAAGTTAAGGTTAAGGAGTGTTAGTTGCAAGAGCAGAGAACCGCCCTTGTTGCGGAGCAAAGGCAAACCATTAGTCCTCGGATGCTGCAATCCATTAGGATTCTGGCCTTGCCCGTGGCAGAGCTCACCCAAGCCATACAACAGGAGATTGAGGCCAACCCGGCGCTGGAAATTGTGGAAGACCGCAGCGAGGATTCGCTGGAGAATCTCAACGAAGAAAGGGCTGATTCCAATACGGGAGATCTGGAAGATCTAGAAGAAAATGACGGCGAATATTCCGACTCAGGGTACACCTCGTACGATGGCGACGAGGATTCTCAACGAAAATTCCTGGAAGGTGCTATTGCCTTGCCGGAAACCCTGCAAGAGCACCTGCTAAATCAACTACATCTGCTCAATATACCGGTCGAGCAGCAGGAGATTGGGGAGCGCCTCATTCAGAATCTTGATAACAATGGCTTTAATATTATTCCGCCAAAAGAATTGTGCCCTTCGGTCCCGGAAGAGACATTGAACGAAGTGCTTGCGATCGTTCAGGCGCTGGATCCTGTTGGTACCTGTACGGCCAATTATCAGGAAAGCCTTTTAGTGCAGGCAACCCTGGATCCGGAGGCTCCAGAAGAAGCAAAACTTATTTTGCGCGATCATTTCCAGGAACTGGAAAAAGGCAAACACGCGGAGATAAAGCGTGCCCTTGGACTGCGCGAGCCCCGTTATACCGCTGTTATGGAGTATATCAAAAAGCTTTCTCCCTTTCCCGGCAGGGCTTTTTCCAGCGAACAGACCCGTTACGTGGTGCCGGATCTGGCCATCCGCGTAGAGGACAATGAGTTCGTTATCGAATTGAACGACGAATTGATCCCGGTGCTCGGAGTAAATCCTTTTTTTGCGGACGTCGCAACCCGTAACGATCAAGAAAAAGATACAGTGGCCTTTGCCAAACGCAACGTAGAGCGGGCACGCTTCTTTATTGGCAGCATTCAACAACGCAACGCAACCTTGCTCAAGGTTGCCAAATCCATCGTCAAGCATCAGAAGCGCTTTTTTTTGGAAGGTCCAGCTGCCATGCAACCACTCTCACTTAAAGAAGTCGCAGATGACATCGGCGTACACGAAACAACTGTATCTCGCGTTGTCAATGGTAAATATGTTCAGACCGACTGGGGGATCTTTGAGTTACGGCGCTTTTTCACCACTGCCGTGCCAAGCTCTGCGTCCTCTGGTCCACAGTCCAAAGAAAGTGTAAAGGAGGCTATTCGGAGCATTCTTGAGCAACATGCGCTCAGCACGGGCAATTCCAGGCTCAGCGACAGAGAAGTTGCAGAAATGCTTGCACAACGCGGCATACATATCGCCCGCAGAACAGTGGCAAAGTATCGCAGTGAACTAGGCGGCAACGCGTCCTTTGGCCGCGGCAGGCATTGATGCAGCAAACGTTGATTCGAGTGCCAAATGCGCATTATATTTTGTGCAAGTTGGACTCTGTATTCCAAGGCGCCTAGCGCGCAGCACCCCTTAAGGAGGTTTACATGAAAGTCGACATCCGTTCTGTGCATTTCGATCTTAGCGAAGAGAGCAAGCAGTACTTGATGACAAAAATTGAGCGGATCGGGTACGCAAAGGACATGATTGTCGATCTTTTGTTTGTATTTACAAAAGATGCAAAGAATTACAAACTTGAGGTGACTGCCAATTTCCGCTGGGGCGTGCAGGCGCACCTCCAGGAGACTGCGTTCGAAATTAATCCTGGTATCGATATTCTTATGGACAAGCTCGAAAACAAAATTGTGCGCGAAAAGGAGAAGATCCAAGAAAGAAAATAGACTCGGGTTTTGCGCATGGAGCCTCGCAGGTCGGCGGGCGTCGCAGCCCGTTTAGACTGACAGACGGGTTTTGCCTCCTGCGAGGGCCTGCAGCGAAGTCTGCAACGTATGGGGTCTGTAGCGGGTGGCCTAATTTACGGCGGTTCTGATTCG
>Ga0209098_1003438_pt1 | contig 13084 bp, 9 predicted proteins | sample AD_JPNHW1_MetaG_FD_184429 | JGI IMG/M metagenome (GOLD analysis project Ga0209098, IMG submission 184429) | Active sludge microbial communities of municipal wastewater-treating anaerobic digesters from Japan - AD_JPNHW1_MetaG (SPAdes) (version 2) | ecosystem: Engineered > Bioreactor > Anaerobic >... | reverse complement strand
CCCGGTGCGGCCGAGGTCCGCTACCTGAGCGGCCAACGAGGCCGCGTGCTCGGCCGTCGCCCGATCATGATCGCTGCGGCGAAGATCGAGCTGTCCGCGCCCGACGAGGTCGTGGCGGGAAGCACGGTCGATGTCTCATGGAAGGGGCCCAACAACGCCAACGACTACGTCACAATCGTGCCCAAGGCCGCACCGGACTCCACACGAGGCGCATTCGCGTTCACGGGCGGCGTCACCAAGTGCCAGATCGCCGCACCTGTAGAGCCGGGCGATTGCGAGATCCGCTATGTGAGCGGCCAGGACGGCGCCGTGCTCGGCCGCCGTGCGCTCAGGACCGTAGCCGCCGAAGCCACACTCACCGCCCCAGGCGAAGTGATGTCCGGCAGCAGCGTGTCCGTTACCTGGAAAGGACCGAACAACGAGAACGATTTCATCACCATCGTTGCCGCCTCCGCCTCAACCGCCGAGCGCGGCGAGCCGGTGTACACCGCCAGTGGCTCGCCTGCGGCGCTGCGCGCGCCCTCCGAGCCGGGCGAGATGGAGATCCGCTACGTGGGCGGCGCCGACGGACGCATCCTCGCCCGCCGGTCGTTGAAGGTGTCCGTGGCGCAGGCGCAGATCCGAGTGCCGCAGCGCGTGCCGGCGGGCGCTTCAGTATCCGCGATCTGGAAAGGCCCGGACGGCGAGAACGACTTCCTGACCATCGTCCCAGCCGGTTCCTCCGACGACACTGTCGGCGTGCGCGCCTGGACGCTGGGCGGCTCCCCGCTCGAGGTCGAGACGCCGGCCGAGCCGGGAGCCTGCGAGATCCGCTATGTCGTATTCCGCGACAGCCGCGTGCTGGTGCGTGTGCCGCTGGAGATCGGGCCGGCCGGGAGCGCGATCCTGGAGCGAACGGTGGAGGCGGCCACAGTGCCTGCCTCCACCTCCACCTCCGGCGCCGCGACTAAGCCGTCCGAGCCACCCACCATCGCCCATGGCGAGCGCGTGGACGTGACGGCCCACCTGGTGCCGGGGCGCATCACCGTCTTTGTCCTCACCAGCCCGTACTCCACCTTCAGCGCCAAATTCGACGACGAATGCCGCCAGTTGCACGCCCAGCGCGACGATGTCGCCGTGGTCTTCATTTCCATCAACCGACCGGAAGTCCACTGGCTCGACGGCGACTCGCCTGCCTCGGCGCAGTTCGATGTGAAGAAGCGCGGCATCCCCAGCGTGATCCTCTACGATGCCAACGGGCAACCGATGCCGGAGGAGATGAACGAGCAGTCGACCATCTGGAGCTGGCTGCACGTACGCGGGTACTGAGCCGGCGCGAAGCGTCGCGGAGCTCAATGCACCGCAGCCCGGGACGGCGGAAAGGCGCAGCGGGCTGCGCGGGAGAGCGAAAAGAAAAGGCGCCCGGTCGGAACCGGGCGCCTTGAGAGGTTGCTGGCCACAGGGGCCGGCGATGGAGCTTAGCCCTTGGTGGCCTCGTCGAGGATGTCGCCGAGGTTGGTGAGCTCGTTGCCGGTCTTCATCGAGTCGTAGGCAGAGGCTTCCGCCTGGATCTGCTCGATGCTGTAGTTGGCGGCCTTGATCGAGAGGCCGAGGCGGCGCTCCTCGCGGTCGATCTTGACGACGCGCGCGGTGACTTCCTGGCCGGGCTTGAGGACGTCTTTGATCTTCTCGACGCGCTCTTCCTGGATCTGGGAGATGTGCACCAGGCCGTCGATGCCGTCCTTGAGCTCCACGAAGGCGCCGAAGGAGGTGATCTTGGAGATCGTGCCGGTGACGACGTCGCCGATCTTGAAGACGCGGTCGATGTCGGACCACGGATCCTCGGCGAGCTGCTTCATGCCGAGGCTGATGCGCTGCTGCTGCGGATCGACGTCGAGAACGACTGCGTCCACCTCGTCGCCCTTCTTGAGGACTTCGGAGGGATGGTTGACCTTGCGGGTCCAGGACATGTCGGAGACGTGGACCATGCCGTCGATGCCTTCCTCGAGTTCGATGAAGGCGCCGTAGGTGGTCATGTTGCGCACCTTGCCGCGGACGCGGGCGCCCACGGGGTAGTTGTGCTTGACCATGTCCCACGGGTTCGGCTCGAGCTGGCGCATGCCGAGGGAAATCTTCTGCTCCTCGCGGTTGAGGCCGAGGATGACGGCATCGATCTCCTGACCGACCTTGAGGATGTCGGAGGGCTTGGCGATGCGCTTGGTCCAGGACATCTCGGTGACGTGGACGAGGCCTTCGACACCGGGCTCGATCTCGACGAACGCGCCGTAGGGGACGAGGTTGACGACCTTGCCGCGGATCTTGGCACCGACCGGGTACTTGTGGTCGATGTCGTCCCACGGATTCTTCTTGGTCTGCTTGAGGCCGAGGGAGACGCGCTCCTTCTCACGGTTGACCTCGATGATCATGACCTCGATCTCCTCGCCCTGCTTGAGGAGCTCGGACGGGTGCGAGATGCGGCCCCAGGACATGTCGGTGATGTGGAGCAGGCCGTCCATGCCGTCGAGGTCGATGAACGCGCCGAAGTCGGTGATGTTCTTGACCACGCCCTTGCGGAGCTGTCCGGGCTGGATGGAGTCGAGGAGCGCGCGGCGCTTGCTGGTGCGCTGCTCTTCGATGAGCTCGCGGCGGGAGAGGACGATGTTCTTCCGCTCGGTGTTGATCTTGAGGACCTTAAAATCGTAGGTCTGGCCAAGATACTGGTCGAGGTTCTTCGGGGGCTGCACATCGATGTGCGAGCTGGGCAGGAAGGCGTCGACACCCATGCCGACGATGAGACCGCCCTTGACCTTGCCCTTGACGCGACCGGAGACGATCGCGCCTTCCTGGCACTTCAAAAGGATGTTCTCCCAGTTCTTCTTCTGCTGGGCCATGTCGTAGGACAGGACGGGGCTGCCGTCCTTGTCCTCGAGCTTCATGACGAAGACTTCGATCGAGGAACCGATCTGGAGCTCGCCGAGATCGAGGAACTCATGGGCCGGGATGACGCCCTCGGACTTGCCGCCGATGTCGACAACGACCTCGTTCTGGCGGATTTCGGTGATGGTGCCGGGGACGATGGCGCCTTCCTTCAGGCTATCGAAGGAGGAGTTCGCCAACAACTCTTGCATTACGCTGCTCATGGACTGTAAGGCGGCCAACGTGTCGGTGATGCTCCGGGCACCGGTGTCGGCCGCGAACGGCCCCGCAAGGCGGGACCGGATTGGTTGGTTGTTTATGCTATCAAACCGGCCGGAGGGAGCGTGCGGCGTACTCCGGACGGACGACTGCAGCCGCGAAAGGGGCGAAAAGTCACAGCGCCCCACCCTCTCGGCAAGAGGAAAAACAGCGCGCCCGCACGGTCTAGAACTGAGCCCGGGATAAGGCGCGAGCTCAGTACTCGTACGGCCCACGAAAGGCCTTCTCGAAAGCGCGTCGCTCCCGCTTGGTCGGCCGACCTTCGCCATGCGGACGGGCCAGGAGATTCTGGAGGTGGCGCTCGCGGCCGCGCTCCCGTTCCTCGGCCGGGGTGAGATCCTCGATGTACGGACCCACCTCGGCATGCGACACACGCTTCTCCAGCAGCGGCCCGATCTTCAGCGTGCGAGTCCAACCGCCGAGGTTGATCGTCACGATCTGCCCGGTCCGCACTTCACGTGCCGGCCGCGCCGGTTGCCCATCGAGCATGACCTTGCCGCCGCGGCACGCTTCAGTCGCCTGCGAACGCGTCTTGTACACGCGTACACACCAGAGCCACTTGTCGAGGCGAACATCCACCAATGCGGGAGGCTGCTGGTTTTGCGGGGTCATGGGATCGACCCACAGCTTCTTCGCCTCGCAGCAGGAAGCGCAAACTCCGTCTATCGGGGTCAGCAGGTGAACCGCCCAACCGGCCAGCTCAGCCCTGCTCGACGCGCGTTTTCAGGAAGGTCAGCACATCCTGAAACTTGGTCTGGTTGTCCGCATCGGCGCTGACGAGATTCTCGTGCGCCTGCAGAACCATGCGCGCGCTCTCAAGCTCGCTGCGCGGCCCCGTGCAGGGCAATGCCTGACCGGTTGCTCCGTCGACCGTCGGAATCGCCTCGCCAGTGTCGACCACAAGCAGCCGGTGGAGCCCGAGGTTGCGCAGCAGTTCAAGGTTCCGCTGGCCAACACGGGCGACGATGAGCGATCCGGCAGGCTCGAGCTTGCGCAACTCCAGCGCGGCTCCGGCCAAGACGCCAAGGAAGGTGCTGTCCATGCTCGTGCACTGCTGGAAATCGACGACGAACTTCGTCTTCCCCTGCTTGATCATCTCCGTGAAAAAATCGCGGAGGCAGGCGCAGTTCATGAAAGAGGCACGACCGTCGATCTTGATGGCGACGGGACTGGCGATGGCATCCACCAGGAACACGGGCTTGGCTGCGGCTTCCGGCATAAGGAGGGGATCGGAGAGCTGAATTTCTAGGCTTCGAAAATGAGCGTGTTACCAAGAGCTACAATCGGGCCTTATTGTCCACGCTTAAGAATGTCCCGCAACACATAGGGGAGAATCCCTCCGTGCTGGTAGTACTCGATCTCGATGGGCGTATCGATGCGGCAGCGCACCGGCACGTTTTCGACCGCACCGCTCTTGCGGGTGATGCGGACGGTGAGGTCCTGTTGCGGCTTGAGTGCCGGCGAAAGGCCCACGACGTCGTAGGTCTCGGTGCCGTCTAGCTTCAGCGTCTGCGCGGTGGTGCCGTCCTTGAACTGGAGCGGGAGCACGCCCATGCCGACGAGGTTCGAGCGGTGGATGCGTTCGAAGCTCTGCGCCACGACGACCTTCACGCCGAGGAGGTTGGTGCCCTTCGCCGCCCAGTCGCGCGAGGAACCGGTGCCATACTCCAGGCCGGCGACGACGATCAACGGCGTGCCGGCGGCGATGTGCTTCGCCGCGGCATCGTAGATGGCCATCTTCTCGCCCGTGGGCTGGTAGAGGGTGTTGCCGCCCTCTTCGCCGCCTAGCATCAGGTTTTTGATGCGGACGTTGGCGAAGGTGCCGCGGGTCATGATGCGGTCGTTGCCGCGACGCGAGCCGTAGGAATTGAAGTCCTCGAACGCCACGCCGCTCTCCACGAGGAAGCGGCCCGCGGGCGAGCTCTTCTTGATCGCGCCGGCCGGCGAGATGTGGTCGGTCGTGACCGAGTCGCCGAAGATGCCGAGCGCCTTCGCGCCCTTGATCTCGGAGATGGTGCCGGCGGCCATGCCGAAGTTCGCGAAGAACGGCGGCTCCTGGATGTAGGTGGATTGCCGGTCCCACTCGTAGACGTTGCCGGTGGAGGCCGGGATCTCGTTCCACTTCGGGTTCTGCGCGGCGAAGTCGGTGTAGAGCTTGCGGAAGACCTCGGGCTTGAGCGCGGCCTGCATCTGGTCGCGCACCTCGCCGAGGCTCGGCCAGATGTCCTTCAGGAAAACCGGTTTCCCGTCGCTCCCCTGCCCCAGCGGTTCGGTCGCGAGGTCGATGTCGACGCGGCCGGCGAGCGCGAAGGCAACGACCAGAGGCGGCGACATGAGGAAGTTGGCCTTGATGTTCTGGTGAACGCGGGCCTCGAAGTTACGATTGCCCGAGAGCACCGAAGCGGCGACGAGGTCGTTCTTCACCACGGCGTCCTCGATGTCAGCGCGCAGCGGACCCGAATTACCGATACAGGTCGCGCAACCGTAGCCGACGGTCTGGAAACCGAGCTGGTCGAGGTACGGCTGGAGGTCGGTCTTGTTGAGATAATCGGTGACGACGCGCGAGCCCGGCGCCAGCGAGGTCTTCACCAGCGGGTTGGGCTTGAGGCCCTTCGCGACGGCCTTCTTCGCGAGCAGGCCGGCAGCGAGCATCACGCTCGGGTTGGAAGTGTTCGTGCAGCTCGTGATCGAGGCGATGAGCACCGAGCCGTGGCCGAGCTCCGTACCGGTGACCTCGGCCTTCACGGTCGAAAGCTCCTCGGGCTTCTTGCCAAAGCCGTTTTCGTTGACCGGCTTCGCGAACGCGGTGGTGAACTCCTGCTTGAGCTTCGGCAGCTCGATGCGGTCCTGCGGGCGCTTCGGGCCGGCCACGCTCGGGACGACGGTGCCGAGGTCGAGTTCCAGTTCCTGCGAGTAGTCGATCTGGCCCTTCTGCGGGATGCCCCACAGGCCCTGCGCCTTGTAGTAGGCCTCGTAGAGCTCGACGTGTTTCTCGTCGCGGCCGGTCGCGCGGAGGAAGGCTGCGCACTCGGCATCGACCGGAAAGAAACCCATCGTGGCTCCATATTCCGGAGCCATGTTGGCGATCGTCGCGCGGTCGACAACCGGCAGCGCCGCGGCGCCGGGGCCGTAGAACTCGACGAACTTGCCCACGACCTTCGCCTTGCGGAGGAGCTGCGTGAGCGTGAGAGCCACGTCGGTCGCCGTGACGCCCTCGCGCACCGCGCCGGTGAGGTGCACGCCGACGACGTCGGGCGTGAGGAAATAGACAGGCTGGCCGAGCATGCCGGCCTCGGCCTCGATGCCGCCCACGCCCCAGCCGACGATGCCCAGGCCGTTGATCATCGTCGTGTGCGAGTCGGTGCCGACGAGTGTGTCCGGATAGTAGACACCGGCGGCATCCTTGAGCACGCCCTTGGCGAGATACTCGAGGTTGACCTGGTGGATGATGCCGATGCCGGGAGGGACAACCTTGAAGGTCTCGAACGCCTGCATGCCCCACTTCAGGAACTGGTAGCGCTCTCGGTTGCGCTGGAACTCCAGCGAGAGGTTCTTCGCCTGTGCATCCGCGCTGCCGGCGAAATCGACCTGCACGGAGTGGTCGACGACGAGGTCCACCGGCACGAGCGGCTCGATGAGCTTCGGATCGCGGCCGAGCTTGGCCACGGCGGAGCGCATGGCCGCGAGGTCGACCAGCAGCGGCACGCCGGTGAAGTCCTGCAACACGATGCGCGCGACGACGAAGGGAATCTCCTCCGTGCGCGCCGCCTTCGCCTGCCAGCCGGCCAGCGCCCGCACCGCTGGCTCCGCCACGCGCTTGCCGTCACAGTTGCGCAGCAGCGACTCCAGCACCAGGCGGATGGAGACGGGCAGCCGCGAGACCGTGAAACCGGATTTCTCGAGGGATGGCACCGAGTAGAACCGGTGCGTGGCGCCACCGACGGCGAAGGTCTGGAGCGTGTGGAGAGGATTGGGCAGGTCGCTCATGGGACGGAGACGATGGATCGCGGAAAATGTGGGAACAACGCGGTTACGGATGCGGCCGGCGCGGGTGCACACCGGCCGCACGGAAGGTTGCCGGAAGCGACTACTTCGCCAGCGCGGCTTTCACCGCAGCGAAGTTCGGCAGATCCTTCGGCGTCGGCGTCTGCTCGGCGTACTTGATCACGCCGTCCGTGCCGATCACGAAGGCCGCGCGAGCCGAGGTGTCGCCGATGTCGGCAAGATTCGGGAAGAGCACGTCGTAGGCCTTGGTGACTGTCTTGTTCAGATCGGAGACGATGGTGAGCTTGATGAAGTTCTTCTGCGCCCACGCCTCCTGCGCGAACGGGCTGTCGACGCTGATCGCGATCACGTCGGCGCCGAGCTTCTCGTAGTCGCCCAGCCCGCTGCTCTGGTCGCACATCTCCTGGGTGCACACGCCGGTGAACGCCAAGGGGAAGAAAAGCAGCACGGTCTGCTTCTTGCCGAAGTTGTCGCTCAGCTTTACGTCCTTGAGCCCTTCGGCCGTTTTGGTCTTGAGGGTGAAATCAGGTGCCTTGGTTCCGACTTTGAGTGCCATGATTGGTAGGTGTTCGGATTCGATTTCTGGTGTGTATTCCGCGAGGCTACGCCCCGGGAAATTGGAGGCGGCACCGTAGGCGGCAGTCCGATCGCGACACAAACCAAAATTCCCCTTGTCCGGGCACTCGACCGCCGTGACGATCCGCGCCCTTCCATGAGCATTCTTGATGACCTGCGCGCCCGCGGCCTCGTGGCCGACTGCACCGACTTCGACGGCCTCACGGCCCGCCTCGCCCAGAAGCCCGTCACGCTCTACTGCGGCTTCGATCCGACCGGCGACAGCCTCCACGTCGGTCACCTCATGGGCCAGGTCACGATGCGTCGTTTCCAGCTCGCCGGCCACCACCCCGTCATCCTCGCCGGCGGCGCCACCGGCATGATCGGCGACCCCTCCGGCAAGTCCGCCGAGCGCAACCTGCTCACCCGCGAACAGCTCGCCCACAACGTATCCAGCATCAAGCGCCAGCTTTCCCGCCTGCTCGACTTCGATTGCGCCGGCAACCCCGCCAAACTCGTCGACAACGCCGACTGGACCGTCCCCTTCACTTTCCTCGATTTCCTGCGCGATGTCGGAAAGCACTTCTCGATCAACATGATGATCGCCAAGGACAGCGTGCGCTCGCGCATGGAGGGCGACAACGGCATCTCCTACACCGAGTTCAGCTACATGCTGCTTCAGGCGCACGACTTCTACCACCTGCGCCGCACCTGCGACTGCGAACTTCAGATCGGCGGCTCAGACCAGTGGGGCAACATCACCGCCGGCACCGACCTCATCCGCAAGAAGCTCGGCGTGCCCGCCTGGGGCCTCACCTTCCCGCTCATCACCAAGAGCGACGGCACGAAGTTCGGCAAGACCGAGGGCGGCGCCGTCTGGCTCGACCCGCAGAAGACCAGCCCGTACCGCTTCTACCAGTTCTTCGTGAACACCGAGGACGCCATGGTCGTCCAGTACCTCAAGAAGTTCACCCTGCTTCCGCTCGACCAGATCGCCACCATCGAGACCGAGTTCGCCGCCAATCCCGGCGGCCGCTCTGCCCAGAAGGCGCTCGCCCGCGAAGTCACCGCGCTCGTCCACGGCAAGACCGCCGCCGACGATGCCATCCGCGCCAGCGAGATCATGTTTGGCGGTGGGCTCGAGGGTATCTCAGAGTCGCTCTTCAATGACGTCGTCGCCGAGCTTCCGAACAAGCCGGTCGAGAAGGCCAAGCTCGAAGGAGCCGGGCTGGTGCTCACCGAGGCCCTCGTCCTCGCCGGGCTCTCCCAGTCGAAGGGTCAGGCCCGCAAGGACATCGAGGCCGGCGGCGTGTACATCAACAACATCCGCGCCACCGACGTCGCCCGCGGCGTGACAGTCAACGACCTGCTCTTCGGCAAATGCATCCTTCTCCGCAAGGGCAAGCGCACCTACGCCGTCCTCAGCGCGCGCTGAACGACGCGGACCGCGCGACTCCGCCGTAGCTGAACGACGCCAGTCGTTCAGCTCTCCCCGATTCCCGCATCGCGCAAAGCGCCTTCGCGCACCGGGAGCCCTCGAGCTCCCGTTTGTTCCGTCTTCCGCCGCCGTCATAAGCGGCCGGCATAGGCGGCGCTCGTTCGCTTAATGAAAACTGCGAACTATGGTGTCCGAGCCCGGACGTACTTGTAGAATCCTGCCACTCCTGTTCTGTGGCCGCATTCGCAAATGCCTCGCACTTTCACCATGAGCAACACACCCATCGTCCCCGTTAGCCCCGCCTCGCTCGTCACCCTCCAGGTGCCGGATTTCACCGCCGCGGCGGTTCTCCCGAACAACGAGATCGACGAACGCTTCAACCTGAAGTCGTACCTCGCCGGTTCCTACGGTCTGGTCTTCTTCTACCCGCTCGATTTCACCTTCGTCTGCCCCTCGGAGATTCTCGCGCACGACCACCGTCTCGCGCAGTTCAAGGAGCGCAACGTCAAGGTCGTCGCCGTGTCGGTGGACTCCCACTTCACGCACCTTGCCTGGAAAAACACGCCCGTGAATCAGGGCGGACTCGGCCAGGTCCAGTTCCCGATGGTCGCCGACATCACCAAGGACATCGCCCGCTCCTTCGGCGTGCTCCTGCCCGGCGGCGTCGCCCTGCGCGGCACCTTCCTCATCGACAAGCAGGGCATCGTCCAGTCCGCGCACATCAACAACCTCCCGCTCGGCCGCAACGTCGACGAGGCGCTGCGCCTGGTCGACGCCCTCCAGTTCCACGAGCAGCACGGCGAGGTCTGCCCCGCCGGCTGGCAGAAGGGCAAGCCCGGCATGGCCGCCAGCCCCAAGGGCGTCGCCGACTACCTCGCCAACAACGCCAAAGATCTCTGAGTCCAGCCATACCTCAGCCACAAGCCGGTGCGTCCCGTACGCGCCGGCTTTTCTTGTGTTCAGGGCGTAGGGGCGTCGGCTACAGCGGTTTCAGAAATACTGTAGCCGTGGGCGCCGACCCCGGCCAGAGGCGCCGGCCTCACCGCGGCCGGCTACAACAATGCTGAAACCGCGCTAGCGACGCCCGTTCGACGTTTCAGGCCAGCGAGTCGGATAATCCAAACGGGCGCCGCAAGACGGCGCCCCTACCTCGGAGCCTCCTTGAGACAGGCGTCGCGTTGGCTGTTCTGTGGAGGGCGAAGCTCTCGCCAGTCCCGTCGCTTGCGTCCCGCTTCGCAGCGAAAGCCGCCAAGGCTTTCGTCCGGCTTTCAGCAAAGTTGGCCCTCCGAGCAGCTCCGGCGCTTCCCCGTGGAGCTGCCCGCGAGAGCAGCTCTCCCCCTGCCCCCCGCCAGTATCACCGTCCCGGCCACCGCCCACCCGCACCCTACTCCGCGCTCGGCCGCTTGAAGCGCGACAGTTCCTCCGCGCTGGGCTTCAGGTCGGCGTACTCCTCCCCGCCGGCCTCCAGCGCGAGATCCGGTATCCGCGTGAACGCGATCCGCACCGGCGCGTAGTGCGTGGCGCCCAGCGCACCGCCGAAGACCACGCTGTTCTTCCCCAGCTTGCGGTTGAGCGCGTCGACCGCCGCGTGCAGCGGCGCGCGGGCGTCGCCGGTGTCGACGATCCCCAGCGTCGCCGTGCGCGAGGCGGCGGGCACGAGGTTGAAGAGCGTGATGTTCACGCCGAGGTAGGCGCCGTCCGCCGCGACGCGCGGATGCCGGGCCCACAGGTCGTTGAGCGCACGCGTGAGCAAGACGGTGTCCTGCGTCTCCAAAAACGTGAGCGCGTCGCCCCAGCGCGGCCGGCCCCGGAAACGCACGGCCACATGCAGCCCGCCGGCGAAGAACCCCGAGTAGCGCAGCCGCATCGCCGCCTTCTGGAGCAGCCGGTGCAGCGTGGCGTGCGCCCCGGCCTCGTTGCGCAGCTCCGGCGGCAGCACATGGCCGTGGCCGATCGACGTTGTCCGGGGTTCCGGCAGCGTGACGACCTCGCCGCGCAGCCGCGCGTACATGCGGTCGCCCTCGATGCTGCCCCAGAGCTTGTGCAGCACCGCGCGCGGCTGGGCCCAGAGTTCGCCGATTGTGCGAATTCCCCTGCTGCGCAGGTGTGTCTCCATCCGCTCTCCAATTCCCGGCAGATCGCGTAGCTCCAGACCGAGCAGACGTCCCGGAAGATCGGCGTCGTCGATGATCTGGAGCCCGTCGGGCTTCTCCATGTCGGAGGCGACCTTCGCCAGGAAGGCGTTCGGAGCGAAACCGATGGAGCAGGTCAGCCGCTCGCCGGCCTTCTCGCGCAGCACGCGCTTGAGCTTCAGGCCCAGCTCGCGCGCTCCGGCCGCTGTGTTGCCGCCGACCGGCAGCGCGCACGCGACCTCGTCGATCGAGCAAACCGCCTCCACCGGCAGCACCGAGTCGATCAACGCGACGAGCCTCTGGTGCCAGCGCACGTAGAGCTCCGGGCGCGCCTCGACCACCACCAGGTCCGGCATCTGTGCCCGCGCCTCGGACACGCGCACGCCCATGTGCAGCCCGCGGCGCTTGCCCTCGACGCTCACCGCGATCAGCGACGTCGTCTCGGCCAGCAGCGGCGCCACGCCCACCGCGCGCCCGCGCAGCTCCGGCCGCTCCTGCTGTTCGACGGAGGCGAAGAAGCTGTTGAAATCGACGTAGGCCGTGCGCAGCGGCATGGGGGACACGATGGGCCGCGACGCAGGCGACGCCAGCCGCACCTTCGGCTCTCGAAGGGCGCCCCGGCTACGGCGGTTTCCGAAATACTGCAGCCGGGGGCGTTGACCCCGGCCAGAGGCGCCGGCCTCACCGCAGCCGGCTACAACTTGCCTCAAACCGCTCAGGCCTTCAGTTCGACCACGGCCTGGATCTCGACCGTGCAGTTGCGCGGGAGCCCGGCCACCGCGACGGCGGCGCGGGCATGTTTCCCGGCGTCGCCGTAGAGCTTCACGAAGAGATCGGAGGCACCGTTGACCACCGCCGGACTGTCGGCGAAGCCGGATACGGCGTTGACGAACCCGCTCACGCTCACAAAGCGCGCCACGGCGTCGAGGCTGCCGGCGGCAGCCTTGATGTTGGCGAGGGTGTTGAGCGCGCAGACCTTCGCCGCCTCGTAGGCGCTCTCGACCGTCTGCTCGCCGCCGACCTGGCCGACATGGGTCACCTGCCCGTCGCGCACGCAGATCGTGCCGGCGAGGAAGAGCAGGTTGCCGGTGCGCACGGAGGGCAGGTAGTTGCCGGCCGCGGAGGGGGCGGGCGGCAGTTGGAGGCCGAGGGCGGAAAGTTTTGCTTCGATGCTCATGGAGATGGCGGGGCTTTTCTGGAGGAAACGCCGATGACCGGCAACAAATCGAAGCGGGCCACATCGTCGACCTCCAGCGGGTGCGCCAGCAGCCCGAGTTCCTGCAACTGCTCGATCTGCCTGGCGATGCGCTCGCGGATGATCCTGCCGGTGCGCTCGCCTTCCGCGCTGCTCCCCTGCACCAAGCGGAGCGCGCGCATCTGCCCGAGGCTGTGCTGCATCAGCGACGGGTCCATCGCGGGGTTCACGGCGGAGACAGCCGCAAACGCCGGCGCAGGATTTCCGTCCAGGAGATCCTCGTATCCAGCGATTGTGCCTTCCAGAAAACGCCGGAGCACCTCGGGGTGCTTCGCGGCATAGTCGCGGCTGGTATAGATCACGCGATAGGGGTCGTAGCCCGCATCCGCCAACATGAGGAACCCGACCTGCGCCCCCATCTTCTCCGCCAGATAGGGTTCCTGCGTGACAAAGCACTCCCGCACCAGGGACTCGTCGGCGACAAAGTTCGCCATATTGGGGCCGACAGGCGTGAGATCGAACCGCACTCGTTGGCTGCGCTGGAGAAAATCCACCCACACGGCGCCGGCACTGGCGATGAGCACG
>Ga0209098_1003437_pt1 | contig 13088 bp, 12 predicted proteins | sample AD_JPNHW1_MetaG_FD_184429 | JGI IMG/M metagenome (GOLD analysis project Ga0209098, IMG submission 184429) | Active sludge microbial communities of municipal wastewater-treating anaerobic digesters from Japan - AD_JPNHW1_MetaG (SPAdes) (version 2) | ecosystem: Engineered > Bioreactor > Anaerobic... | reverse complement strand
AACACCTCGAGGCCGAACACAAAAAGGCCTTCCAGCAACTTCTGTTGCCGGATTCTCCATTGGTCGTCGATGAATCCGTCGTTTTCGATCTGCTCAATGCCCCCTATGCGCCAAGCAACGAGTACGAAGGCGCCTATGTTTTCAAGAACCACTATTTTGGATTCAAGCCCGGGGAATTGTCTGAAAAAACCGCATCCGGCAACCTGACGGAAGAATTCCTTTGCGCCCAGTATCTCGACAACCTCGACGAAGTCGCATTCTGGATTCGCAACCTTCCGAATAAGCCGGGGGCCGTGCGGTTCCAAACGCCGACGGGCGGCTTTTATCCGGATTTCGTTTGCAAGTTGAAGGATGGACGCATTGCCGTCATCGAATACAAGGGTGGCGACCGGATCAGCAACGAGGATTCCAAAACCAAGCTGGCCATCGGCACCGCGTGGCAGGACCGCAGCAAAGGCTGCTGCCTTTTCCTGATGCCCACGAACCGGGATTTTCCATCCATTCGCGAAGCCTTCAAGGCGCATTGAACGGTTGACGGGGTCTACAATTAACCTTGCCCGGAATTTGCCGGAGATTGCCCGACAACTGCCCGCGACATGTGCCAGGATAGAAGTCCGCCTCGTCATTTCCCCGGTGAGACAAAAAGTCCGCGCCTGGTGCGATCCACAGGGGTCCAATTCCCCAAGGAAGCCGCCTAAGGCGCGGAAACATCTCCCACCCCTGCTGCAGTCCATAAGGCTTCAATTGCCCAAGGAGGCAGCAAGGAGGAAATCAGCTGTGAATAATTACAACACTCTCCGGTATGCGTCAACCGCCTGAACGGATCAACGTTCGTTGACTCTTTCCAATCTTGCGGAGTAGGTTCTTCTCCGTTGCATCTAACAAAGGCCTATCTAACATGCAAACAATCGGATTCATACGTCACGCCCAAAGCCAAGCCAATGCGGGAGACAGGACTGCCGTCCCGGCCGCCATTGCCTTGACGCCCCTCGGCCGGGAGCAGTCCGTCCATATCGCGGGGATTTTCGCTAACCCTCCCCATCTGGTGGTTTGTTCGCCCTATTTGCGGGCACAACAAACAGCCGAACCGCTTTTGCGGCGATACCCCAACACCCAACGCGAAATATGGCCGGTACAGGAATTCACATATTTGGCTTTCGACCGCTGCCGCGATACGACTGTCCAAGAACGACAGCCGATGGCAACGGAATTCTGGGACCGAAATGATCCCGCCTACAAAGACGGCGCAGGGGCCGAATCATTCGCCGAATTCATGGGCCGAGTTGAATCGACTTGGCATCGATTGCAGTCGGAATCCAGTGCGCGCGAGGTCGTCATCTTCACCCATGCCCAATTCATCAAGGCGGCAATTTGGCATGCGCTTCACCCCGAAGATCATCTTTCCGAAAAAGGCATGCGTCGATTCCGGCATTTTCTCTACTCTTTTCCTGTCCCCAACGGCGCCATAGTCAGGACTCGGCTGGAACCAACGTTCTGGATCGGACCAGTGGACGAAAGCCACGTACCTATGCCGCTGCGATCATAATAGAGATAATCGCGACATACCCCCTGCTCGACTTCTCCTACTCGAAATCCCGCTCCGTTGCGCGCCCCGACCCGCATACCCCAGTTTTGTATTACGCGATCCTCGCCATCGTTGGTTGGTGGCTGGATTCCCGCTGGCGCAGGTCCCGAACAGCTTCCCGTCATAGGGTAATTTCGATTGTCCAGAATGGGGCGGGATTTCCGGCCATCGGACGGAAGCAAATTTGCTGCCATTGAGCCAAGACATCCCGTCCTAAAAGACCAAACTTCGTGGTCATTTTCTCCGCGAACAGCACCGGCATGACGGGCGAAGTCCAAAAGGTGCGCAACTTTTCCTGTTCCGTGGCTTCGGGGTCGATCAACGCCACTTTCAGGGTATGAACAAATGCCTGGGAAGAATCCCCCAAGCCGTGAGCGATCGTCTTTTTGACAAGCGGATGCCGATTGTCATGCCCGAAAGAAGCTGCAAAGTGCGCCGGGAGGCAGGTTTTCGTGGCCCCGGTGTCCACCAGCATCTGAAAGATCCGGGCCTGGCCGGTTTCGGGATGGACGATCTGCACGAATAGGATGGGCGTTTCGCCCAGGCTTGGATAAGACAGGACCTTGCGGCCCATCATAAAATCCAGATTTCCTGTTGGCGCGGCCGTTCGACGATGACCGGCGTCTGGCCTCGGTCGGCCGCGCTGCGCGCCGCTGCAGCGGCCTTGGCCGGATCGGCGCTCTTGGCCAGCACTTTCAGATTATCGGCATCCAAAATCACCGTGCTTTTGGGATGGCGATTCATGGCGGCCGTGGCTTGCCGAACCAAATTTTCATAGTAGGTCATGCCGTCAATTTCCTCAATCTGTCCGAATAGTAGGCCAGCTCCCGCCCTCAGTCAATCCTGTCCCAGCCCCTTGCCTGCCCCGCGTTTGGTGCCCGGCCACGACGACTGCGCCGGCCGGCGCGCCCGCCAACGCCCAGTCGCGCGCGACGTCGTTGGTGGACTCGGTTTCCGCGAGCCAGCGCTGGGGAATGGCCAGGCCGTTCCCGATGGTTTTCGACTGGGTGAGCATGACTTTGATCTCGTTTCGCGAAAAAGGCTTGCTACAATGCCGCCGATTTCCACAACGCTACCATGTCCATTTCGCGATGAAAACCACGCTGCGCAAATTATTCGGCACGGCCCTTTCGCCTGAAATGCTGGTGAAGGGGCTCGTCGGCCTCGGCATAGTGCTTTACCTTCGCCAGTATCTTTTCAACCGGTCCCTCTGGCTCGACGAATGCATGTTGGCCGTGAACCTCATGGATTGTTCGATTCTCCAGATGCTGTGCCAACCCTTGCCGAAGTACCTGCAAGCGGCGCCATTTATGTTTTGCGCGATCGAAAAGCTCGCCATTTCCATCGGCGGGGCGTCGGAATACGTCTTGCGTCTTTATCCGCTGGTTTGCGGCATCTGCTCGCTCTGGCTGTTTGCCAAAACGGCGCCTTTGTTTCTGTCGCGTTGGCTGGCGGTGCTGGCGATGGCGATCTTCGTTTGCACGCCTGAATTGGCGTATTTCGCTTCCGAGGTCAAACCCTACGGCGGCGATGTCGCGGCGACGTTGATCGTGCTTTTCGTCGTCGGCCATGCCGCCCCGGACGACCTCGACTGGCGCTCCGTCCTCGGTCTGGCGTTGCTGGGCGTCGGCATGGTTTGGCTGTCGTTTCCATCCGTTTTCGTGTTGGCCGGCGTGGGCGGCACGCGGCTGGTTGAAGCGTGGATTCGCCGGTGGCGCTCCGCAAGCATCCGTTGGAGCCTGGTGGCGTCGGCCTGGTCGGCCAGTTTCGTCGCTTACTTCATCGTTTCGCTGCGAAACGTCGCACACGTCCAAGGTCCCATTCCATATTGGAATGCCGGCTACGTCGGTTTTGCCGCAGGTCAAACGCCATGGGCCATTTGGGTCCGAATGCTGCGCAATCCGATGCATTTCACGACCACGGCCGGTCTGGTCACCGCGCTGTTCCTGATCGGCGTTTGCGCATTCTGGCGAGAAGACAAACGAAAGCTGTTCGTTCTCGCCGGACCCATCCTGCTGGTTTTCGCGGCTTCCGCCCTGCGTCTCTATTCCTGCATGGACCGCATGATGCTGTTTCTGGCGCCGCTGTTCATTCTGCTGGTCGTCCGCGGAATCCAACGCACGGCCGACAAGCCATTGGCCGCCGTTTTGCTGTTTGCGTTCGCTTGCGGTGCGTCGCTGACAACGACGTGGCAGCGCTGGTGCCGGCCATTGGAACGCGAGGAAATCCGCACGGTGCTGGCGCACGTCCAGCCGCAAGTCCAACCCGGCGACGTCCTCTATGTCTATCCGCGCGCAACGCCCCACTTCGCCTATTACGGCGCGCGTTTCGGCATGGAAATGCTTCCTATGATCTCCGGCCGGTCCTGGACGAACAACCAAGCCTGTTTCGCCGAAGACGTGATGCCGCTGTTCGGCCACAGGCGCGCGTGGTTGCTCTTCGCCCACATTGATCGCACCGCGGGCCGGACGGACGACGCATTCTGCAAGGACTACCTGCAGCGCGCGGGCGGCAGGCTGCTGAGCGAACATCGGGCTCCGCAAGCGTGCGCCTATCTGTTCGACCTATCGAAAGTCGATTCCGCTCATCCGGCCGATTGAATGGTGCGCCCCTGGCGCCCCGCCGGCCTCAATCGAATTCGAGCGAGAGATCCGCGGCGCGGGACGAATGCGTCAAGGCGCCGATGGAAATGGCCGTGACGCCGGCGCGGGCGTATTCGCGCACATTGTCCTTGACGATGCCGCCGGACGCCTCGGTCTTGCAGGCGCCGTTGCACAGGATGACCGCCGCCGCCACCATTTGCGGCGACATGTTGTCCAGCAGCACCCAGTCCGGCCCGCCCGGCAGCGCTTCCTGCAGCTGTTCCAAGGTGTCCACTTCGATCTCGATCTTCAGTTTCGGATAGGCCGCGCGCGCGGCGCGCACCGCGTCTGCCAGCGTGCCCTTGTGCTTCTGCCGCCAGAACGCGAGATGGTTGTCCTTGATCAGGATGGCGTCGTGCAGGCCGATGCGGTGGTTGGTGCCGCCGCCGCAATGGACGGCGTATTTGTCCAGCCGGCGCAGGCCGGGCACCGTCTTGCGGGTGTCGAGGATCAGCGTGCCGTAATCGGCCACGATCCGCACGAGGCATGCGGTGGCCGTGGCGATGCCCGTCAGGCGCTGCGCCAGGTTGAGCGCCGTCCGTTCCGCGGTCAGCAAGGCGCGCGCCGGTCCCGACACGCGCAGCAACGCCGTGCCGGCGCCCACCGGCTCGCCGTCGGGGCAAAGGATTTCGCAGCGCAGGCGCGAATCGGCCTGCCGGAAGACTTCCGCCGCGATCGCCAGGCCGGCCGGCACGACTTCGTGCCGCGCCACGATGCGGGCGCTGGCCGTCGCATCCGCATCCACCAAGGCCAGCGTCGTCGCATCGCCGGACCCGACGTCTTCGGCCAGCGCGCGGACGATCAGCTCGCGGATTTCGGGGTCCTGATCCAACGACAGCACGTCTTCGCTCATTTCTTCTTCCTCCGACCGCCGAAGAGACGGTTCTTGCCGGGATGGTACGCGATCGGCTTGCGTTTTTTCTCCTGCACGACGCCCTTGAAAGGATTCTCCGCTTGCTTCAGCTCGTAGATCTGGTCGCGCAGCAGGGCGGCGCGTTCGAATTCCATGGCTTCGGCGGCTTCGGCCATTTCGCGCTCCATCTCGGCGATGGCGCGGACCACGTCGATATCCTCTCCCGCTTCCCGCACGACAAATTCCTCGGTCGCGCGCGCCTTTTCGGACTGGATCAGGCTTTCGCTGATCGCCTTTTCGATCTTCGTTGGGGTGATGCCGTTGGCGCGATTGTACTCTTCCTGGACGCGGCGACGCGCCTGGGTCAGGTCGATCATGCGCCGCATGGAGTCGGTGATCTGGTCGGCGTAGAGGATCACGCGGCCCTGCAGGTGCCGCGCGGCGCGGCCGGCCGTTTGGATCAGCGACGTTTCGCTGCGCAGGAAACCCTCCTTGTCCGCATCCAGCACGGCCACCAGCGCCACTTCGGGCAGGTCGAGTCCTTCGCGCAGGAGGTTGATGCCGATCAGGCAGTCGAAATCGGCCTTGCGCAGGCCCTTCAGGATCGCCACGCGATCCAGCGCCGTGATGTCGGAATGCAGGTATTTGCAGCGGATGCCGATGTTCTGCAAATAGGCCGAGAGATCCTCCGCCGTCTTTTTCGTCAGCGTCGTGACCAGCACGCGATCCTTGTTTTCGGCGCAGCGGCGCACTTCCTCGATGAGATCGTCGATCTGGTTCCGGAGCGGCCGCACCTCGACCTGCGGATCGAGGATGCCCGTCGGGCGGATCACCTGCCGGACCGGTTCGCCGGCGAGGCCGGCTTCCAGCGGGCCCGGCGTGGCCGACGTGAACAGCATCGGGCCGGTCGCGCCCATGAACTCGTCGAAATCCATGGGCCGGTTGTCGAGGGCCGACGGCAGGCGGAAGCCGTGTTCGACCAGCGTGAGCTTGCGCGCCCGGTCGCCATTGAACATGCCCCGCACCTGCGGCAGGGTCACGTGCGATTCGTCGATGATCGTCAGGAAATCCCGCGGGAAGAAATCGATCAGCGTGTACGGCCGCGAGCCGCGCGGCCGGCCGGACAGCGGCCCGGAATAGTTTTCGATGCCGCTGCAATAGCCCACTTCGCGCAGCATTTCCATGTCGAAGGTCGTGCGCATGCGGAGCCGCTGGGCTTCCAGCAGCTTGTTTTGGCTTTCCAGTTCGGCCACGCGCGCTTCCATTTCGGCCAGCACCCGTTCGACGGCCGGCGCGATCTTCTCGGCCGGCATCACGAAGTGCTTGGCCGGCGAAATCGTCGTGTGGTCGAACGCCTGCAGGGTCTTGCCCGTCAGCGGATCGATGCGCTTCAGGCTTTCGATGCGGTCGCCGAAAAACTCGATGCGCACGCCGTCCTGGCTGTAGCCCGGGAAAACGTCCAGGACGTCGCCCCGCGCGCGGAACGTGCCCGGCAGCGTGGCCAGGTCGTTGCGGGCGTATTGCACGTCCACCAGCTTGCGCATGATTTCCTCGCGGGGAAATTCGTCGCCGACGCGCAAGGTGACCAGCATGCCGCGGTAGTCCTCGGGCGAGCCCAAGCCGTAGATGCACGAAACCGACGCCACGATGATCACGTCGTCGCGGTTGATCAAGGCGTCCGTGGCCGCCAGCCGCAGGCGCTCGATCTCCTCGTTGATGCTGGCGTCCTTCTCGATGTAGGTGTCCGTCTGCGGAATGTACGCCTCGGGCTGGTAGTAGTCGTAATAGCTGACGAAGTACTCGACGGCGTTGCGGGGAAAAAACTCCTTCAGCTCCGCGTAGAGCTGCGCGGCCAGCGTCTTGTTGTGCGAAACGACCAGGGTCGGTCGCCCGAGCTGCGCGACGACGTTGGCCATCGTGAAGGTCTTGCCGGACCCCGTGACGCCCTCCAGCGTGCGGAAGCGCCGGCCGGAGCGGAAGCCGGCCACCAGCGCGGCGATGGCCGCGGGCTGATCGCCCGTCGGCCGGAAATCCGAAACCAGTTCAAACGCGGCCATAAAGCATCGGGCTCCGGAGATGAGAAACAACTACGAATAACGCGAATTGAACGAATGGATTTCCTTGGATTTCATTCGCGTCATTCGATTTATTCGTAGTTTGCATCAGCTTTTCAGCCCCAGCGCTCCTTCATGACCGTCTCGCCCAGCGGGCGGCGGGAACGCACGCGCGGATTGGTTTCGACGTCGGGAAACCCCAACGGCGTCATCCCGACGATTTCGACGCCGTCGGGCAGGCCGAGGATTTCGCGGGCGGCCGCGGGATCGAACGCGCCGATCCAGCAGGTGCCCAGGCCCAGTTCGGCCGCGGCCAGCGTCATGTGGTCCAGCGCCAAGGCGCCGTCCACCATCGCGTAGTTCTTGCCGTCGTAGGAGCGCGTCCAGGCTTCCTTGGGCAGGATGCAGACCGCGATCACGACCGGCGCCTTCCAGAACCATTCGCGGGCGTAGGCCGCGCCGAGGGCGCGCCGGCCCGTTTCGTTGCGCACGACGATGAACCGCCAGGGCTGCTTGTTGCAGGCCGACGGCGCCAGCCGGCCGGCCTCCAGCACCGTTTGGAGCAGCTCGTCCGGGACTTCGTCGGGCTTGTAGGCCCGCACGCTGCGCCGCTTTTCCGCCAATTCCAAGAAGGCCGTCTTCTGCATGCCGCTACCTCTTCGTCGTGTCGAGCCGCCCGCTGAAATCGCCGGGTTGCAGCGGATCCGTCGAATAGCCGTCGATTCGCACCGTGCACGCGTCGCCGGAAATCTCGCCGGACGCGATCAGATGCGCGGCCGGAAAGATCGGCGTGGCGCCGACGTTGGCCACGGCGGAAAACAGGCTGCCGTTCAGGGCGCCGCTGAGCACTTCCGCGTTCCAGATCCCCACGATCCGGGCCGTGCCGTTGGTGACGTAGACGTTCACCAGCCCGGCGTTGCACACGGTCGCGCCGGCCACGCCGTTCGAAACCGCGCTCGGCGCGAAGCAGACGTCGAAGTTGCCGCCGTAGTTGCCATTCAGGTTCGTCGCGCTGCCGCCGCCGCCCCCGCCCCCGCCGCTGTCGTAGGTCGCGATGGCCAAGGCGCCGCCGATGGCGAGGCCGCCGCCGACGATGATCGCCGCCGGAATCAGGTACTTCGCCTTGCCGGTTCGCGGCGCCGGCGCCGATCCGGCGCCGCCGGTCTTGGCCGGCACGGCCTGCTGCTGGGCCTTCTGCGCCACCGAACTCGCCGAGGGAATCGCCTCCGGCGCCACGCCGGAATCCACCAGCTTGACGGCCTGCCAATCCGTTTCCCGGACCTCGCCGTCGGCGTTTTCGGCCTGGATGTAGTAGAACATCTGCGCGCCGGGACCCATCATGTGGCCCGGAATCGTGGCGTACCACACCCCCGCCCCCGAACTGGCCATCGCCGCCCGGAAGGGCGTCATTCCCCGCGAGGACGCGTAGAACAGCGAAACCGAATCCACCCGCGCCGCCGCGTCGCGGACCGTGGCCCGCACGCCCAGCGGCTGGCTCTTGGCCGCGACCTTGATCGGGTCGTGCACGATGGTCGGCGTGCCGAAACCCGGCGTCGCCAGCAGAATCAGCGCCAAGGCGCCGGAAATCGTCTTGAGTCTCAAATCCATGCTCGTCTCCAAGTTTTCCACGGTGTGGAAAAGATTGTCGCAAATTTTCCACGGCATGGAAAACATTTTTCCACGGCGTGGAAAGGCCGCGCTACCACCCATAGTTCACGACGTAGGTCAGGACCGTCTCGCCGTCCGCCGGCACCGGCACGCGGAATTCCACCGTGTGGGAGTCGATTTTCGCGTACGGCAGGCTGCTGGACGCGATCTTCCAGTTCGCGCAGCGGAACAGCGGCTCGATCACCCGGATTTCCACCGCATCCTTCTCCTTGCGGTTGCGCAACTTGATCTCGAAGGACTCGGTCATCTTCTTGGCCGTCGTGTCCACCGAGAAATCCATCCGCTTGCGCTCGCCAACGAGATCGAAGGCGCTGCCCATTTCGAGCTTCAGCAGCTCGTTCTTGGGCAGGTGGTCCAGCTCGTTCTCGCCCGTGAACTCGCGTCGGCCGTCCACGTCCGTGCGGTACAGGCGCATGCGGCCCTTCGGCAGCGGCACGCCCAGGCCGTTGGTCTCGCTGTTCGAAATCTCGATGCGCACGCCGACTTTCTTGTCCGCCGTGATGCCGTAGTCGGGATCGGTGTTGATGCCACCGCCGTAGTAGCCAAAGCCGACCAGCGGATTGTAGACGTAATAGCGGTTGCCCTTCACGCCCGAGGCCCGCAGGAATTCCACCTGCTTCAGCTCGTTGTTCCGCACCTGCACCGGCCGCGGCAGGGTGTAGAGATGGAATTCGTCGAAGGCGCGCTCTTCGGGCAGAGCCTCTTCCTCGGGCGCGGCCGCCATCGCATACATGGCCCATTTCCGACCTTGTCTCTGGGGTTGCTGCACTTTCTGCACGTCGCCGGCAATCAGCTTGACCGCGGCATCCTGGAAATCCTTGCCGGTTTCGTTCTTCAACGAAATCCAGCCGGAGAAATCGAAGACATCGCCGCCCTCGGCGGGCATGACGAGGTTGTAGGTGGCCTCCCAGCTCATGCCGGCCGTGACGTAGGCGACTTCGATCGGACACTCCCCCGCCTTCTTGGAGGCGATCTGCCACACCAGCGAGGGCTTGAGGAACGCGTTCGGATCGATGCCCTCGAACACGGGCTGGCCCGGCAGCGAAAACCGCACCGCGCCCTCCTCTTCCACGATGGGCTGCTCGGAACCACCGCCGGGCACGTAGCCGCTGCGGACCAGCTTGCCGACGTGTTCCTTGACCGTGCCGTCTTCGCGCTTTTCCTCGAAGCGGAGCGTCTGGCCCTCCATCTGGTAGAGCAAGAGGCCTTCCGTCAGCGGATCGTTGACGAAGCTCTGCTCCAGGATCTGCACGCCGAAGGGCTCCTTGGACAATTCCCGCAACATGACGGAATCGGGTTCGAGCTGCCGCGACATGTCCGTCACGCGGACTTCGGAAACGCCCTCCGTCAGGCTGAGCGCGCGCTCATCCTTCACGGTTGCGAACCCGTCGTTGTAGATCGTGACCTGAGGTCCGGCGGCAAACGCCGCCGCGGGCACGAAACCGAGGAGCAGCACGAGTTTCTTCATGGTCCTCTCCTTTCGGGAGACAGTCTACGGATAGGAGCCGGGATGGTCCAGCCCGACGTTTTCGGGCAGGCCGCAGATCAGGTTCATGTTCTGCAAGGCGCTGCCGGCCTGGCCTTTCATCAGATTGTCGATGTGCGAAACCACCCGCAGGCGGCGGGTGCGTTCGTCCACGTCGACGATCAGATTGCAGAAATTGGACCCCCGCACGTGGGCGGTGCCGATGGCGGCCTTGGAATCGTAGATCCGCACGAACGGATTGCCCTTGTGAAATTCGGCGTAGGCCTCGCGGACCTGCGCCAGGCCGATGCCGTCGCGGAGCGTGCCGTAGAGGCAGCTCAGGATGCCGCGGCAAACGGGCACGACCTGCGCGGTGAAAGTCACCGGCACGGGTTCGCCGGCGAGGCCGCCGAGCATGCGCTCGACTTCCATCACGTGCTGGTGGCCGCTCAGGCGATAGGCCTGCATGTTGTCGTAGCGGGCCGGATAGTGGTGGATCGGCGTGGCTTTCTTGCCGGCGCCGGACACGCCCGTCTTGCAGTCGCAGATGAGGCTCTTGAAATCCACCAGCTTGGCGGCGACCGCCGGGGCCAGACCGACCAGACAGCTCACGGCGAAACAGCCGGGATTGCCGACGAGGCGCTGGTCGGGGCCGTAGGCCTTCCGGTTCAGCTCCGGCAGGCCATAAACGGTCTTGGGGAGCAGTTCCGGCGCCTTGTGCACGGGATCGCGCCCGATGCGCCGCGCATATTCGGCGTAGTCGTCCGCGTTGTTGAAGCGGAAATCGCCGCTGTAGTCGATGACGCGCGCGCCCTTGGCCAGTTCGGCCGGCGCCTGCACCATGCCGACGCCGTCGGGAGTCGAGAAGAACACCACGTCGGCCGGCTCCTGCGCCGCCGGATCGTCGGGCTTCAGGATCGGCAGGTCGCAGAATCCCTTCAGGTGCGGATAGAGATCGCTCATCGGCATGCCGGTTTCCGTCGCCGCCACCAGCGTTTGGATTTTCGCGTGCGGATGCCGCAGCAGCAGCTCCACGATCCCCACCCCGCCGTAGCCCCCGCAACCCACCACCTTGACTTTGATCATCGCTTTCTCCTCGTTTCCTCAACCGCAAATGGACGCGAATTCACGCAAATAGAATCAACGAACACCATCATTTGTGTTCATTTGCGTCCATTTGCGGTGTCTGCCTTCCCTAAAACGGAATCCAGCTTTGGCCGGGCTTCATGGCCTCGATCGCGTGCGCGAGCAGCGCGGCCGTGCGGTCGAGATCGTCCACGGCGACGATCTCGCCGGGCGTGTGCATGTAGCGCAGCGGGATGCTGACCAAGGCGGCCGCCACGCCGGCGCGCGAAATCTGGATGGGGTCGGCGTCCGTCGGCGTGGCGCGGCCGTCGGCCACGATCTGGACCGGAATCTTCTCCTTTTTCGCCGTTGCCCGCAGATGCTCGTACAGCACGGGATTGACGTTCGCGCCGCGCGACAGCACCGGGCCGCCGCCGAGCTTCACCTTGCCTTCGCGCTTCTCGGCCGAATCCATCATCGGATGGTCCGTCGCGAACGTCACGTCCACCGCGATGCCGACGTCCGGCGCGATGCCAAACGCCGACGTCGTCGCGCCGCGGCTGCCGATTTCCTCTTGCACGGTGCCCACGGCGTGGAGCTCGGCCTTGGGATTCATCTGGGCCAGCCGGCGCGCCGTTTCCAGCACCACGAACGCCCCGGCGCGATCGTCGAACGCCCGCCCCGCCAGTCGGCCGTTGGGCAATTCCAGCACGCCCTGGTCGATCACCATGGGATCGCCCACGGACACCATTTTCTCGGCTTCCTTGCGGTCCTTGGCGCCGATGTCCACCCACAGATCCGTCAGCGGCGTCACGCGGTTGCGGTCGTCGGCCCGCTGCACGTGGATGGGCATCTTGCCGATGATGCCGGGCACGACGCCCTTGGCCGTGCGGATCGCCACGCGCTGGCCCTGGGGAATCTGCGCGTCCCAGCCGCCGATCGGGGAAATCCAGAGATAGCCGTTGGCGTCGATGAGCGTCACGATGAAGCCGATTTCGTCGTAGTGGCCCGCCAGCATGACGCGCGGCGATCCGCCGGGATTCACCACGACGTCGACGTTGCCGTGCACGTCGGTGCGGACGTCGGCGGCGAAGGCTTCGGCTTCCTTGCGGAAGACGCGGACGGCGTCGAGTTCGTAGCCCGACGGCGAAATGGCCGACATCAGGCGCTTCAGGAAATCCATGCTCGCGGTTTTCATGCGTTCGGCTCCTTGTGCAGGCGGCGCCGGGTGCCGCCTACTGGGTGCGGGTGATCAAGTTGGGATTGAGCAGCTTCGACGGCGGCGGGGCGATCGCCTGGATCGGCCGCGGCGCGGGAGCCGGAACCGCGGCCAGGGCCACCGGCGGCGTCGGCGCGGGAACCGGCGCCGCTTCCGCCGGCGCGACGGGGGCGGGCGCTGCGACGACAGGAACAGCCGGAACGACCGGAGCGGGCACCGGCGCGGCTGGCGGCGGCGGCGGGATGGCCGGCGCGGCCACGGGCGCCGGGGCGGCCGCATAGGCCGCCGGCGGGGCGGAAATCACGATGGACGTCGAAGCCGCGCGCGCCGCCATCGGCACGGGCGCCGGCGGTGCCGGCAACGGCGCCGGCGCGAGCGGCGCGGCGATCTGCGTGGGTTTTTGGACCAACGGCGCGCCCAATTCGACCTTCGCGCGGTTCACCAAGGCGAAATAGTTCAGGATGCCCTGCGCGATGCCCAGCGCCAGGGATTCCCGATACGAAGGCGTCGCGAACTTCTGCGCCTCCTGCGCGTTCG
>Ga0209098_1003436_pt1 | contig 13088 bp, 8 predicted proteins | sample AD_JPNHW1_MetaG_FD_184429 | JGI IMG/M metagenome (GOLD analysis project Ga0209098, IMG submission 184429) | Active sludge microbial communities of municipal wastewater-treating anaerobic digesters from Japan - AD_JPNHW1_MetaG (SPAdes) (version 2) | ecosystem: Engineered > Bioreactor > Anaerobic >... | reverse complement strand
GGCCTCTGCCTTTGATCGTCTGGGTATTGACGCCAAAAAAGCTGAAAATTTGTTTGCCGAGGTAAGCAAAAATACTGGCAACAAGCTGGTTGCGGCCTGGGGCGGGGTTGCACTCAAATATCTCAAAGCCAGGCAGTATAAGGCGCAATGGAGCCAGGTCATGGCCGGCAAGTTTGCCGAGATGACCAGTGCTTTTAACAGTTATCAGAATTCAAGCTGGCTGGCTTTTCCGGTTAAGGCTGTAAGAGGCACTGTTTATCTGGCCAAGTCTGTTTCTTACATCAACACTCAGAATAAGCACGAAGACTTTCTTCTGGCTTTTGAGTCTGCTCAGGCTCCGTTTGTGGCCAATGTCGAGTCGGTTTTTGCCCAGTATCAGGCAACCCGAAGCGAAGCCGAAGACATTGCCAGAATCAGACTTATCTACAACAATTACCAGGCCTGGTATGCCCGCTGGAAAGTCATGGGCGAAGCCCGTCAGACTCTTGATATTCAGTATTTCATCATTGACAATGATGCTTTTGGTCTTGGTCTGCTGGGCATGTGTCTGAAAAAAGCCCAGGAAGGCGTTAAAATCAGATTAATGGTTGACGCACGCGGTTCAAGCAAGCTCAGTCTGAAGGTAATGGCCAAGGGTTATCTTGAAGAACTCGCAAAACTGCCGAATGTCAGTGTTAAGGTATATAACCCCTTTCAGTCGAGTCTGATCGGCGCTATAACCGATTTTCGCCGAATCGTGTCAAGCAACCACGATAAAATTCTCATTGCTGATGGCCGTTACGCGATTATCGGCGGCCGGAACATCGCGGATGAGTATCTGGTTGACGCGGTTGACAACGCGAAAGCCTGGCGCGACACTGATGTTTTAATTGACAGTGAAAAGGTTGCTTCACAGCTGCAAGCCGCATTTGAAGAAGAATTTAATATTTTGAAAGCCTTTGAAGTCGGCCGGTCGCTGGTCGGCATGACCAAATATCGAACATTGCAGATGGAAATCGGCTACGCAGCCATGGATGCAGCGCTCAATCTGCGCGGGCCAATTTCTGCCACCAGCAGGTTCAGCACTCAGGCAGCAATTTTAAAACAGCTGAACGAGCAGCTCAGCGGTTATAAGAATATGACCGGTTTTGCTGACTTTGAACTGGCCGATAAATCACACCAGTGCCCGGTGCATATTCTTGACAGCAACTCGATTTCAGGGCCACGCAATGACATCACCGAGAACATAGTCAAATACATTGACGGAAGTCGTCGTGAGATCATTATTCAGAACCCCTATGTCGTTTTGACGCCCAGGGCTGAAGCCGCGCTGAAGCGTGCTGCCCGCCGACGAGTGCCGATTCTGGTTCATACCAACAGCCCCCAGACTTCAGACAGCTTTCCGACTGAGGCGATGCTCTATCGTGACTGGAAAAGCATCTTGCGTGATATGCCGACGATGCGCATCTTTGCCCGGGTTAACGAAGGGCAGTTGCACGGTAAGAACTTCGTGTTTGACCGCAAGATTGGCGTGGTTGGCACTTATAACTTTGATTTTCTCAGCGAAAAGGTGAATTCAGAGGTGGTGGCGGCCGTTAAATCGCCTGAATTTGCCACTGAACTGCGAAATGAAGTGGTTTATGACATGCGCAAATCGGTTGAATACCACCTGGCAACTGCTGATCGTGCTGAATTCGGCCCCGGCAACGTCGAAAACCCCCAGAAGATGTGGCTGATCAAGCTTCTATCGAAGATGGGCTGGTTGAAGCCTCTGTTTTAAGCCTTCGTGCTCTTTTTCGGCGCCATTGCATCGTTTTTCTTTGCAAAAAAAAAGCCGTGACCGATATTTTCGGCCACGGCTTTTTGCTGAATGCGGGGTAGTATTATTTTACAACGAAGCTGATCATGCGCTTCGGCACGTAGATGAACTTGATGATCTGGGTGCCTTCGAGGTATTTTTGAACCTTTTCGCTGGCTTCGGCGGCTTTGCGGGCACCGACCTCGTCGATATCGGCGGGCAGTTCGATCTGGTCGCGCAACTTGCCGTTAATCTGCACCGGCAGAGTTACCGTCGATTCGACCAGGGCTTTTTCGTCCCAGGCCGGCCATTTCTGCTGATGCACTGAGCCTTTGCAGCCAATGGTTTCCCAGAGTTCTTCGGCGAGGAAAGGCGTGATGGTGGCCATCAGCTTCAGCATGTTTTCGACGACCTCGCGCCACAGGGTGGTTGAAGGAAGATTTGTTTTTTTGATTGCTTCGCCCATGGCGTTGGTGAGTTCCATCAGACGGGCAATTGCGGTGTTGAAACTGAAATTTTCGATGTCATTGCTGACCGCCTTGATGGTGCGGTGCATGATGCGGTTCAGATCTTCGGCTTCTTTGCCTTCGGCTTTGGTCGTGCCGCCCGGGTTCTCACTGATCATGTCGAATACGCGGTTGATGAAACGGTTCATGCCGCGCACCCCTTCGTCAGACCATGAAACTTCAAGCTCGAAGGTGCCGAGGAAAAGAATGAACGCTCTGAGGGTGTCGGCGCCATATTTATCGACGATTTCATCGGGAGTGATGACGTTGTTTTTTGATTTGCTCATCTTGGTGCCGTCGGCGGCCAGCATCATGCCCTGGTTGCGCAGTTTGGTGAACGGTTCGATAAATGGCACCAGGCCGGCGTCATACATGACTTTGGTCCAGAAGCGGGCGTAGAGCAGATGCATTACCGCGTGCTCGGCGCCGCCGACATAGAGATCGACCGGTGCCCAGAATTTAATGGCATCGGCATCGAAGGGGGAGGTTTTGAGCTTTGGGCTGATAAAGCGCAGAAAATACCATGACGAACAGGCAAAGCCGTCCATGGTGTCGGTTTCGCGGCGGGCCGGCTTGCCACACTTCGGGCAGGTGGTTTTAACCCAGTCGGTGATGAAGGCGAGCGGCGATTTGCCGTCGGCGCCTGGTTTGAACTCGCTGATGTCTGGCAGCTTAACAGGCAACTGGTCATCTGGAACCGGCACTTCGCCACAGCAGTCGCAATGAACTATCGGCACGGGAGCGCCCCAGTAACGTTGGCGCGAAATGAGCCAGTCGCGCAGTTTATAATTGATGCGGCCGCTGCCGAGCTTTTTATCACCGAGCCAGGCGATCATGCGGTCGATTGCCTGCTCGCTGGTCAGAGCGTTGAACTGCGCCGAATTAATCAGGGTGCCGTATTCGGTGAAGGCGGCTTTGAGTTCGCCCTGGGGCTTGCCGGCTGGGGTGATGACTTCTTTGACCGGCAGATTGTATTTTTTTGCGAAGGCGAAGTCGCGCTCGTCGTGGGCCGGAACAGCCATAACCGCGCCGGTTCCGTAGCCATAGAGGACGTAGTCGCCGATGAATACCGGCACCTTTTCGCCGTTAAACGGGTTTATCGCGAATGAGCCGAGATTAACGCCGGTTTTTTCTTTTTCGGTCGATAGGCGGTCGATTTCGGATTTCTTGCGTGAATCGCTGATATAGGTTTCAACCGCTGCACGGTTTGCGGGGTTGGTGAGCTTTTCGACCAGGGGGTGTTCGGGGGCGAGCGTCATGAATGTCACGCCAAAAATTGTATCGACACGGGTGGTGAAGATCGGAATATCGTATTCTTCGCCGCTGACCGGGTTGATGCCTTTAAAGTTTACTTCGGCACCCTTGCTTTTGCCGATCCAGTTTTCTTGCATTTTTTTGATGCGGTCGGGCCAGTCGACAGTTTTGAGATCATCGATCAGGCGATCAGCGTAGTCAGTGATCTTGAAGAACCACTGATTGAGGTCTTTCTTTTCGACCTGTGATTCGCAGCGCCAGCACAGACCCTGTTCGACCTGTTCGTTGGCCAGAATAGTGCGGCATTCGGGGCACCACCACTGGGCGCCGGTTGCTTTGTAGGCGAGGCCGCGTTTATAGAGCAGCAGAAAAAACCACTGGGTCCAGCGGTAGTAGTCGGGGTCGGTTGAATTGATTTCGCGCTCCCAGTCGTAGCCGCATTCGACGAGGGTGAGCTGGCGGCGGTAATTGCCGGCGTTTTTTTCTGTGGTTTTTGCCGGGTGAACGCCCATTTTGATGGCGAAGTTTTCGGCCGGCAGGCCGAAGGCATCCCAGCCCATGGGGTGCAGAACGTTAAAGCCCTGCATGCGTTTCATGCGCGAGATTACATCAGTTGGCACATAATTGCGCAGATGCCCTACCGAGAGGCCGTTTCCTGAGGGGTAGGGAAAAAAGTCGAGGCAGTAAAACTTTGGACGGTTGCGATCTTCAGAGGTTTTGTAAAGCCCCATTTCACGCCATTTTGGTTGCCACTTTGCCTGAACTGCCTGCGAATCAAATTTTTCTGCCATGCTGTTGCTCCATATCTTGTTAATGTCTGCGTCATGATAGATTCAGCTCCGGCCAAAGTCAATACCACGACCCGGCCTGCCGCAAGTCTTGAAAAATTTTTATAATAATGACGCGGAGATTGTACGCAACTTAATAAAAATCTTCTCTGACTGTGGGCAAATTCGGTTATAATTGAAGAATAAAGCAATATGCGCAAGGTAATAAAAAGGCCGGCAAGAGCTGGTATAACTCTGGTAGAGGTTTTGGTGGCCGCAGGGGTACTGTCTCTGCTGCTTGGTTTTGGCTACCGCATCTTTTTTGGCATGTCGGCTAGTTTTCAGAAGGGCAGCTGGGCGTTAACCACTCAGAATCGGCTGCGCAACGGTCTTTCATTCATCAGAGAAGAAATGCAGAAAGCATCTTATCGTTCTGATGTGCGAGTGAACGGCACAGCTGTGACTATAGATGGCTTCAGATTCTCACTTAATGCCGGTGATGAGTTGAGCGCTGACGCGATGATTGCCAGCTGGACCATAGGCGTACCCTTTCGCAATGGCACTGACGGCGGGGTATTCCCTTGTGAGCTGAAGCTCGACGGTGGCCGCCTCGTTTATAACAAAACACGCACCGAAGGCACCGATGACTCAGAGAAGCTTTACAGCAATTATGTGGTTGCTGCCAATGTCGAAAAGGTTAAGCTCGGGCTCGAGTCTATTGACCCTGATCGACCGCTGGCCGGCAAACTGATTACGTTTGAAGTGACGATTCGCCACGAAGATCAGGTCAGACACCCCGAGGCCCGGGTTATTTCGCAGACTGGTGCCAAGGTCGAAGTCGAGGTGATTCGATGAACCTCAAGAACCGGCACGCGGTTTCCCTGGTTGAGATCATGATTGCGGTCTCAATTCTTGCCATGTCGGTGTTGCCGATTGCCGGTTTGCTGACTTACGCGACGCGGGGCACCCGTGAACAGGATGCCGAAGGCATTGCAGCGAATCTGGCCAAAGAAGAAATGAATCGACTGATGTATGTTATTACCCGTGACAACCTTATCAACGGTGCCGGCACCGCTCAGAGCTGGTCTTATGGCCAGGCCGGCCGGGTTGTCGAAATGAAGGGGAATATTTTTGAGGGTGAATACACAGTTTATAAGCACAGCAACTCTTCGTTGAACTTCAAGGTGCCGCAGATGACTTTTCATGAGCCGCAATTGTGCGTTGCCGGTGGCGAAACCCAGACCGGGGTGCCGGGCACCTCGCTCGACCTCAATATGCAGACGCTCTACCCAGCCATTACCTGGCCTTTGCTGGTTGATATATGTTTGAAAATAAAATGGCGATTGCCTTCGGGGGTTTTTGAACCGCGCAACGAATTAATTCTCATCGGCAGGAGGGCTTTTCCGGTTGAAAACTGAAACTTACAAAAGATTGTTTCGCCGTGGTATCGCCATACCGATCGTGCTTCTCTTCTGCCTGTGCGTCATGGTCATGGTCAGCAGCCTGGTTTATTTTCGCAAAGAATCGAAACAGCAGAATATCAACACTTTTCAGTTCTTGCAGGTTAATTTTCTGGCGCAGTCAGCGGCTCAACACCTGCTGCTCAAGCTTAGTGCCTTTCCGCAGGATGCATACGATGCCGGGGTTTTGTCGCTTGGTTACTGCCCGTTTCGAGGCATTCCGGCGTCTGTTAATGAAATGCCCGCGGCCGGCAATAAAGACCCGGCCGGTCTGGTGACTTTTGCGAACGATTGTACTTCGGCGAATCTGGCCTGGTTGATCCCTGGTATTTCACCCAACGACTGGAAATACAACATTTCAGACTTTGAGATTATCAGCGCCTATACTGATGCGGTTAAGCGGCAGACGGTTCTTACGGCGCAGTTCTCTTCGATTGGTGAGGGTAAAATGGCGCGCGGCAACATGGGAACCCGCAAGGAACGACTGGTCAAGACCGTGCAGTTAACCGGTCAGAATTAGTAAGGCGTATCAGGAGGGCAAAATGAGAGCTTTTAACGGGTTATTAGTGAGTCTGGCTGTGTTTCTGGCTAATCCTGCTGCTGCCTGCGAGCTGCCGGCGCACCCATCGGCTGCCGCCATTCCCAAAAAAGGGACTCCGGGCATGATGCTGGTTGAAGAAGGCAAGAACTTCTATTATCTTGTTGAAGAGGGCACTACGGCCCAGATGAAGATCGTCTGGGATCCGGCAATGCACAACCGCCCGAGTGGCCTTAATACTGAAGAATACGACGGCATTGTCAAAGAAAAAATCTCGGCTGATACTGAAGTCGATAATATTAACGGTGCCGGCTTTTTTGAAGTTTCGGCGATGAGCGAATTTTTTAAGGTCAAGGGTAATCGTGGTGACCTGAAAGAGGCTTTTGAACGTGAATCTGGTGCGGATCTTGACCAGGATTACGTCTCTGACCTTTCTCTCGGGCCGACGAGCGCCCTTGAAACTTTTGCCAAGGGCGATCAAAAACAGGAATTTTCTGTGGCCGGTGGAACAGCGACCGGTTATACCGACAGCCCTGACTGTGACCCTAAAACACCTGATCCGTTGCTGGGTGCCGCTGATGCCGATAACGTTCTGCCGAACCGCAAATGGCTGGCCGCCAAGGAAACGATAACCCTGGAAGGTGGGGCAACTCTCGAAAAGCGGTTTTTCACCCTGCCTTCGGGTGATAAGGTCGAAATTCACGACTGTGGCATTTATATGAAAGATCTGACTCTTGCTGTCACGGAAATTGAACCTGAAAAATATAAGGCATTCATTTATGGCAGCAACAAGGCTACGACCGTGCTGACCGATGGCATCACCTATGACCCTGACACTACCGGGGCAGTAGGCCCTGAATTCTCGATGACCTTCACCACGCCGACGATTGGCGCCGACAAGGACGACTCGTTACTCAAGGTTAAGGTCGAATCGCCGCCAGCGGGTTATGATTTTTCGAATATCTTCTGGGTCTGGCAGGAAGACCTTTATAAATATACCGAAAAGACCGTTTCTGAGCCGAAGAAAAAGGCTGACGGCACACCTGAGCTTGACGCCGCCGGCAACCCGGTTATGGAAGACGTGACCAAGGCTTTTTATGAACCACCGGCTGCCCCCAAAAAATGCAGCACCGGTCTGAAAATGGTGGTTTATAAACCGGCCGCCAGTCAGGGTTTTTCGGCTTTCCGCGTTTATGATACTGAAGGGCCGGTATCTTCTGAATTCAATGTTGGCACGCCTGTTTTCAGTGCATCTGGCTCGACAAGTGTTGATTTTTCGATGAAGGTTGCTGATTCAAACCCGTTTGCTGATGTTCTGCTCAGCGAAAAAGTCACAGGAAAAGATGGCACTGAGGTTGATTTAACCCAGAGTCTCGCTAAACTTGGCCTGGAGGTCTTTTATTCTTACCCGACCTACAAGTATAAGGCGGCAGCTGCCAATTCATTTGAGGAGCTTGCAGGCAAAGGCCTTGCTGATCTGGCTGATGCGGCAGGTAACACCCCAACATTCAAGACTTACACTCACGAAACTCAATGGTTCTGGAAAAAAGCCGATGTCGCGGTAAATTCGATCACACGCCTTGCAGAGATAAGCCAGACCACTGCAAAATGCGGTGATCGAGTTGTGGGGGCGTCTTACGAAATCAAGGGAACCTTCACCATCAAGAACCCGAAGCCCTGGCATGAATACTCTGATGCCATGAAATTCTCATTGTTTGCCATGTGCAAAGATAGTCGCGGCAACCCGTGCCCGCTCTATAACGATGTAGTAGACTGCGTTAACGCCAATCTCGACAAACCTCTTGATTCGGCCAAAATCGTTGAAAAGCCCGAGTGGGCTTTTAACCCAGCTAACAAGAATACTCTGGCGGCTAATGACCAGCCGGTTCACAGTGATGCTCTGGCTGCCGGGGCGGGTCTTTCTGCTGATAACTGGCAGAAAATACGGTTTATTGCCGGGAGCGACAATGTTGCGCCCGAAATTGAAGTGTTTGTTTTTGACACGCGCACCAATCGGTATCATGTGTTTGGCACCGACAAAGACGTGGCTGGTGGTCTGAATAAGCTTGCAAACCATTATCTGACTGATTATGCCAGCCTTGCGTCACCACCATACCTCACCCGGGAGGCCGAAATCACTGCCTCTTATAAATTCACCGACTTCACAAACCTGTCGGGGCTTTTTGATAAATACTTGCAGGGCCCTGATGCCGTTTCACTGGTTAAGACCCCTGGTCTGAACGGTTTTGTCTGCCAGAAGAACAGCCGTCTGATCTTCTATGCCCGTGCCTTTGACAATCAGGGTTACATGGCCAGTGACGCGGGTATTTCGACTTTCAATGTAACTCTGGCTGACAAGCATGAAAGCAAGAGTGAAAGCGCGATGCTCAACCCGCTTGATCACGTTTTCCGTTATGAAAACGTTGACGCTGACGGTGCCGTTTCGCCCTATACCCTGACGGTAACCGCTGCTGACAAGCAGGGCAACAACCGCCAGCTTGACCTGAACATTGCGGTTCTTGGCCGCACGCTTGAAATAAGAACACTTGAGGAACGCCGCAACCGCATTGATTAATGCGGTTCAGCGATCGAGCAGTTCTTGAATTTTCTCGCCGGTAATTCGGCTGATCAGCTCGGCAACCGGCCTGCGGTCAACGCGGGCCGTGTCGTTGAGCACCTTATAGAGCACTTCAACGCCGGGTTTGCCGAATTTGTTCACCCAGAAGAAGATGTTGCGCTTCAGATAGATATCGTCTTCGCGGCTGTATCTTCTCGCCAGTGCCGGAATGACCTTTTCGGGCATGGCTTTTAGTTTGCCGAGCAACTCAATAACATTGAATTGCATTGCCTTGTCATCGGTTTCAAGGATTGCCAGCAGCGGGGCGACTGCTTTAGCAGCGGTCGGCATACCGATTTTTGCGATTGCTTCGCAGGCCGTGCGCAAGACGTGTGGGTCTTCGTGGGCAAGTTCGCCGGCGAGAGCTTTCATGATATCGTTGTTCTGCAGGCGGGTTTCGCCGAGTTCCCAGATCAGGCGGCAGCGTGCCGGTATGTCTTCGGTTTCGGCAAGTTGATCGATCATTTTGTCGGCCATTGCGGTGGCAAATCGCACCACAAAGTCTTTGCCTTCTTCAGTTGGCCGGTTTTCTGAAATATTGCCTTCGATTTCTGCAAGTTGCTGCATTTCTTCGCGGCTCATTCTGGCTGGTTTATCGGTTTTGCCGGCTTTGCCAGCTTCAGAGACCACCTCGACAATCAGAGGGTCGGTTAGAACTGCTGACGGGGTTGATGCCGCAGCGTCATTGTTGGGGTTGCTCACCAGTTCAGGTTTGGCGACTGTTTTCTGGCCTGAGTTTTCTTCAAGGCGTTTCAGATAAATGGTGGCCATTCTTTCGAGGGCCGGCGGGAGTGGCGACGATTGCATGAATTTTTGAAGATCAGCTGCGGCGGCAGTTGTTTCGTTCTGCAGATATTTAAAGATGCCAAGAAACAGGCTTGCATGTGCGATTTTATCGTTCAGTTTAAGCTGATACCAGGTGTTACCGCGACTGATAAAGCCGTTGTCATTTTTGATGAGGGCCGGGTCGTAATCAACAGCCTGCAGGTAATACCTGAAAGCCTGCTCTTCTTTTTTTCGGTTCTGCAATTTTTCGGCTTCGGCGAACAGCCAGGCAGCTTTCTGGGCCGGGGTGTCGAGGCTGCTGTCACGGAAATTTTTCTGCTCAATTTCGATTTGCAGAGCTTTTATGCGGTTCTGTAGATTTCCGGCTGCGGTATTTAACTTTGCTGCTTTTTCGTAGGCGGCGAGTGCCTTGCGGGTTTGCGCGGAACGTTGGTAGCCCAGGCCACGGTAGAGCCAGTAGTTAAAATCATCGCGGTGTGTGTCTTCTGATGCTTCAAGCAAATCGAGAGCCGGCAGATACTGATCGTATCTGAACATATCGAGAACCAGTTGAAGCTGACCTGTGGCTGGGGTGGCATTTTCTGCCAGTGCCGCAGTTGCACAGGCTATCAGGAGGGCAACGGCAAATAGGGTGATTCTCAGCAGGCAGCTTTTTTTCATTTTTTTCTCCTCGATTCATGCATAAGCAGATTCTATCACTTAATCTAAAGCAAAAAAAGCCGCCAGACCAAGTCTGGTCAGGCGGCTCTGTTTTTTAAATTCAGGCACGCAGGCGGGCGATTACCTCGTCGCGGCCGAGTACATCAAGAATGCCGACCAGCTCTGGGCCATGACCTGAGCCGGTGATTTTGACGCGGATCGGCATGAAAAGATCTTTGCCTTTGGCTTCTGCTGTCTTGCCTGCTGCTTTGATAGCGGCGTTGTAGCCATCGCGCACCCATTCACATTTCGTGAATTCATCGGCAAGGGCCGCAAAAAGAGCTTTTGATTTGTCGGTAGCGAGCATGGCTGCGGCTTCTTCATTTTCGGGCGGACTGGCACGCAGCACCGATTCGGCAACCGGGCCAGCATCGTTGAGGGTATTCATTTTGATCTGTATCAATTCGACGAGTTTGCGCAGAATTTCGGGGTTATCGAGGCGCTGATCGCCGGGCATGGCCTTTTTAAGAACCGGTTCGACCATTGGCATCAGCTGATCGACTGGCATGGCACGCAGATGCTGCCCGTTCATCCAGATCAGCTTGTTATGATCGAAAACACCCGGTGACTTGCTGATGCGCTCGAGAGTAAAGCACTCAATAAGCTCGGCAACGCTGTAAATTTCGCGATCATTGCCTTCGTTCCAGCCAAGCAGTGCCAGAAAATTGATCAAAGCATCGCGCAGAAAACCGTCTTCGGCATATTGACCAACGGCGGTGGCGCCATGACGTTTTGACAACTTTGATTTATCCTCGCCGAGAATCAGCGAAGCGTGGCCAAAAATCGGTGGTTTGATACCCAGTGCTTCATAAAGAATCAGCTGGCGATGAGTGTTGGTGAGATGCTCTTCGGCCCTGACGACGTGCGTGATCTGCATATCGGCATCGTCAACGACGACGCAGAAATTATAAACCGGCATGCCGCTTGAACGCAGAACAATAAAGTCGCCCAGGGTTCCGGTTTTCCATTCGACCCGGCCGCGTACAAGGTCTTCGAGAACATAATCTTTTTCGGGTACTTTGACCCTGATTACATGCGGTTCACCGGCGGCGATGCGCCGTTCTACTTCTTCTTTGGGCAGGTGGCGGCAGGTGCCATCGTAGTGGACTGAACGGTGTTCTTCTTCGGCCTTCTGACGTTTGGCTTCGAGTTCTTCTTCGGGGCAGAAGCAGGGGTAGGCCGCACCATTTGCCACAAGGCGGCGGGCGAATTCCTGATAAATCTGCAGGCGTTGTGACTGGTAGTAAGGCCCGTGCTCGCCACCAACTTCAGGGCCTTCATCCCAGGTCAGGCCAAGCCATTTCATGTCGCGTAGCAGACCATCGACTGATTCCTGGGTTGAGCGCTCAACATCAGTGTCTTCAATGCGCAGAATGAATTTGCCACCTGTTTTTTTTGCATAAAGCCAGTTGAAAAGAGCCGTGCGTGCCCCGCCAACGTGCAGATAACCGGTTGGAGATGGTGCAAAACGAACGCGAACCTGCTGTGACATGATTAAATGATGTTACTCCCCATAAAAATTTGCTCATTGCCATTCGAAAGGGCATGACCACAACGGCCGAACGCGGCAACCGCGATTCTTCCTTCGCCTCTGACGATGGCAACTTTAAAACCGCCACCCAGACCGGGGTTGATGGTATAACACTGACTGAAAATGTCTCTTACAGCGTTGCTGACCGAAAACTTCTCGCGAGAATCTTCTTTGATGACCGAACGGGCAATCGCGGCTACAATAGTGGCTTCGCGTAGTTTGATCGGCAGTTTCTCGGCTGTGGCACCGACCTGGGTGATCGCAGCGCGGTAACCCTTGTTGGTCACCTTCTGCAGCCAATATTCTTCCTGTTCGGGGTCTTTGGTCATCGCCAGATAGACTACCGCGCTCTCTGGGGTCAACATCTGGTCTTCGCGATCCTCAACCAGATCTTTGACGATATCGCGGTAGGTTACAACGCCTACCAGATCGTCATTGTTATCGACAACAGGCAGGGCCTCAAGTTCACTGGCCGAGAGCATCGCGGCGGCCTCGCGCACCGACATGTTCGCGTTGATGCGCCTGAATTTCCGTTCCATTACCGAAGACACTTTTTCTTCGATTTCGACATCGGCGATCATCGCCAGATGTGAGGGGGTCAGCAGGCCGACCAGTTTCTTGTCGCTGTCAGTAACCAGAATACATTCCGGTTGTCTGAGAATGACGATTTCGCGCAATCCGAAAATCGTCTGCTGGTGATCCACAATGACCGGGTTTTTGTCCATGATCTCTTTAACCCGAATACCCATGCTTACTCCTCCACTAAAAGAGCCGTTACTTTTTGTCACCGATTCGGCAGAAAATCATCCGCCCGGCGCCGGTCTGCAAAATGTTGCTTACGGTGGTTATTACTGTCTCGCCGACATGATCGCCGCCATCTTCGATGACGACCATTGTTCCGTCTGACAGGAAACCGACGCCCTGACAAGGCTCCTTACCCTTCTTAACAATTTTAACTTCAATGTCTTCGCCGCTGATAAAGATCGGTTTGAGCGCATTGGCGAGGTCATTCAAATTCAGAACACTTATTTTATCAAGTTCAGCTACCTTCTTCAGGTTGTAGTCCTGGGTTATCATGATGGCGCTGAGTTCGCCAGCCAGTCTGACCAGCTTGGCATCGACCTCATTGATGTCTGCGTAGTCCTGCTCGACG
>Ga0209098_1003432_pt1 | contig 13098 bp, 9 predicted proteins | sample AD_JPNHW1_MetaG_FD_184429 | JGI IMG/M metagenome (GOLD analysis project Ga0209098, IMG submission 184429) | Active sludge microbial communities of municipal wastewater-treating anaerobic digesters from Japan - AD_JPNHW1_MetaG (SPAdes) (version 2) | ecosystem: Engineered > Bioreactor > Anaerobic >... | reverse complement strand
ACATAATCAGTTCACTTTGAGATAATTGGCTAAGACGGGAAATTCCCTGACCATTTCCTGATGGTGACGCAATAAAATCAGACATACAAATCGCCGGACAACATTCCAAAACCAAACTTCAAACCTGAAACATCAAACATCAAACCTGAAACATCAAACCTGAAACATCAAACCTGAAACATCAAACCTGAAACATCAAACATCAGACATCCTCAGACCCTGTGCCAAATTGTCACATTTCCAGTACTGGCATATGCTTTGATCAAGAGAAGCCAAATTTTAAACCTATGTCTATGCAAAACGGTAAGATCAACGTTCAGACTGAGAACATTTTCCCCATTATCAAGAAATTCCTTTACTCCGATCACGAAATTTTCCTGCGTGAGCTCATTTCCAATGCAGTTGATGCAACTACAAAACTGAAAACGCTGGCTTCGATGGGCAAACTCCAGGAAGATCTTGGCGATACTACCATAGAAGTTTCGGTAAACGAAAAGAAAAAGACACTCACTGTTAAAGACAGCGGCATCGGCATGACCGCCGAAGAAATCGACAAATACATCAACCAGATTGCTTTTTCGGGTGCCGAAGAGTTCCTGAAAAAATACAAGGGCAAAACTGAAGTGGAGCAGAGTGGCCTGATCGGACATTTCGGACTGGGGTTTTACTCTTCATTCATGGTTGCCGACAAGGTTGAAATCCGGTCAAAAACCTATAAGAAAGGCCCTGGAACAAAAGCTGTACGCTGGGAGTGCGACGGGTCACCCGAATATAAAATTGATGAATGTGACAAAGCCGACCGCGGTACTGAAATCGTGCTTCATATCTCAGGCGATTCGAAAGAATTCCTCGAAGAATACCGAATCCTCGACCTGCTGAAGAAATACTGCAAATTCCTGCCGGTACCTATCCGTTTCGGAAACGAAAAAACCTGGGAAGCGTCAGAAACTGAAAAGGATGACAAGGGCGAACCCAAACAGGTAGAGGTGGAAAAACCACGCATTATCAACAATACCAGCCCGTTGTGGAAACAAATGCCCTCAGGCCTTACTGAGGAAGATTATAAAAAGTTTTATCGCGAACTGTACCCGAATACTTTCGAGGAGCCATTATTCAACATTCACCTCAACGTTGACTACCCGTTTAACCTGACCGGTATTCTGTTCTTCCCCAAGGTAAAGCGTAACTATGAAGTTCAGCGCGACAAAATACAGCTATACTGCAACCAGGTGTTCGTCACCGACTCGGTTGAAGGCATTGTCCCCGACTTCCTCACGCTTCTTCATGGCGTACTTGATTCGCCCGATATTCCGCTCAACGTATCGCGCAGTTACCTGCAGAGTGATCAGAACGTGAAAAAGATCTCCGGCCATATCACGAAAAAAGTTGCCGACAGGCTTGAAGATATTTTCAAGAACAACCGTGAAGAATTTGAGAAGAAGTGGGATGATATCAAGATATTCATCGAGTATGGAATGATTTCGGAGCCTAAGTTCAACGAACGTGCTGAGAAATTCGCCCTGTTTAAAGATACCGAAGGCAAGTTTTACACCTTCGATGAATATAAAAAACACATTAAAGATACTCAGACCGATAAGGACAAGAGTCTTGTTTACCTTTACACAACCAACGTTGAAGAGCAGCACAGCTACATTGAAGCTGCCAAAGGCCGGGGCTACAGCATCCTGGTAATGGATACACCGCTCGACGGCCATTTCATCAATTCGCTTGAGCAGAAGTTCGAAAAATCGCAGTTTACCCGCGTTGATGCCGATGTGGTTGACAAACTCATTAAAAAAGAAGATCAGCTTCCTTCTAAACTCACCGAAGATCAGCAAAAACAACTCACAACCGTATTTGAAGCGCTGGTTGACAAAGCCAGGTTCCACGTTTCGTTTGAGAGCCTGAGCGAAAACGATCTTCCCGTTGTAATTACGCAGCCTGAGTTCATGCGCAGGATGAAGGATATGTCGGCCATAGGCGGAGGTTACGAATTCATGGGGAGCATGCCCGACAATTACAACCTTGTGGTAAATCCTAATCACCGCCTCATTGGCCAGCTGGCCGAAACAGGTGATGAATCATCGCGCAGCACGCTGGCAAAACAACTGATCGACCTCGCCCTGCTTTCGCAGAATCTGCTGAAAGGAAGCGATCTCACAAGTTTTATTCAGCGAAGCGTTGAAATAATCAAATAATGAACGATCTTTGAATTAACCAAACCAAAAACCATTAGAATAATGAAAAAGTCACTCATCTGGATAGGCGGATTAGTTCTGCTCGCTATCATACTTTACTCCTCATTGTCAGGCGTTTACAACGGGCTGGTAACCTCTGAACAAGGCGTGAATAAAACGTGGGCCGATGTTCAGGGTGCATACCAACGCCGCGCCGATCTCATTCCAAACCTGGTTGCTACCGTAAAACAGTATGCCAACTATGAGCAGCAAACACTCATACAGGTAATTGAAGCCCGCGCCAAAGCAACAAAAACTGATATTAACATCGATCCTAAAAACCTGGACGCCAACACATTGGCAAAGTTCCAGGAAAGCCAGGGGCAGTTGACCTCCGACCTTTCGAAACTGCTTGTCATTGTTGAGCAATATCCTCAACTGAAAGCCAACGAGAACTTCATGCAGTTGCAGAATGAGCTGGAGCGCACTGAAAACCGCATCAATGTTGAGCGCCGGAATTTCAATGATGCAGTTCAGCAATACAACACCAAACTGCTGAAGTTCCCGACAAACTTGCTTGCCAGTATGTTCGGATTCAAGGAAAAAGCCTATTTCGAAGCCGACAAGGGAGCTGAAAACGCACCGAAAGTTGATGATCTTTTCAACAAATAGTTACCGGCTTTCATGAAAAAAAAGGCTCACAACTTTTTTACTCCTGAACAGCAGGAAGACATGAAACTGGCCATTATGGATGCAGAACTCGACACTTCCGGCGAGGTCCGCATTCATATTGAAACCCGGTGCCCGGGCGAAGCCAATGACAGGGCTGCTCATATCTTCAAACTACTGGACATGGATAAAACCGAACTCCGCAACGGCGTACTTTTTTACCTTGCCATTGAAAACAGGAAATTTGCCGTGATTGGTGATTCAGGTATCAATGCGATGGTTGAAGAAAATTTCTGGCAACAGATAAAAGGCATCCTTATCGATAATTTTGCCAAAGGCAAGTTTACTGAAGGACTGGTGATCAGCATCGGCAAAGTTGGTCTGGAACTCAAGAAATACTTCCCGCACCAGCGCAATGATGTAAACGAACTTTCCGACGATTTATCGTTTGGTGATGAATAAACGGCATTTAATCAACCTCCCGGGGCAAAAAACACCTGTGCATATGCAGGCTTTCATAAAACGAACGATCATCCTGGCCTTTGCCGCTATCATCATTCCGGTTGGCCTGGCCTTTGCTTCCGGTTCCATACCTCCTCCACCCGATCCTCCCCGGCTGGTAAACGATCTGGCTGGCATACTTCAACCTTCCCAGGCTGATGAACTTGAACGTAAGCTTGTTGCATTCAGTGATTCCACATCCACGCAAATTCTCGTTGTAACTATTTCATCACTCGAAGGTTACGACATTTCTGATTTTACCCAAAGACTTGGCCAGGAATGGGGCGTTGGTTCAAAGAAATATAACAATGGTTGTGTGATACTGGTTAAACCAAAGAGTGAGACAGAAAAAGGTGAAGCGGATATTGAAACCGGTTACGGCCTTGAGCATCTGATCACTGATGGAGACGGCTGGAACATCATCAACAAAGAGATGATTCCATATTTCAAGCAAAACGATTATTATGGCGGGATCAACGCCGGGGTGGATGCAGTCATCAAGTTTACAACCGGCGCTTACAAGTCGGATACCTATGGTAAAGGCTCCGGAGGCGGCTCAATGGCTCTCATCATTATTCTCATAATTGTCGGTATCATTCTGATTTTCGGCAACTCAAACCGTAACAATCACCGCACCATAGGCCGTAGCACAGGCATGGGGCCCATATTCTGGCCAGGCAGCTCAGGCGGACATTGGGGAGGTTTCAGTGGTGGCAGCGGAGGATTTGGCGGAGGCGGAGGATTCGGTGGATTTGGCGGAGGCAGCTTTGGCGGAGGCGGAGCCAGTGGCAGCTGGTAAATTATTATTGAAAAACACAGGAGATTTTACCAATAATATGATTTAGTCCTTTATATGATGCGACTAAATTATTATTTTTGCCCTCAGGTAATCTCCTTCTATGAAAACATTCTTACGTACTTTCTTACCGGCCTTGTTCATGCTTGCCGGTATTTCAGCCCATTCACAGGAAAAACAAACAGCCACTGCTGACACATCGCAATATCCTTACTGGATTCAGATGATGCAGGATCCTGATGCCAATTTCTTCCAGACGCAGCGCGCGTTTGAATTATACTGGAAGGATCGTCCTATCACCAAAGGTTGCGGATGGAAACCTTTCAAACGCTGGGAAAGTTATATGCAGACAAGGGTATCGCCAACCGGTGAAAAACCTTCACCAGATGCAGTCTTTAATGCATATAATTCATACATGCAGCAGCATGACCAGTCTGCTTCGCTCAACGGGAACTGGATCAGCCAGGGGCCTGTAACGATACCTATGGCTAAAGGCTATCAGGGGCTGGGCCGTATCAATGCAATTGCCTTTCATCCTACCGACCCGAACACTATATACATAGGTGCACCATCGGGCGGATTATGGGTAAGCACACAAGGTGGCAACAGCTGGACTACCAGTACAGATATCCTGCCAACACTGGGTGTTTCATCCATAGCCATTAACCCTGCCGATCCTCAGATCATGTATATTGGCACAGGTGACCGTGACGCCGGTGATGCTCCCGGCATTGGCGTGATGAAAAGTACTGACGGAGGCGTTACCTGGAACCTGTCAAATAGTGGGATGGGAACACTCACAGTAGGAAAAATGCTTATTGACGAAGAAACTCCTGACGTTATATATGCTGCCACTTCCGGGGGTATTTATAAATCAGTTGACGGAGGCAGCAACTGGACGAAAAAAATCTCAGGTAACTTTAAAGACCTGGTTTTCAAACCCGGTGATCAGTCAATACTCTATGCCGCAGCCGACGCCCGGTTTTACCGTTCTACCGATCATGGGGAGAACTGGTTACAGATTACATCCGGGATACCCGGTGCCTCACGCGGTGTAATCGGTGTCTCACCAGCCAATCCAAACATCGTTTACTTCCTTCTTGCAAAAAGCGATAATGGCTACCAGGGAATTTACCGCTCCACGGATGGTGGTCTCAATTTCACCGAAAGGTCAACCACTCCCAATATCATGGACTGGAGCTGCGATGGCAGCGGCTCCGGCGGGCAGGCATGGTATGACCTGTGTATTGCAGTGGATCCATTGAATGCTGATATTATTTATACCGGTGGTGTTGACATCTGGAAATCGACCAACGGCGGGACTAACTGGCAAATCAGTGGCCACTGGTATGGTGGTTGCGGTGTGCCGGCAGTTCATGCCGACCAGCATGTTTTTGAGGTCAATCCATTGAATAACAGAATTTATGTCGGGAACGACGGAGGTATTTATTATACTGAAAACGGCGGAACCAACTGGCCTGAAATCAGCAATGGCCTGGTTATCAGCCAGACCTATAAGCTCGGTCAAAGTGCCACAGTTGACGACCGGGTTGTAAACGGTTACCAGGATAACGGCTCCTCATTGTTTGATAACGGGCAATGGTACGCTATCGGTGGAGGGGACGGCATGGAATGTGCCATCGATTACACCAATCACATGGTCAGTTATACCACAGTATATTATGGTTCCATCGACAGGCATTATGGCACTGGAAACCAGGGATCTATCGCTGGTAACGGCACCAATGGCATTGATGAAGAAGGAGCCTGGGTCACCCCATTCATCCTGGATGCCAAAGATCCTAACACAATGTTTATTGGGTATAAAAATGTGTGGCGCAGCCGGAATGTAAAAAACCAGTCGGTTAGTGGTGTTAAATGGACCAAGATTTCTACTATTAATACAGGCAATCTTTCAGTACTTGAGCAGTCGCCGGTAAATACCGACATATTGTATGCTTCATCAGGCAGCAGCCTCTACCTTTCTGCCAATGCACAATCCGACGCACCAACCTGGACAAACATCACTTCATTTCTGCCTTCAGGTTCTGAAATCACCGACCTTGAAGCTCACCCCTTTGAGGAAAATACGGTATATATGACGATGTCGGACAATAAAGTGTACAAATCGACTGACAGGGCAGCTAGCTGGACAGAAATCTCAGGCAGCCTGCCCAATATTCACATCAGCAATATTGAATATTATAAAAACAGCCAGGAAGGACTCTACCTCGGTACGGATGCCGGTGTTTTCTATAAAGACCTGTCGATGACCGACTGGATTCCTTTCAACAACGGTATGCCCGCCAATGCTCGTGTTACCGAAATCGAAATCTTCTATGATTCGGTTAATATTGCAAACGACAGGGTTAAAGCATCGACTTACGGGCGCGGACTATGGAAATCGGATATGTATTTCACAACACCTACTGCTGATTTCTCAGCCAATAAAACGCTGGTACCTCCCGGCTGCCCGGTTAATTTCAAAGACCTGTCACTCGGCGTTCCATCACAATGGGATTGGTCATTTGTTGGTGGAAATCCTTCTACTTCAACTGATAAGAATCCACAGAACATTGTTTTCAATAACCCCGGAACCTATACTATTGAGCTGACAGCTACGAATGCCGCCGGTTCAGGGACTATGACAAAAACAGCTTACATCATTGTAAGCGATACGTTAAAACCTATTGCTAATTTCAGCGCTGACAACAGGGTTTTCTGTACAACCGGAGAAACCGTAGCCTTCACGGACGAATCAGAATATTGCCCGATTATGTGGCAGTGGGAATTCACTCCAAACACCGTCACCTTTGTGAATGGAACTGGCGTTAACTCTCAGAATCCCAGCGTATTATTCAGCCAGGAAGGCAACTACAATGTTCAGCTTGTCGTTACAAATACCAACGGCATTGACGCCATTGTCAAGCAGGATTATATTCTTGTAGGTGGCTACCAGCTGCCTTTCAGCGAGGATTTTGAGTCGATGAACTTCAGCACCAGGAGCTGGGATATTGAGAATCCAGATATGGGTATAACATGGGACATTGACACCATATATGCCAATGGGCCAAGCCAGTATGCTGCCAGGATGGACTTCTTCCATTACGCCACACCTCCGGGCCGCCGCGACAGGATGATCTCTCCGGCTCTTGATTTTTCAGGAATGGAGCACCCGTTACTCAGCTTCGATCACGCATATGCTTCACGCTACTCCTCCACTTCCGACTCACTGGTCATTTACATTTCCGGTGACTGCGGAACCAGCTGGACTCGTGTATTCCAGGCAGGTGAAAAAGGCCAGGGTACCTTTGCCACAACGCCAAAAACAACAACGCTGTATGTTCCGACTATTGTTGACGACTGGTGCGGTATTGGCTGGGGCAGCAACTGCTATTCCATCGACCTGAGCGCCTGGGCAAACCTGAGCGGTGTCAAAATAGCCTTCGAATCCTACAACAGGTTTGGCAACAACCTTTACATCGATAACATCAGTGTTACAGAAGCAGTTGGTGTGGTTCAGCCTGCAACCTCAGGAGGAATTGCGGTGTATCCCAATCCGACCAAGGGATTTGTCACCATAACATCCGACAACCCGATAGGAACTACCACCATCAGTGTTGTTGATATGGCCGGCGTTACCCGTTTCAGGAAGGTCGTTGACAACGCACATGCTCTGCATGAGACTTTGGATCTCAACAATTTAAGCCCCGGGCTCTATTTTGTGAAGATCAGCTCCCAGGAAACCAATGTCATGCGCAAGCTGGTAATCAACTAAAGATTACACAGAACTTTCAGAAAAACCTGCCATACTCCGGCAGGTTTTTTAATTTTGAGGCAGATATAGCCCATGCAACTCTTCTATTCACCAGACATCTTGAGTGACATAATCCCACAGCAGGTTCAACTGGGTGAGGAGGAATCAGCCCATTGTGTGAGGGTGTTGCGGAAAAAGGCAGGTGACACCATCCAGATTACCGACGGGCGGGGAGGATTATTTGAAGCCGTTGTGAACAACAACGACCCGAAAAAGTGCCTGGTCACCATTGTTTCTGCTTCCGGGATTATGCCCCGCAAATCCTACAGACTGCGTATAGCTGTTGCACCGACCAAGAATATAGAGAGATTTGAATGGTTCCTCGAAAAAGCAACGGAAATGGGGATCACTGAGATCACTCCGGTCATTTGCGAACACTCTGAACGAACAGTCCTCCGCACCGACCGGCTGCAGAAAATCCTTATTTCGGCCATGAAACAGTCGATGAACCTGCACATGCCTGTACTGCACGAGTCGGTTAAACTGTCTGATTTTCTGGAAAAAGAATTCACTGGCCAGAAATTCATCGGTTATGTAGAAGAAAAACAGGAGGTTTTGCTCAAACAACGTTATCAGAAGGGCTCTGACTGCCTGGTTCTTATTGGCCCGGAAGGTGATTTCAGCAAAGATGAACTGAAAGAGGCAAAACAAAAGGGATTTGAGGCAATCAGCCTGGGAAATTCGCGTTTAAGAACCGAGACGGCCGCCCTGGTCGCCACAATGACCATTAACTTACTGAACGATTGAAAATGAAACGGTATATTCTCCTGGTTTTTACACTTTTATCGCTGACTGCAGGGGCGCAATCGTTCCAGATCGCGCTGCTCAAATACAATGGCGGCGGCGACTGGTACGCAAACCCTACCTCGCTCACCAACCTTATTGACTTCTGCAACAAGAACCTGGGAACCAACATCAACAAGGATTACGCGACGGTGGATGTAGGCAGTGCAGAACTGTTCGATTATCCTTTCGTGCATATCACAGGACACGGTAATGTGATTTTCAACGACCAGGAAGCGCTGAACCTGCGCAATTACCTGCTGGCAGGCGGATTCCTGCACATTTCCGACAATTACGGCATTGATAAATTCATCAGGCCGCAGATGAAGAAGGTTTTCCCGGAACTGGATTTTGTTGAACTGCCTTACTCCCACCCTATCTACCACCAGAAATACAACTTCCCCAACGGTTTGCCCAAAATACATGAACACGACAATAAACCAGCCCAGGGATTCGGACTGATTTGGGAAGGACGGCTTGTTTGCTTTTATGATTATGAATGCGACCTTGGTGACGGCTGGGAAGATCCTGACGTACATAAGGACTCGCCCGAAAAAAGGCTGAAAGCCTTACAGATGGGGGCGAATATGATTCAATACGTGTTTACGAAGTAATGTGTCAGGCTTATGGTGACGGGTTGCTGAGCCCACATAGTAAAGCGGGATTCCAAAACAGAACTGTTGGATTTCCTATTTCCTGATCAGCAACTTATCAGTCTTAATATAAGTTCCAGCCCTCAGAGAATAAAAATAGATACCATCAGGAAAGCCGTTTGTATTCCAGAGCTTTTGCCCTTTCTGACCTGTTAAGACAAAGGCTTCAATTTTACGGCCCAGTGCATCCTGAATGGTAAGCACGGCAGCGCCCGTATTTCCTGGCAGGGTATAATCAAATACAGCCCACTGGCCGGCAGGGTTGGGTTTTACGGTTACATGTATTGTTTCAGGATGTTGTGTGGAAGCATACAGGTTGGTATCGGCAAACTCGAAAGCCCAGATGTAATAATCCGTTTCACCCAGTGGGGGACCACAGATAATATCGCCGGTGCTGGTGCCCTGCGCCGAGGCGGCAACCACCCAGGTACTATCACTCTTTTGTACCACACCCGATGAAATGTATTCCGATGCCTTACCTCCAATGCACCGTTGCCACAAAAGCGTGCCGGATGAGCTAACTTTTAATACCCATATTTCGTCGTAATAGACAGACAATGAATGGTTACCCGAAACATCACCATCAAATGAACTGGTGATCCCGAAAATAAAGAGATTATTACCTGTTTTTAAGATTCTGTTGGGTGAATCATACCCGCTTCCACCAAAACATTTTTGCCAGATAATGTTTCCATACAGATCAACTCTGGATATCCAGATATCATATGTTTTGTTTCCAATGTGGTCTAATCCATAATGATATCCTGCTCCTGCCATATCACCGTCATCAGAAGCTGTAATTCCCACTAAAATGTATCCATCGTTTATTTCGCACAAAGTCTTAATTCCATCGTCTTCGCTTCCTCCGTAACATCGTTGCCATTGCATAACGCCGTTTGAGTCGAGCTTCACCAGCAATCCTTCATATCTGTCACTGTGGGGAACACACTCAATGTTGCCATCGGTATTTATCATTCCCATCCCGCATAAAAGGTATCCTCCGTCGGATGTTTGAAGAACACTATAACCAATTTCAAGGCCTGATGAGCCAAGGGTAAAATTCCATTTTTTATTACCGGTACTGTCCAATTTAAATGCCCATATATCAAAGCCACCGTAGTTATAGGTTACATCGCCGTCGGCGGAACAAGTAAATCCCATTGCCACAACCCCGCCATCGCTTGTGGCCACACCATCCATAACGTACTCCCTGCAACTGCCACCTACCATCTTGTCCCATATCTTGTTGCCTACGCTATCTATCTTTATAATCCAGAAATCAATAGACTCGGGATAGGGATCGTAAGTGACATCACCATCCTCGGAACTGGTAGCATTAATGATATAAAAATAGCCGTCAGACGATGCAACCAGCCTAGAAGGCCCATCTCCGGACGAACCTCCGAAAAATTTACCCCAAAGCACATTACCTGAATTATCCAACTTTAAAAGCCAGACATCAGTGGTAGAATTCGATGATGGATAGGAACTGTCCGGTTTTTCGTACTGTGCCACTACAAGATATCCATCACTGATAGGTACAATGTCTCTTGAGACAACATTCATTTCTCCTTCGATACAGTTTTGCCAATTGAAAACAATATTTTGGGCAGTTAATCTACTACCCAAAAGAAAAGTAAAAACAAGCAATATCAATCGAGATGCCAAAGAAATTTACTTTTTGACAATAATCTTGTCAGTTCTATAAGATGCTCCTGCCTTCAAGGAGTAAAAATAGATTCCAGCAGGTAATTGGCGGGTATCCCAAATTTTCTGCCCTTGCCTGCTAGTAAGTGTAAAAGTTTCAACCTTTTTCCCATAAGCATCATAAATAGTAAGGACGGCATCCGCTGTATTTTCGGGCAAAGTATAATCGAAAGCAGCCCACTCGCTGGCAGGGTTGGGTTTAACGGTAACTGATAAGCCGTAAACTCTTGCAAGTATATCAGGCAAAACTTTAGAACTTTTATAAGCAGCTTGTGCCCCAGCCTGTAGGCATGTGGTGTAAAAGGCTTCGTAATAATATTCCATTAAATCCAACGATTTTGTAAAGTCAAAGATAATCTATCATCTCATATTAATCAAGAAAATATTTCATATTGGACAATGTCTCTCAATCATTTATTGAAAGAAGTACATCCTAATAGAAATCAAATAAGCGTTAATTTACTTCAGCGCCGCAATCTGCTCTTCCAGCACCTTAATCCTCGACTCGGCATCTGCCTGCTTTTTACGCTCAATCTCAACCACTTCGGGTTTGGCATTGGCAACGAAACGTTCGTTCGACAGTTTTACCATCACACTCTTAAGGAAGCCTCTGGTATATTCAAGTTCCTGGGTAAGTTTGGCGATTTCAGCTTCAGTATCAATCTGTTGCCCCAGCGGAACATAAAACTCCGTGGATTTGATGATGAACGACAGGGCGCCGCTCACTTTTTCATCAACATACTGAATCGGTTCGAGGTTGCAAAGTTTTTCGACCACACTGTCGAAAGTAAGGTCGGGCTGTTCGTTGTTATTCTTGCGGATCAGCAATCCGATTTTCTCCTTAAAAGGGATATTCTGTTCCTTACGGATTGTGCGAAGCGCCATTACTACTTCCTCGGCAACTGCAAACTTTTCAAGCATAGTCGGGCTGTATTCCCTTTGGCCCGGTAACTGCGAAACCATGATACAATCACTCTCCTGCCTGTCGCGGAGTTTGTGCCAGATTTCTTCGGTTATAAATGGCATGAAGGGATGCATGAGTTGCATCAGTTCTTCGAAGAAACTGATCGTCGCATCGTATGTGGTTCTATCAATGGGCTGCTGGAAACCCGGTTTGATCATTTCGAGGTACCATGCACAGAAATCGTCCCAGGTGAGTTTGTACACCGTCATCAGCACTTCGCTCAGGCGGTAATCATCGTACAGGTTATCTATCGTTGCCAGTGTTTCGTTCCAGCGTGCATCAAACCATTTCACAGATGCGGCGGCATAATCAGGCTGTGGGAGATTGTCATCCACCTTCCAGCCTTTCACCAGGCGAAGGGCATTCCACACCTTGTTACTGAAATTGCGCCCCTGCTCGCACAGCACTTCATCAAAAGGCAGGTCGTTGCCGGCAGGTGAAGTGAGCAACATGCCCACACGCACGCCATCGGCTCCATATTTCTCCATCAGGTGAATGGGATCAGGCGAATTGCCGAGTGATTTGCTCATCTTGCGGCCAATCTTATCGCGGACAATCCCGGTGAGGTAAACATGATGGAAAGGTATTTGCTTTGGGTATTCTAGTCCTGCCATGATCATACGCGCTACCCAGAAGAAAAGAATTTCTGGTGCAGTGATCAGGTCGTTGGTGGGGTAATAATACTTAATATCCTCATTATCAGGATGACGAATGCCATCGAAAACCGAAATCGGCCATAGCCATGACGAGAACCATGTGTCAAGAACATCTTCATCCTGACGGAGATCGCCAGCCTGCAATTCGGGTTTATTGAATTTATTCCTGGCAAGTTCAAGTGCTTCTTCCGTTGACTTAGCCACAACGACTTGTCCTGTCGGAAGATAATAGGCCGGTATGCGCTGTCCCCACCACAATTGCCTGCTGATGCACCAGTCGCGCACGTTCTCCATCCAGTAGCGGTAAGTGTTTTTAAACTTGTCGGGATGGAATTTCACTGTATCGTTCATCACAACATCCAGCGCCGGCTTTGC
>Ga0209098_1003428_pt1 | contig 13108 bp, 9 predicted proteins | sample AD_JPNHW1_MetaG_FD_184429 | JGI IMG/M metagenome (GOLD analysis project Ga0209098, IMG submission 184429) | Active sludge microbial communities of municipal wastewater-treating anaerobic digesters from Japan - AD_JPNHW1_MetaG (SPAdes) (version 2) | ecosystem: Engineered > Bioreactor > Anaerobic >... | reverse complement strand
TCTGAAGGACGGCCGTCGGGGTCGAGCTTGGGAGCCAGGCGTGCACGGCAACGCGTTCTCCATCGTTCATTTCGAGGTAAAAGGTTTCAGCGCTCATAAACTTTTCGCTCCCGTTATGCTATACTCGTTTTTCATGACGATTATAGCAGAAAAGATGGTTGCCGGGGGAACCGCCTTGGGTCGCATCGACGGAAAGACCTATTTCATCCAAGGCGCGCTTCCCGGGGAAACCCTCGATATAGAAATCACCGAGAATCGCAAGGACTACGCCTTCGCGCGCGTCGTTTCGGTGAAAGAGGCAAACGAACGTCGAGTCACCCCGCCCTGCCCGCTTTTTGGCCGTTGCGGCGGCTGCTCGCTCCAGATGGCCGATCCCGCCTATCAAGTCGAGCTCAGAAAAGCGATCCTCGCCGACGTCCTTTCGCGCGCTCACGTTCAGCCGGAAAGCGACATAAGGGTCGAGTCGGGATCGCCTTGGGAATATCGCTCGCGCTTTCAGTTCCATCGCACCCGGGACGGCGGGATCGGGCTTCGGGAAGGCGCGTCGGAGACGGTCATTCCCATTCATGACTGCCCGGTCGCCACCCCAATTATACGAAAGGCCATCGCGGACGGTTCGATCGCGCGCGCGGCGCGCGGACGGAACACGGGCGATCGATTTCACGTATTCGGGTACGGGGAAGACCTTTGGCAGGAAGACGGCGACGAAGCGTGCGCGGTCTCGGTCGCGGGAAAAAAGATCGGGTTCGACGTTCGCGGCTTTTTCCAATCGAACGTGCCGATGCTCGAGCGGCTTCTTTCCGCGGTCAGCGATGTACCCATCACCTCGGGCAATCCATCGCGTTTCTCGGGAAAACGGCTTTTGGATTTTTACTCGGGCGTGGGTACCTTTTCGGCTACGGTCGCCGATGGCTTTGACGAGGTCGTGCTCGTAGAGCACAATCGCGAAGCCCTCGCCACCGCGCAAGCAAACCTTTCAAGCCGAAAATCCTCCGCGCGCTTTCTCGCGATCAGCGACGAGCGGTGGCCTGAGGCGGCCGAGTCGAGGTTCCCCTACGATTGCGTCATCGTCGACCCGCCGCGTCTTGGCATGAACAAGAAAACGGTTGACTGGCTCATAGACTCAAGCGCGTCGGATATCAGGTCGGTGTCCTGCGATCCGGTAACCTTCGCCCGCGACGCCGCGCGGCTCGTCGCAGGGGGATTCAGGCTTCGCGCGGTAACGCTCTTCGACTTTTACCCGCAGACGCATCACCTCGAGACGCTCGCGTTCTTCTCGCGATGAGCCTTTCTCATTCGGTGTGTATGCCGCGCCTCGCCGCTATCGCGCTCTTTCTCCTCGTAACCTCGCATTGCCTCACGGCCGCGGAGCCCGAGTGGTCGCGCGTGCTCGCGGGCGAGGTCGTCGCGGGGCCTCTTTCCCGCAATGACCGCGTCTACCTTTCGGGGACGGATCGAACCGTCACCTGCCTGTCGGAAAAAGGCGCGTTCCTTTGGAGTAAGCCAATACCGGGTAAGGTAACGCCTTTCTTGAGCGTCTTGCGTTCGGGCATGGTCCTCGCGGTTTCGGGAAACGGCACCGTGTCTGCCCTGAGCATGGACGGGCTTTCCCTCTGGCAGCTTAAAACTCGCGACCTCCCGATCGCGGCGCCCTATGAAGGGCGCGACGGACGCATCTTCCTCGTCTACGCGAATCGCATCGTGTGCGTATCCCCGACGGCGACGGTGAAATGGACCTTGCCCCTTTCGCGTTCGCCCCGCGCGCTCCTTGGCGAGACGGGAACGGGTGATCTTCTCGTTGCCATAGAAAATACGAACTTGCTTCGCGTCTCGCCCTTTGGCCAAGCGCTCGAGTTCATCGAGCTCCGCGACTCGCCGACGGCGATCATCCCCGTCGATTTTGGTTTTGTCTGCGGTTTCTCATCCGGTGCCCTCAGGGGATACGACGTGCGCGATTCGAGGATTCAGGAAAAGCGAAGCGCCACGGAACCGGTTTGGGAACGGTCAATGGGCTCATCCGTCGTCGCGCTTTCCGCGGAAGCGGGAACCTTGTGCGCGCTCTCGTCGTCCGGAGGGCTTTGCGCGCTCAACGTCACCGACGGCGCGCCGCTTTGGGCCGCAGAGACGAGCCATCGGGTTCAGGGACGCGGGACGATCGATTTCGAGTATGGGCAGTTCAACGTCATCTATCGCGGATATGCCTGCGCGCGGACGGCTCTGGGCCGCGCGGTATACGAGCTCGAACTTCCCGAAGGATCGTCAGATCCTTCGTTATCCGACGACGGATATGCCTTCACGATGGGCGAAAGCGCGGCGACCTTGCAGGCCTATCGGGCGGAGGCGCGGATACGCTCAGAAAAAAAGGCGCACAAAGGCGAAAACTACGGTATACTAATGGGGAGTTCGGCGGAGTACGGCACTCCCCTCGCGCAGGATCGTTCGCTCGTCGCCGGTTTTCTCGCGCAGGTCTCCCGGGATATCTTGAACGAAACGGTCGGACCCGACGAGGTCTCGTACGCCCGTCGCCTCGCCGAGATCGTGCGGAACGATACGAGCCCTTCCGGTGGCTCGCGCGATTTTGATCCCACCGAGCGCGCTCAGGCGGCAAGCCTTCTTGGCAGACTCGGATCGGCCGAATATCGAGAGGTCATTTTCGACGCGGCGCGCGACGAGCGTGACGCGACCGTGCTCGTCGGCGTCCTCTATGGAATATCGGCGCTCGGACCCGACGCTGACGGGGCGGCGCTCGATGCCGTCGCGACCATTGACAATGCGTGCGGGATCGCCGCCTCGCCGGTTATCAGAGCGTCGTGCGACGCTCTGTACGCGATCGTGCGGTATTCGGGAGGCGATGTCGCGCTCAAAGGGTCCTTGATGCTTACGCACTTCGCCCAAAGCCCCTACGGGAACCTTGACCGCGAATACGCCCGCAGAATATTGGAAAAGATATTGCAATAATGCTTTTGGAGGGTATTGATGAAAAGGCTCTTTGCCACATTAGTCGTTTTTGCCGCAGTGGTTTCCGCGTCATTCGCCATCGACGTTGACCGGAAAGAACTCGAGCCTGGCGATGCCGGAAAGGCGATCGAGTTCATCAACTATACCGGTCCGCACTCGGTCATCGAAACCGTCGAGCAGATCAAGGGAATCGGCATCGCCCTCGGCGCTCGCGCGGTTAAAGACGGAAGCGCGGGCGACCAAGCGCGGTATTACGTCATTCACGCGGTAGACCCCGCGGTAACCGAGGGTTTCGACGCCGATATCCTCATCTTGGGGCCTGGAGTCGGGGTCGACCATATCGATAACCTCAGGCGAATCATCGGCGCCTATCTTTCGAGCGCGTACGGCTATTCGGACAAGGACTCAAGCACCCTCGCGACCTTCATAACCGTCTACAACGCCGTCTATCGCGGTAAGCTCGATACCTTCAAGGGGCGCTATAAACCCGTAGTCGTGTCGAACCTCTCTGCAGACAAGGTCGGCCTTTCGGTTCGCTATGACGAATGGGCCGGTCGCTCGCAGATCGTCATCCCGCTTTCGGATGCGCGACTTTCCGGAACCATAAGCAGCATCGATACGACGGCCATCTCCGGCAAGGACGTCGTCGAAAAAATAAAAAAGGACGAGGCGAAGGCGACTGACACGAGGAAGGACATGGCCGACCTCAAGGAACGCGAGGGAGACGCCGCGCAAACCCGCGCGGAAACCACGCAGAAGGAAGCGACCGAATCCCGCGTGGATTCGACGAAAAAGCAGCAAGAGCTTTCGGTCGCCGTAACCGAGTCCGCGCAGGCGCAAAAGGCGGCCGAGAGCGCGAAGGCCGAGGCCGCCGCGAAGCCCGGCGACGCCGCGGCTCAGCAGAAGGCCGAGGTCGCGCAAAAGAACGCCGACGAGAAGGCTGCCGCCGTGACGGAAAAGAAGGCCGCCGCGGATCAGGCCGCGAAGACCGTCGAGCAAAAGGAGTCGACCGCGAAGGCCGACCAGAAGCTCGCGGACACGAAGCAGAAAGAGTCGCTTGCGGAGCGGAAGGACATAGCCTCTGACGAGCAAAAGGCCGTCGATAAGAAAGCGTCGGACGCGAAGAAGGCAGCGGCATCGGCGCTCGAGCAGGCGATGCCTGCGTTCGGCCTTCGCATCGTCGACGACACGACCTTTCTCGCCGAGCTCGTGATCGTGAACCTGAACGACGGAAAGATTCTGAAGACCTCGCCCCTCAACACGATTCGCGGCCGCGCGCTTTACGATACCGGCTCGGGGCTCATGGCTATCGCGGGAAAAAAAGGCGGGAACGCGGCGATCCGGCTCGTTCTTGCCGATCCGAAAAGCCTCGAGATGACCAAGCAGGGTACGGACGCGATCGCAGAGCCGAGCGTTCTCGTGCAGAACGCGAACGACTTTTACGCGGTGATCGACCTGGGTTCGGGAAAGTACGCCTTGGGCAGGTTCGATAAAAATCTCGAAGCCAAGGCAAAATCCGCGATAGACGTGCTGCCCTGCACTGCCGTCACGGTAACCGCGAAGGGCATCCTCGTTCAGGACAAGTCTGGGCAGATCAAGCTCTTGCGCGCGACCGATCTCGTCGACGAGAGCGCTCAGTAATAATCAAGCGCGATAGCATCCGCTTGTAGGACAAAAGAAAGCCCCTCGAGGTTTTCCGCTCGCGCGGAACGATCTCGAGGGGCTTTTTTTTAGATACTGCGGCTTTCTTGAGGTCTTACGGGAGTAAGCCCTTAAGGGATTTCGGCGCCGCTTTCTTCACCGTGTCGGTAACCGGCGCGAGCTGCTCGTTCGCCTTTTCGGTCGCGAGGTCCTTGATGCGCTTCTCGGCCTCGGCCTTTTTCGTATCGAGCGTGGCTTGGTAATTCTTGATGTCGTTCAGCGCGCTTTGCGCCTTTACCGCGGCATCGCCGAAACGCGCGATCTCGGTCGCGTATTTCGCCTTTTGCTCGGCGATGTATTTCTCCGCCTCTTTACGGATTCCCGCCTTAACCCGCTCGATCTGGGCGTTCATCTCGGCCTTGATCGCGTTCGAAATCTCCTTGTCGACATCGGTGGCGACATCGATTGAAACCTTTCCATCCTTATCGATGACCGCCTTGACGTCAAGGTCGATCGTCTTTATCGAGGCGAGCACGTTGCGGTACGCGTTGTACACGAACTCGGGCTCGAAGGAATCGATCGCGAGCTTCGCGTCGCCGACGACAAGGCCTGACCCGATCGTGACGGTGCCGTCTCGGGCAATCTTGAGCGTACCTGCCGCGCTTATCGTTCCCGTGATCGACGGAACGCCGGTTACGCCCTTCGAGTCGAGCGAGAGCGGATACCCGCTTCCGGTAAACTTCGTGTCGAGGGTGTCGACGGCCTTCGTCCTCAAGTCGATGATTCCGTTCGCCGTCTCCTGCATCTTGCCATGGTTCAGGGTAAGGCCCACGGTCATCGGCTTATTCACGCGATCCGCGTCGTTGGTAACGTTCTGGACGTTGGCGCCGCCGGAGATTCCCGACGCGGCGTCCTTCGCGGAGAGCTCGATGTTGCGGAGAAGAAGGTTCGGCGCGGAGTCATTGCCGAAGGAAAGCGTGCGGCCGGGAAGGCGCGCCACGGCATTGGCGCGTTTCTTGAGCGACGCTTCCTTTTTTCCGCCCTTCGCGGAATTTGCCTGGAGTTCCTTGAGCGTCGTCACTCCCTTGTCGAGATAGGGATAGTACTCGCCCAAGGTGTTGACGATGAAGGTTTTGAAGACGTCCGAAAGAATGCTCTTACCGGTATCGAGGTTAAGTCCCTTCACCGTGTCCGCAAGCGCCTTGAGCCTGGCGGCATCCGCCTTTATCGCCGCCTCGGCCTCATCGGAAAGCGCCTTCACCGTTTTCGCGTCGGCGGTCGCCTCTTGGGCGGTCGCGTTCGCGAGGTCTATCGAAGCCTTTACGCTGTCCGAGGCCGCCTTAATCTCGGCGAGCGCGGCTTGGGCGTCCTGCACCGTCTGTATCGATTTAACGTCGAGGCTGACGAGCTTCTTTCCATCGCCGATCGTCTTATCGACCTGGGCGCGGACTTCCTTATTCTTCGCCTGCCACTTATCGGCGAGGGCCGGCACGGTCGCGGTAATCTTCTCGACGACGGCGGGAGACTGGAGCGCGGCCTTTTCCTTTTCGAGGTATTTCACCGGGTCGAGCTGGTCCTTCACCGCGGCGATGCCCGCGCCGACCGAGACGCCCGACTTAACCTTGTCGGCCTCGGCTTTGATCGCGGCGACGACGGGATTCGGCTTCGCGTTCTTCTGCTTTTTATCGAATTTTTTCTGCTTTCGCGGGGGAAGCGCGCCGGAGGTCTTGCGATCGGTATTCCAGGTGATCCCCGATATCTCAAGATTGTTCGCGACAAGCTTTCCGCGCGACAATTCGAGGAGATTAAAGGATAGATCAAGTTTTTCGACGCCGAAGAGGTTTTTCATCGGCGAGGATCGATTGGCAATCTCAAGGGAATCGATTTCGAAACTCGCGGTAAGGAGATTGCAGTCGATTCGACCGATATCGCATTTCGCGCCGAAGGACGACTCGAGGGCCGAGGTCACGGCGATGCGCGCGATGACGTTACGGAAAACGGTCAGCGCGAGGACTATGGCGATTACCGCAGCGAGCGCGAGGAGTATCGGAACGAGGTTGAATCGTCCCTTTTGCTTTTTAATCTGCTTCGCGATCAGCGCGAGACGCTTCGCGGTTGCCTTGTCGGTAACCTTCGCGGCGTCGATCGTATGGAGCGTGCCCTTCTTGGGATCCTCAACGGTCGTGAATAGGGATTCGACGAGCTGTTTGTCGGCGGGTACGTAGAGTTTTTTCAGGATCTTCTTTTGGTAGGCCTTGTCGCCGTACTTCTTCGTAAAGAGTTTCGCGATCTTAATCTTCGGCGTTTTTTTGTCTGCACTCATCTTCCGAATCCTCCTACGTCAGGAGCCTGTATGATTTGCTTTATGAGCGGAAGGTTCGAAATGACCTTCGCGAACTTGCTATTGACGATCTTCGGCTGGAGCTTTTTCCGGTACCAGGTAACGAAGGTTCGCGCGAGCGCGTACATGGGAGCGTACGCGATGATTCCCATGGCAAGGCCGCCCATGACCATCGTGTTGTTGAACCTCGTGAGCCCGATGAACGGCGTATTGTAGAGCGCCGCAAAGACGCCGCCGAGCGGTTTCAGCGTGAGGATGGCGTAACCGAGCCCCTCGGTCGCCACGTCCGCGAACGGGACGAGGAACGAGAAGGCGATGAGCGTGATGAAAAAGGCGCCCTTATTGACCCTGATGAAAATCGTGAGAAAGAAGAGAAATACCCAGAGTAAATTCGCCTTCGGCACGAACGCGAGCAGGAGCCCGAGGGCGGCGGCGTGCGCGATGTCTCCGGGATGCGCGTTCGCGTTGAGCGCGAGAAAGAATTTCCTTATGTACTTGAACACGAAAACCTCCTGCGGCTTTGCCGCTTTTTGCTAACCTTTTTTCGAAAATCGATCCAATGCCCTTTGATAGACGTCCGCGTATTCCCGCGCGGACGTATCCCAGCCGAACTCGCTCGCCATGCCGCGAAGCTGCATCTTGCGGATGTCGTTCCTGCGGTTATACCAAGCGTAGGCCGCCCAACCGACCGTGTCGTAGATGCTCTGCGGGGTAAGGTTGTCGAGCACGAAACCGGTGCCCTCCCCCGTTTTTTCGTCGTAGTTCTCGACCGTATCCGCGAGCCCGCCGGTTTTCCTGACGATCGGCAAGGTGCCGTAGAGAAGGGAGTACATCTGGTTGAGCCCGCAGGGCTCGTACCGAGACGGCATAAGGAAGAAGTCAGAGCCCGCCTCGATGAGATGGCTTAAGGTCTCGTCGTAACCGACGTACGCGCGGAAGTTCGGGAGATTCTTGCTCAAGGCGGAAATTTCGCTTTCGCACCAGGATTCACCGGCGCCGAGAATGACCATCTGGAGCTTGATGTCCGAGCATATGCGGTACGCCGAGCCGTACGACGGGCCGAAGAGTTCGGAAACCCCTTTCTGGTCCGCGAGCCGGGTGATGATGCCAAAAACGGGGATTTCGGGATCGACCGGCAGCCCCATGCGTTTCTGGAGCGCTTCTTTGTTTGCCTTTTTTTTCTCGATCGTTTTCGCCGTGTACTGCGCCGCGATGAGTTTGTCCGTCGAGGGGTTCCAAATGGCGGTATCGACGCCATTGAGGATTCCGGTAAGGTCTTGCGCCCGGTAGCGAAGGATGCCGTCCATGCGGAACCCGTACTCAGGGCGTTGTATCTCCTTCGCGTACGTCGGCGAGACGGTCGTCAGCATGTCCGAGGAGACGAGGCCCGCCTTCAGGAAATTCATGCGGTCCCAATCCTCGAAACCCGCCGCGTAGAAATTATCCCATCCGAGCCCGGTGTACGGAAATAGGTGTTTCCCGTACACGCCCTGATAGCCGATATTGTGGATCGTGAAGACGCTCGCGGTATGCGCGAACTCGTCCTTTCGCTCGTTGAACTTGAGGAGTATCGGCGCGAGCGCGGCGGCCCAGTCATGCGCGTGGATGATATCGGGAAACCATGAAATCTTGCGGCAGAGCTGGAACGCCGCGTGCCCGAGGAGCGAGAAACGCTGGGGGTTGTCGTTGAAGTCGGTCTCGCCGGGAACCCCGTAGATGCCGTCGCGCCCGTAGCTTTGCTCGTGGTCGATGAAATAGACCGGCACGTTCGATCCCGGAAGCTTCGAGTGATAGACCCCGGTCCAAATTTCCTGGTAGCCAGGATGCACGCCCATCGGTCCCGCGATGTGCTCGAGCTTGCTCCGGTCGATTCGGTAATAGCGCGGCATCACGACGCGAACGTCGTGCCCTTGTGCCGCGAGCGCGATCGAGAGCGCCGAAACCGCGTCAGCGAGGCCGCCCGTCTTCGCGAAGGGAACCGCCTCGCTCGTCACCATCAGTATCTTCATAAGGGTATCCTTTCTTCTTCCTACCAGTCGTGCCGGGCCTGGGCGAACGCCTGCTCGGATCCTACAATCGATTTTTCCGAGACGCAATACGCGAGGCGAAACCAACCTGCCTTACCAAAGCCGGCGCCTGGTACGCCGAGCACGTGATACGCCTTGAGATGCTCGCAGAACGCGCCGTCGTCGCCCGCTTTGCCCGAGGTTTTCGCGCGCTCGGGAACCTTGCAGAAGAGATAGAACGCGCCTTCCGGTTCGGCGTACGCGATCCCGGCCTTTCTCAGGATTGTCGTGAGCTTGTCGCGCCTTATGGCATAGGAGGAATAGTCGACGGGTTCGTCCCAGCACGCGGCGACGACGCGCTGAAAGGTCGCCGGGGCGTTTACGTACCCGAGCACGCGGGTCGTGAAGATGATCGCGTCGACGAGCGCCTTCGCGTCCGTCGCGCGGGGATTGACCGCGGCATAGCCGATGCGCTCCCCCGGAAGGCTTAAGTTCTTCGCGAACGAGGTGACCACGACGGTATCGGGCCACGCGGGGAAGATCGGCGCGACCTTTCGGTTATCGTAGATGATGTCGCGATAGGGCTCGTCGGCGATGACGAGCACGGACCTTCCCGTTTTCTCGCGATGCGCTTGAAGCGCGTGGGCGAGATTCGCGATATCTCCTGTGCTATATACCTTGCCGGTCGGGTTGTTCGGGGAATTGATAATGAGCGCGACCGTTTTGTCTCCCAACGCGGCGGCGATCGCGTCGACGTCGAGGGAAAAGTCCTCTTTCGTCGGGACGGTTTTAAGCGTTCCCCCGTGGTTTCGGGTATAGTGCCCGTACTCGACGAAGTACGGCGCGGGGACGAGCACCTCGTCCCCCGGGGTAATGATGGCCTTGAGGACGGCGTTCATCGCGCCGGCGGCGCCGACGCCCATGACGATATGGGAAAAGTCGACCGGAACGCCCTGCTCGGCCGATACCTTAACCGCCATCGCCTTCCGCGTTTCGGGATATCCCGCGTTCGGCATATAGGCATGAAGCCCCTTTTCGCCCGACGTCGCGATCTCCGCGAGGAGCTTTTTAACCTTTGCCGGGGGCTCGAGATCGGGGTTCCCGATGCTAAAGTCATAGACGTTGTCGGCACCGAATTGTGCCTTCATCTGTATTCCTTCCTCGAACATTTTCCGGATAAAAGACGCGGAAGCCATTACTTCCTTGATGTGTGGTGCTACCGGCATGAGAATCTCCTCGTGGTTACTATTATTAGAAGCATAACACATCAACTTCTTTTTGTAACTATTCTCCTTGTCAGGGGTCTTTTTATATGGTAGATTGTTCACAGGTTGAACACATAGACGGTCAGCTACGGGAACCTGTTTCGGCGGTACCGATTTTTTTGTCCGTTATCATCCCTTCCTCATATTTTAAACCATTTCCTAAAAAAAAGATGGAACAAGACTCCGAATATCTTCTCCTCAATAGTATCAACGAACTCACCCAAAAAAAGGCCGATATTAGCCAGCGCGACCTTGCCCGAGCGATTAATCTGTCGCTTGGCATGACGAACGTGCTCCTGAAGCGCCTGAGCCAGAAAGGGTTTATCCTTGTCCAAAAGGCTTCGCCCCGCCGGGTAAGCTATGCCCTGACGCCGTCGGGGGTCAATGAGCTCGCGGGGAGGACCTATCGGTACCTCAAGCGCACGATGAAAAAGGTCGTCGATTACAAGGAATCCATCCTTGATATCGCCCGCGACGCGCGCGCGCGCGGCTTTTCCTGCATAGCCATACTGGGGAAAAGCGACATGGACTTCATCATCGAGTATGCGGCGCGTAACGCGGGGCTCGATTTCGTGGTATATAAGGACTTAGGCGAGATCGGCAAGGATACCTTCGTGTTCGTTTCCGAAAACTATGAGCGGAAGATGATCGAGGCGGGTCAGCCCTGCGCCCCACTTCCCGCCGAAGGGAACGCGGTCGCCCACATCTACGATCTGCTCTCGAAAGGATAAGCACCGCTATGCGCACTGAAACAGCAATTTTTATGAAGGATAAGGGGCTCGCATGACGTACCTCGTCACCGGAGCCGCGGGTTTTATCGGCTCATTCACCGCAGTCTCGCTTCTCAAGGCCGGCCATACGGTCATCGGTCTTGACTCAGTCAATGATTACTACCGAACCGACCTCAAGGAAGCGCGGCTTACCATGGTTGCCCGCGCGGCCGAGGAAGACGTTCCGCGAAACTCAGATGGTAACTGGCGCTTTTACCGGGGCAATCTCGAGGACGCCGCGCTCATCGATCGCGTCTTCGCCGAAAACCGCTTCGATCGCGTCATCCATCTCGCGGCGCAGGCGGGCGTTCGGTACAGCATCACGAATCCGCGCGCGTACGCGACGAGTAACCTGGACGGGTTCCTCAATATCCTCGAGGCCTGCCGCGCGCATTCGATCGCGCATCTCGCCTTCGCGTCGAGCTCCTCGGTGTACGGCATGAACCGGAAGGTTCCGTTCTCTGAATCCGACCCGGTCGATCATCCCATGAGCCTCTATGCCGCGACCAAGCGCGCGAACGAGCTCATGGCCCATACCTATAGCCATCTCTATGGGCTGCCCGCGACGGGGCTCCGCTTTTTCACCGTGTATGGGCCGATGGGTCGGCCGGACATGGCATATTTTAAGTTCGCCGACGCGATCATGCGCGGCGAGAAGATCGACGTGTATAACAAAGGTGACCTTCTCCGCGATTTCACGTACGTCGACGATATCGTCAAGGCGGTCATCATGATCACGGATCGGCCCGCTCAAGGGGATTCCTCGTTCGATCCCGAGCGCCCGACGCTTGACCGTTCCTCGGCTCCGTACCGAATCTATAACATAGGCAACCAGCACCCGGAGCGCCTTGAGTATTTCATCTCGACCCTTGAGCGCCTCCTCGGAAGGCAGGCGGTAAAGAACTATCTTCCCATGCAGGCGGGCGACGTCTATATGACCGCCGCCGACACGTCCAGTCTCGAGCGCGATTTCGGGTGGAAGCCCTCAACACCGCTCGAGGACGGACTCAGGAAATTTACCGATTGGTATAAGGAGACTCAACCATGGCAACGATCACTGTAGCCGGAACCGGATACGTCGGCCTCGTTTCGGGCGCTTGTCTCGCCGACTTCGGAAACACGGTTATTTGCGTCGATAACAACGCGGCGAAGATCGAGACCCTCAAGAACGGGGGTATCCCCATTTACGAGCCGGGACTCGACGAGGTCGTGAGCCGAAACGTCCAGGCCGGAAGGCTCGCCTTTTGCACCGACATGGCATCCTCGGTGAAAAAATCCGACGTCGTCTTCATCGCGGTCGGAACGCCTCCCGCGGACGACGGAAGCGCCGACTTGAAATACGTCGAGGCCGTCGCGCGCGAGGTCGCCCGCGCGATGAACGGTTACAAGGTAATCGTCGATAAGAGCACTGTGCCCGTCGGAACGGGACGCCGCGTTATGAATTGGATAGCCGAGGAGCTCGCGAAGCGCGGCGCCGAGGCGAAGGGCTTCGCCTTCGACGTCGTGTCGAACCCCGAGTTTCTCCGCGAGGGATCGGCCGTTCAGGACTTCATGCACCCGGACCGCGTCGTCATCGGCGCGGAATCCGATCGAGCAAAGAATCTCATGAAGGACGTCTATCGCTCCTTGTATCTCAACGAAACGCCGTACATCGAGACGAATATCGAGACCGCCGAGATGATCAAGTACGCGTCGAACTCATTCCTCGCGGTCAAGATCACCTTCATCAACGAGGTGGCGAACCTTTGCGAAAAACTCGGCGCGAACGTGCAGGACGTGGCGAAGGCCATGGGACGCGACGGGCGCATCGGTGGGAAATTCCTCCACCCGGGACCGGGATACGGCGGAAGCTGCTTCCCGAAGGACACGCAGGCGATGGCGCGCATCGGCCGTGACGCAGGTGAACCCCTTTCGATTATCGAGACTACCATCGAGGCAAACGAGCGTCAGAAGAGGCGCATGGTCGAAAAGATCGAGGCGGGATTCGGCGGACGCGCGGCAGTCGCGGGCAAAACCATCGCGATGCTCGGACTCGCCTTCAAGCCAAACACCGACGACATGCGCGAGGCGCCCTCACTGACCATCATCGAGGGGCTCTGCGCCGATGGCGCGAAGATTCGCGCGTGC
>Ga0209098_1003427_pt1 | contig 13108 bp, 15 predicted proteins | sample AD_JPNHW1_MetaG_FD_184429 | JGI IMG/M metagenome (GOLD analysis project Ga0209098, IMG submission 184429) | Active sludge microbial communities of municipal wastewater-treating anaerobic digesters from Japan - AD_JPNHW1_MetaG (SPAdes) (version 2) | ecosystem: Engineered > Bioreactor > Anaerobic... | reverse complement strand
CGGTCGGCTTTGGTGTCGTTGTAGTGGGGGTTGTTGAACACGACGATGTCCCCGCGCTTAAACGAGCGCATGCGGGGAATGCCAACCTCGGAAAGCGGGAACTTCGGACCCGAGGGTGTTTTCAGCACGACGACCCGGTCGCCGATCATGAACTCGGGAACCATCGACTCCGAGGGAATCGCGTAAAGCTGGAAGATGAAAAGGTTGATGAGGAGGACGAGGCACGCGGCCTGAAGGAGGGCGTCGACCCATTCAAGGGCCTGAAGTGCGAGCGACCACTTCGTGTGGGGCGCGGGACCGATCGAGGGATAGGCGCGCGCGATGCGTTTTTCCGCGAGCCGAAAAAGGATGACGATATCGATCGCCGACACGGCGATCCACAGGAGCGCCGACGCGAGGTCTACGGCAAAGCCGGTCTCGTCGGCCCCCGATCGCCGGATGATGAAAGCGGCGAACAGAATGAACGGCAGGTACTCGAGGCACTTCCGGAGGATCGTGAGCTTTCTTCTCGAGGGTCCTTTCGCGAAGCTGCACGCGAGCGCGGATACGAGGACAGTCGCGGCGAGGGACAGCGGAAAGGCGAAGAAGGAACCGTCGAATGATGGAGAGAAGCAGAAAGCGGAAAAAAGCGCAGCGCACGACGCGCATAGGATCAGCAATACGTTCATACATCCTCCAGAAATGCGTTATAAATCAGTATAGCAAAATCGCGCGATGAGGGCTATACTGGCCAAATCATGAACTTCGACAGAATCGGCTCGCACGGCGCAGAGCCATCGTTTGACGGCGCAAGCCTGACGATCCCCCGGGAAGCCCTCGCCACGCTCGCGGCCGCGGCTTTCGACCGGCTTTCGTTCACCTTCACCGAGGAACACCTCGAGCAGCTTCTTCGCGTCGCGACTACTGAGAAAAACAGCCGGCAGGACCGAATGGTTGCGGGCATGCTCCTCGAAAACGCCGCAATCGCCTCGCGCGGGGTTCTCCCGATCTGCCAGGACACCGGGATCGCGAACGTCTTCGCGTGGAAGGGCCAGGCGGCGCGGACAGCGGGGAAGGACGGCCAAGCCCTTTCCGAGGGGATCGCCGACACCTACAAAAACCGAAAGCTCCGCCTATCCACGACCGTTCCCTCCTCGCTCTTCGAGGAATCCGATCCCGGCGACAACATGCCGGCGCAAATACTCATCCAGGCCGACGACTCGGACTCCGAGGGAGCGAACGGTCCCGCGTACCGTTTTCTTTTTTGCGCGAAGGGCGGCGGCTCCTCGAATAAGACATCCCTCATCCAGGGCACGAAGGCGCTCCTCAACGAACGCGCGTTCATCGCGCACCTCGAGCGCGAGATCCAAAAACTCGGGACGGCCGCCTGCCCGCCCTACTCGATCGCGTGCGTGGTCGGCGGCTTAAGCCCGGAGCAAAACCTCCTCGCGCTCAAGCTCGCCACGGCAGGCTACTTTGACCATGAGCTTCCCGGCTGGGATTATCGCGTCCTCGGCTCGATCCCGCTCCGCGACCAGAAGATGGAACGGAAAGCCCTCGAGATCGCCGAGAATACCGGGCTCGGCGCTCAGTTCGGCGGCAAGGCGCTCGCCTGCTCCGCGCGGGTGCTGCGCCTTCCCCGCCACGGCGCAAGCTGCCCGGTGTCAGTCGGCGTGTCCTGCTCCGCGCACCGAAACCTCCACGGGTACATCGATCGCGACGGTATTTGGCTCGAGCAGACGGTCGCCGCCCCCCTTTCGATACCCGGGATCGCGGAGGCGATCGCCGAGACAAAAGCCCTTTCCGGGCAGTCCCTCGCGCTGCACCTTACGGAATCCATGAGCGAAAACGCCCGCCGCCTCTCGGGCCTCGAGCCGGGGGCGAGCGTCACCCTCACGGGCAAGATCCTCGTCGCGCGCGACGCCGCCCATGCCCGCTGGAGCCGCCTCGTCGCCGAGGGAAAGCCGCTTCCCGACTACGTTGCGCGCTTCCCGATATTCTACGCGGGGCCCGCGCAGACGCCAGAGGGCCGGGTAACCGGCAGCATCGGGCCGACGACCGCGGGGCGCATGGACGACTACGCCGAAGAGCTCATGAGCCGGGGGGCGGCCCTCGTCACCTTAGCCAAGGGTAACCGAAGCGCCGCATGGACGCTCGCGTGCAAAAGATACGGCGCGACCTATCTCGGTACCGTCGGCGGGGCCGCGGCGCTCATCGCAGAGAAGTACATCGCGCGAAGCGAAATCGTCGACTACGCCGATCTCGGGATGGAAGCGGTCAGGCTCATCGAGGTGCGGGACCTTCCCGCGTTCGTGATCACGAACGATCGGGGAGCCGATCTATACGCGGCAATCGGGGAGAAAAGGAAATGAGCGCGATCGATTACGAAGAGGCCCTTGGCCGTTTTGACGGGGATGAGGAGATCTACCTCGAGCTTATCGAAACCTTTCTCGATTCCCCCATCGCCGACTTCGCCGCGCTTCGCGGTGAGCTCGCCGCGGGCGACGTCAAGCAGGTTGCCTTCCGGGCGCACAAGATGAAGGGCGCCGCCCTGACGCTTGGGGGAAACAAGCTCGCCGGGATAGCGGGCGCCCTTGAGACCGCCCTCCGCGAGCGATTCCCCGAGGAGATCCTCTCCGCGCGGAAAACCGGCGCGCTCAAGCCCGGCGAATACTGCGCGAACGTCAATGAGCTCGAGCTCGTCTATCGTGATACCGTCACTGAACTTCGCTCGATCAAGGACGCTATCCAAACACGGCGATAAAGTTCGCGAAAACGGCTTCGGCGAACGCGGCGCGGTCCATGCCGCGCAAGGCAGCGGCCTCAGCCGTCACGGCGCGGATGTCCGCCGGAATCGAAACCGTCTCACCCCGCAACGTCATCCAAGGCGCGTCCGTCTCGGTTAAAACCCGCTCGAGCGGTAAGGTGGCGATCGTTTCCTTAAGAGACCGGTCGCCGCGAAGCATGCCCTTTCCGCAGGAAAAATACGCGTTCACCCCTCGTTCAAGAAACGACCGAGCCTCTCCGGCCGAACCCGGCCATCCATGGAAAACAACCGCCTTAAGAGCCTTGAGCCGCTTCGTATCGGCGAAAACGAGGTCAAGGGCCTTCCGGCAATGGACGACCAGGGGTAGCCCCGCGTCGCGGGCGACCGCGAGCTGGGCGTCCCACGCCGCGCGCTGCGCGTCGATCGACTCGCGGTAGCGCGCCTCAAAGCGGTCAAAGCCGCATTCCCCCACCGCGGCGATTCGGCGGTCCGCCGCAAGGCGCTCGAGAAACGGGAGGCATTCAGGGCTCGGCTCCTGGGGATGGATGCCAAAGGAAAGCCTGATCTGATCGGGCCAAACGCGCGCAAGGGATTCCTGCCAGGCGAATTCCGCGGGGGAATGCGCCGAGGCGCAGAGAACCGAGCCGGGAAGCGGCGAAGGCATGTCGCCCGAGGCGTTATAGATGTCAAAAAGATGGATATGCGCGTCCGAATACATATACTTAAATTATATCCCTAAAGGATTCAATGCGCTTCCCGAAAATAAAAGGTAACTGGAGGTTTTCATGAAAAACTACTATATCAAGAGCCGCGCAGGCGCAGCGGATTACCTGTCAGTTCTCGCTGAGACAGACGAGGGCTTCATGGTTCGCATCTATCGCGACCAGGACGGCTCCGAAAAAATAATCGAAGATTTCATGACGACGTCGCTTTTTGAGTCCTGCCTCCGCACGGGCTATATCGTCGAAATGGAAGAAAACCGCGCCACCGCGATCGCGTAACGAAGGCATCGTCCCGCTGAACGGTAACTGGATCGCCAATACGGCTCCGTAGCGTCGCGTATGCTACGGAACGGTACGGGCGATCCTTTTTTATAGCTATTGCCATCCCGCCCTTTCGAATTCGGGTCCTCATCGACCAGAGCCCAGGCGTCATCTATCCAAAAAAAATTGACAACGGTTCCTTTCAGGATAATACTTGTTAAGAGAGAGGAGCACGTATGGTAAACAACTTGTCAGAAACGCTCGCGGTAAACTGCGACACTCTTGCCCGCATTTGGATAAAAAAGGTCCGCAAGGCCGAGAACCTCAAAACCTATAACGCCCTCTCAGACGATGCCCTCCTTAAAATCAACAGCAAGGTGTACCGCACCTTGGCGCTTTGGTTCCAAAAGGAAATCGACAAGAACTCCATCGGCGCCTTTTTCGTCAACATCGGAAAGGAACGCCGCAAGCAAGGTTTTGCCGTCTCGGAGGTGAGCTACGCGCTCTTCCTTTCCCAGCGCGCGGTGCAGGAATACATCATCAACGAAAACCTCGTTGACACCTCAATGGCGCTCTACACGATCATGGGGCTCTCGAGCCAGGTTTCGGATTTCTTTTACCTCGGCTCGTATTACATGGTTAAGGGATACCTTGAGGACACGTATCTCGCGCTCCAGAAAAACGAGGACATGTCGGACGAAAAACTCCGCACGTACTTTAGCGATGACTTCTTTTTCAAGGACGTCGATCGCGTTAAGTGACTTAAGTCATGTTTACTCAGCTTGACTTTTTTTGGTGAAAAGGCTTTACTTTAATCATCGTTCTTGCGAGGAGAACACCATGGGTTCTTGTGACACACGCGGTATGCATAAAAGGATTTTGATCCCGTCCATGGCATTGGCCTTTCTCGCGACCCCGTTACTCGCGTTTTTGCCGGGTTTCACGGGGATGTACGCCTTTTTTTACGTCGCGGCGGTCGCCTTGCTGGCAATTCACTGGTGGACCCTGGCGACGGCGATAGAATCCCTTTTCAATGACGAAAGAACCCTTGCGGCGCTTCGGGTATTGCTCGCGCTTTTTCCCGCGTTCCTTACCCTCGCGCTCATCTACGTCGCGGCGAAAGTCAACCGCGCGCTAATCGTGCCCTCTGCCGCGGGAGTAGCCTCGATAACCCTGATGGTGGCCTTCTTTTGCGCCATTCACGGCATCGCGGGGCTCCTTTCGCCGACGCGTAAAAGGATTGAGGTATGACAGAAAACGTTGAACATGCGTTAACGCTCGGCGAGCGCATCAAGGAAGCCCTCGCCTTTAAAACGGTATTCACGGTACACGTCGCGGGACTCTCGATACCCGTGACCGAGACGGTCATCACCACCTGGATCGTCATGGCGGTGCTCATCATCGCCTCACTGCTCCTCACCCGTCGCCTGACCGAGGTTCCAAAGGGCGCCCAGGTGCTCGTCGAGGGCATCGTCGGCGGGCTGAACGATTTCTTCAAAAATCAAATCGGGCATAACTGGAGGATTTTCGCGCCCTGGATCGGGACCGTCGCGCTCTACCTCGGCATCGCGAACCTCCTTGGTTTCTTCTCGCCGCTCCCGGTATTCGGGTTTGAGCCGCCCTTCGCCCTCAAGCCGCCGACGCGCGACATCAACGTCACCGCGGCGCTCTCTATCCTGACGATCCTGATCGTCATCGTGTCGGGAATCGCCATCAAGGGAGTCCGAGCCTGGCTCAAGAGCTTCGTGAAGCCCGCCCCGTTCATGCTCCCGTTCAACATCCTCGAGTATTTCATCAGGCCGCTTTCGCTGTGCCTCCGACTCTACGGAAACATCCTCGGCGCGTTTATCGTAATGGAACTGTTGGCCATGGTCGCGCCGCTGTTCCTCCCGCCGATCGCGAGCCTTTACTTCGACTTTTTCGACGGACTCATTCAGGCCGTGGTATTCACGTTCCTGAGCACGTTATACATCGCGGAAGCGGTTGAATAGGCATTTTTTAGGAGGAGTACATGAATCCAATGATCGCAATCGGTGCAGCCATGGCGGTTCTCACTGGCGTTGGCGCAGGAATCGGAATCGGACTGGCCACGGGAAAGGCCGTTGACGCAATCGCGCGCCAGCCTGAGGCCAGCGGAAAAATCCAGAGCGTCTTCCTGCTCGGAATCGCGCTCGCGGAAGCGACCGCAATCTACGGTTTCGTCATCGCGATGATGGCGCTGTTTAGCTAATACCCAGGCAATTGCGTCATACCAATAACCGCGGAGGAAAAAAGTGCTCGAGTTTTCGGTAACTTTTTTGATCACCATCGTCAACATCACGTTCCTCTTTCTCGTGCTCCGAAAGGTTCTTTTCGGGCGGGTTACCAAATTCATGGAAGACCGCTCGAACAAGATCCAGCGCGATATCGATCTCGCCAAGCTTTCCAACGAGCGGGCCAAGGCGCTTGAGGCGGAATACGCCGAAAAGCTCAAGGCCTCGCGCGAGGAAGGTCAGCGTATCATCCAGATCGCGCGGGACAAGTCGGAACAAGACCGAGCGGCGATCATCGCCGAGGCCAAGGAAGAGGCGGGGCGCATCATTAGCGCGGCCCGCGCCGAGATCGAGGCCGAGCGCCGCGAGACCGAGCGCGATCTCTTGAAGGAAACCGCCGATCTCACGATCAAGGCCGCGAGCGCCGTACTCTCGGAGAACATCGATTCCGAAAGGAACCGCAAGATGGTCGAGAAATTCCTTGACTCGGTCGGGGTAGCCTAATGGCGAACGTCGCTGCGCGATACGCGCGCGGGCTTTTCGAGACCGGCGTCGCGGAAGGCCATGACACCGAGCTGCGATACGGCGAGCTTCTCGAGGGCTTCGTGAAGGGCATCGCCGAGATCGCGGACTTTAAGTCGTTGCTCTACGCGCCGCAGGTCTCGCGGGACGAGAAGAAACGGTTCCTTTCCGGCATCTTCTCCGATCCCGCCGACGCCCATTTTCTCGCGTTCCTCAAGCTCCTGGTCGACAAGGGCAGGCTTGAGATGGTCTCGCTCATAAGCCTCGACTACAAGGGGCTCATCCTTGCCTCGCGAAACGTGCTCGAGGCGCTCGTCGAAACGGCCTTCCCGCTCGACGACAAGACCGTCGAGAAAATCGCGGAGACGTTCCGCAAGAAAACGGGCGCGAGCGAGATCCGCGCCAAAGTACGGGTCGTTCCCGGCTTGGTCGGAGGCGTTCGCGTCTCCATTGGCAGCGAAATATACGACGGTTCTGCCCGGTCCGGTCTGGACAGGCTCCTTACGTCAATGAATAATCAGGGGTTCCACTATGGCAATTAGACCTGAAGAGATAAGCTCGGTAATCCGGGAAAAGATCAGCGGCTTCAAGAGCGAGACGGAACTCAAGACCGCGGGATACGTCATCCAGATCGGCGACTCGATCGCGCGCGTGTACGGCATCGAGAACTGCGTGTACGGCGAGCTGCTCGAGTTCAGCAACGGCACGCTCGGCCTCGCGCAAAACCTCGAGGAAGACAACGTCGGCTGCGTCCTTCTCGGACCGGACACCGGCATCCGCGAGGGCGACCGCGTCACGAGCACCGGGCGCACCCTTGATGTTCCCGTCGGCAACGAGCTCCTCGGCCGCGTCGTCGACCCGCTCGGTAAGCCGCTTGACGGCAAGCCCGACTTCAAGCCCGACGACCACTTCCCGCTCGAGCGCCCCGCTCCCGGCGTCATCGACCGCCAATCGGTCAAGCAGCCGCTCCAGACGGGACTCATCTCCATCGACTCCATGATACCGATCGGCCGCGGCCAGCGCGAGCTCATCATCGGCGACCGCCAGACGGGCAAGACCGCCATCGCGGTCGACACGATACTCAACCAAAAGGGCAAGGACGTCATCTGCGTCTACGTCGCGATCGGCCAGAAGGCCTCGTCGACTGCGCGGATCATCGAGATACTCAAAGAATACGGCGCCATGGACTACTCGATCGTCGTCTCCGCGTCCGCGTCATCACCGGCGGCGGTGCAGTACATCGCGCCATACGCGGGCTGCGCGATGGCCGAGTACTTCATGTACACCGAGCACAAGGACGTTCTCGTCGTCTACGACGACCTGTCCAAGCACGCGATCGCCTACCGCACGATGTCCCTCCTCCTCCGCAGGCCGCCGGGACGCGAGGCGTTCCCCGGCGACGTCTTCTACCTGCACTCCCGACTTCTCGAGCGCGCCGCTCGCCTCTCGAACGAAAAAGGCGGCGGCTCCATCACCGCGCTCCCGATCATCGAGACTCAAGGAGGAGACATCTCCGCGTACATCCCGACGAACGTCATCTCGATCACGGACGGGCAGATATTCCTCGAAAGCGAGCTCTTCTTCTCGGGCTTCAGGCCGGCGGTAAACGTCGGACTCTCGGTTTCCCGCGTCGGCGGCTCCGCTCAGACGAAGGCGATCAAGTCGGTCGCCGGGCGGCTCAGGCTCGACCTCGCGCAGTACCGCGAGCTCGCCGGCTTCGCGCAGTTCGGCTCTGACCTCGATAAGGCGACCCGCGACAGGCTCGCGCAGGGAGACCGGCTCATGGAGGTCCTCAAGCAGGGACAGTACAAGCCGTATTCCGTCGGCGAGCAGGTCATCATGCTCTTCGCGGCGACGAACCAGCTGCTCCTCGACGTTCCCACGGATAAGGTTAACGCCTTCCTCCTCGCGTTCATCGATTACCTCAAGCTCAACGCGTCTATCGTCATCAAGAGCATCGAGGAATCGAACGTCATCGACGAGGCGGCCGAGATCATCGTCAGGACGGGAATCGAGGATTTCAAGCAAACGTGGCTCTAAGGACTTTGGGGGAGATTAGCGTCTAATGCCAAACATGAGAGACATCCGGACACGGATGAAGAGTATCGGACAGACACTCCAGATCACCAGCGCGATGAAGCTGATCTCCACCGCGAAGCTCAGGCGCGCGCGCATACAGCTCATGCAGACCGAGCCGTATTTCGACAAGGTCAGGGAGACGATGTACGACATCCTCCGCCACAGCAGCGACGTTCGCGACGAGTATTTCTGCTCGCGCATCGACAGGGTCAAGGGCATACAGCGCGCGATTCTCGTCATCACGAGCGACAAGGGATTCGCGGGGGGCTTTAATCACAACATCATAAAGCTCGCCGAGGAAACCTTCGCGCCGGGCGACTCCAACTATCTGTTGCTTCTCGGTAATATCGGCTCCCGCCACTTCGCGAGGACGAACGTCCCGATTCTCGGGACCTACCGGTACTCGAAGGGCGTACCGACCGTATACGAGGCCAAGGACATCGGAGACTACGTGGAAAGCCAGTACGAGTTGGGCAAGATAGACGAGTTTTATATCGTGTACACGCGCATGTATTCGTCGGTCAAGCTCGTGCCCGAGGTTATCAAGGTCCTCCCGCTCGACCGCGAGGCGTTCGACGCGGGCGAGACGCCGCTTCAATCGGCCTTGTCCCTCAATTACAGCCCTTCGCCCGAGGCGGTCCTCAAGACGCTCATCCCGAAGTACATAACGGGCGTGATCTACGGCGCGATGGTCGAGAATTTCGCGAGCGAGCACAGCGCGCGCATGGCCGCCATGGACAACGCGACGAAGAACGCGCAGGAAATGCTCGATGGCCTCAGGCTCACGTATAACCGCCTCAGGCAGTCGGCAATCACCCAGGAAGTAACCGAGATCGTCGCGGGAGCCGCGGCGCTCAACGCATAGAACAAGGGAGCTAGCAATGTCGGAAAATATCGGCAAGGTAGTACAGGTTATCGGCCCGGTCATCGATATCCGTTTTAACGAGGGGCAGGTTCCCGAGATCCTGAACGCGATCCATATACCGCTCGGCGACAAGAAGATCGTCGCCGAGGTTCTCCTTCACCTCGGCGATCGCATCGTCCGATGCATCGCGCTCTCGGCGACCGACGGGCTTTCGCGCAACGTCGACGCGATCGACACCGGAAGCCCCGTCACCGTCCCCGTCGGCAAGGAAACCCTTGGCCGCATGTTCAACGTCACGGGCGACCCCATCGACGAGCGCGGCCCGGTAAACCCGACCAAGCGCAACCCGATTCACCGCGAGGCCCCCGGATTCGAGGACCAGAAGCCGGTAACCCAGATCTTCGAGACGGGCATCAAGGTCATCGACCTCATCGCGCCCTACGCCAAGGGCGGAAAGATCGGCCTCTTCGGCGGCGCGGGCGTCGGCAAGACCGTCCTCATCCAGGAACTTATCCGCAACATCGCGATCGAACATTCGGGATACTCGGTATTCACCGGCGTCGGCGAGCGAAGCCGCGAGGGTAACGATCTCTGGCACGAGATGCAGGAATCGGGCGTCATCGAGAAAACCGCGCTCGTGTTCGGACAGATGAACGAGCCGCCGGGATCGCGCATGCGCGTCGCGCTTTCTGGCCTTACCATGGCCGAGTATTTCCGCGACGAGGAAAACCAGGACGTACTCCTTTTTATCGATAACATATTCCGCTTCGTCCAGGCAGGTTCCGAGGTTTCGGCGCTGCTCGGGCGCATTCCCTCGGCGGTAGGCTACCAGCCGACCCTCGCGAACGAGCTCGGCGCGCTCCAGGAGCGCATCACCTCGACCCGCAAGGGTTCGATCACCTCCGTCCAGGCCGTTTACGTCCCCGCCGACGACCTTACCGACCCCGCGCCGGCGACGACGTTCAGCCACCTCGACGCGACGACCGTCCTTTCCCGCCAGATCGTCGAGCTCGGTATTTACCCGGCCGTCGATCCGCTCGGTTCGACCTCGCGAATCCTCGATCCCTTCATCGTCGGCGACGAGCATTATCAGACCGCGCGCAGGGTTCAGCAGGTTCTTCAGCGGTATCACGAGCTGCAGGATATCATCGCCATCCTCGGAATGGACGAGCTCGCGGAGGAAGACAAGGTAACCGTCTATCGCGCGCGCAAGATCCAGCGCTTCTTCTCGCAACCGTTCCATGTCGCGGAGAATTTTACCGGCATCCCCGGCAAGTACGTGCCGCTTTCGGAAAACATCCGAGGCTTTAAGGAAATCCTCGACGGCAAGATGGACGAGATCCCCGAGCAGGCGTTCTACATGGTCGGCACGATCGACGAGGTTTACGCGAAGGCGAAGAACCTCTAGGAGGCGGTATGGCAAAGTCTTTTACCGTCGAGATCATCACGCCGTATCGCGTGTTTTACTCGGGGCAGTGCGAAAGCGTCATCATCAACTCAATCGACGGCGAGCTTGAGGTCCTCTCGGATCACGAGCCCATAGTCACGCCGATCGCCATCGGGATCGCCCGGATGAAGGTAGACGGCGCGTGGAAGACGGCGTCGTTCTCCGACGGTTTCCTTGAGATGGACGAGAACCGCCTGACCGTCTTGATCGGCGCCGCCGAATGGCCCGAGGAGATCGACGTCGAGCGCGCGGAACGCTCGCTCAAGCGCGCGACTGAGCGACTCAGCGATAAAACGATGCCTTGGGAGATCAAGCGCGCGACGATGGCACTTCAGCGAGCTCAGGCCCGGCTTAAGATCGCATCGCTCGCGAAAAAAGAAGAAGCATTATCGTAATAAGGAAAGCTCGAGAAGCTTAACGAGAGAAATACCGCGACGCGAGGGCAATGGCCTCGTCGCGGTCTCCCCTTTCAACCCAATTGATTATCACGCCTTTTTTTTCCATTCCCCGAAACCACGTTTCCTGCCGTTTCGCGAAACGCGCGATCGACCTATTAAGGTCTTCGGTATACAGTTCCTTGGTTGGGATCTTCCCCTCGAGGTATTCCGCGGTTATCCGATACTCGAGTCCGAGCCGCTCCAAGCGCTCCCAGCTTGCGCCAGACTCATGGAGGCGAGAGACCTCATCGATGAGACCCGAGTCGATCCTCGCGAGAAGCCGCGCCGTAATCCTCGAGCGAAGCTCCGCGCGCTCAAATCGAACCCCGATAATGAGCGGTCGGAAGTCGCACGAAGGACCGATACCCTTCTCGGTTTCCGAGAACGATCGCTTAAACTCCGCGATCTCGATGGCCCGGATGATGCGCGGGCGCTCGACGAGATCGGTGCGGTTATGGACCGCGCCCTTGAGCTCGAGAAGCCTTACAGCGAGCTCTTCCGTGGAAAACGGCTCAAGCGACGCGCGGAGGCGCGGATTCTCGGGAACCTCGAGAAACTCGTAGTCCCTGATGACCGAATCGAGGTACATGCCGGTCCCTCCCACGACGACGGGGAGCTTTCCCCTACTCGACACGGACGCAAAGCGTTCCGCGAAATCGCGCTTGAAGTCGAACACGCTGTATTCCGCGGAGAGGTCGGTGATATCGATGAGATGGTACGGGACGTCGCCATACTCGGCGAGGTCTTTGCCCGAGCCGATATCGAGTCCCTTGTAGACCTGCCGAGAGTCGGCCGAGATGATCTCGCCCGAGAACTCGCGGGCGAGGCGTACCCCGAGCGCGGTCTTGCCGGTCGCCGTGGGGCCGAGGACGACGAGCGCGTTGTACTCGCCCGAGGCTACCATATCCTCAAAACGGCGCACTTAAGGTAATCGGACTCAGGGTAACCCGAGAGGGAGGGATGGTCCGGCCCTGGCCCGCGCTTTTCGAGGATCTGAACCGTCTTATGCGCGTCCATCGCCGAGTTTTGTATCATATGGTAAAAATGGCCCGCGTCGAAGAAATGCGAGCAGGAACAAGTGATGAGGTATCCGCCGGGATTGAGAATCTTCATCGCGCGGAGGTTGATCTCCTTATATCCGCCATAGGCCTTTTCGATCATCTTCGCGCTTTTAGTGAACGCGGGGGGATCGAGGACGATGAGGTCGTAGCGCCTTCCTTCCTTTTCATGAGCCTTGAGGAGATCGAAGACGTCGGCCGTGACGGCGGTCATGACGGACGAGGCGCCGTTGAGCGCGATATTCTCGTTGACCGTCCGGACGGCTTCCTCGGAGATGTCCGCGGACTCCACCGAGACGGCGCCGCCCTTCCACGCGTTGAGGCCGAAGGCGCCCGTATGGGTGAAGGTATCGAGCACGGCCATGCCGCGCGAGAGGCCCGCGACGACCTTGCGGTTATCCTTCTGGTCGAGGAAGTAGCCGGTCTTCTGCCCGTTTTCGAGATCGACCCTGAGCTTAATCCCGTTCTCGCTTATCGTGATGACGGGATCAGAGGCGGCGCCGATCCAGCCCTTTTGCTCGGGGATTCCCTCGAGGCCGCGGACGTGCACGTCGCTCCGCTCGAAAATTCCGTCGGGTTTCACGGTATCGTTGAGCGCCTTGACGATCTCGTCGCGATGGGAGTCGACGGAAAGGGTCAGGAACTGGACCGAAAGATAGACCTTACCGGATACGTCGGCGAAGCGGTCGACGACGAGGCCGGGAACGAGATCCGACTCC